>Ga0256407_10008126_pt1 | contig 15523 bp, 12 predicted proteins | sample RumenRJG_04DNA_FD_193489 | JGI IMG/M metagenome (GOLD analysis project Ga0256407, IMG submission 193489) | Bovine rumen microbial communities from Lethbridge, Alberta, Canada - RJG_04 | ecosystem: Host-associated > Mammals > Digestive system > Stomach > Rumen | place: Canada: Alberta...
TTCAGCTAAATCGCAGGCTGCAGTATCTGTTGAATCTTTTAAAACTTCGCCGTTATAAGTGTAACACGGAGTTTTGCCGCGAATCTGACTAAGAGCATTGCACCAGACAATTGCGTCGTACCAGTTAATCATAGTTACCGGCTGGTAAATATTGTCTTCTGTAGGTTTTGCGTCCCGGCGGCCTGAATTTCCAGGCTGCCCCGGGTTTTGAAACACATATCCAATTTTTTCGGCTTTAGTACGAATCTGATACCAGAGCCCGTAAGTTGTTTCGTATTTATTAATAGAAAAAGGCTTTAAGTTTCGTTCAGCAGTATAAACCTGAGAATCTTCTCCAATTGTAAAAGTCAGATTCGATTTGAACGAAACCAGAGAAATATGCGAAAAGGCAGATTCTGCAAAAGCAGAAGAAAAAGCGCCCGACAAAAATAAGGAAATCGCAAAAAAGAGAAATCTGATTTTTGAGGTCACTTTTACTTTCTTCATCAATTATATTATAAACCTCTATCTGCTATGATTCCACCCTAAAAATCTTTAATTTACATAAAAAATTAAAGGGAACAAAGTTCAGATTTTGTAATTTCCCAGGCATCGCCTTTTTTTTCTGCTTCAAGCAGAGCATATTTTCCTTCGCAAAGTGGTCCCGGATTAATTACAACCGTTTTTCCAAGCTTTGTAATGCCGCAGCCTTCATGAATATGTCCGCAGATTACAGCCAGCGGCTGATTTTTTTCAATAAAGTCAGTAAATTTCTGACTTCCTGCGTGGTGTTCGCCGTCAAAAGAATCTACAGTTCCTGCAACCGGCGGATTATGACTGATAATTATAAGTCTGTTCCAAAGTGTATTGTCTCCGTCAGCTGCCGCATTCGATGCAATGTTCAAATCCGAAAGGATTTCATCTTCTTCGCGCTCAAATTCAGTTTTTCCGGTAAATTTAGTTCCGCCGCCACTGCCTGCAAAGGCAAGTCCCTCGTGAAACACAAGACTGTTTTCTACGCAAATATCTTTTTCTTCAAGTTCTTCAAGAAAATCTTCGTTGTCGCAGTTTCCAAGCACAGAAAAAATGCTTTCGTGTTTAGCGCAAAGTCGTTCAAGCGCTTCTTTTCCAGTTTCAGGCTTAAAACATTCCGCAAAATCACCTGCAAAAAGCACCGCGTCCGCTCCCTTAAATTTCGAATCAAGCAAATCAAGCTTATCATTTGCCGCATGCAAATCGCTTATAACTAAAAATTTCATTTTTACCTCGCAATTAATAATTTTTTTGAGGGGAAAAGCCTTTCCCCCAGGCTCAACCAGCAAAGCTGTTTTCGCCTCCCCCTTTCTACGGGGAAAATCCCCGTAACGCCCCTTTTAAATTTCCTTAAGAATTGTTTTAAAGGCGTTCTTGAGTTTTTCCATCTGCTCTGAAGTTCCAATGGAAATTCGCACAAAATCTTCTATGCCGGGAGTATTAAAATGCCTTATTAAAATTCCCTTTTCTTTTGTTTTTTTGTACAAATCTTCGCCGCTGATTCCGTCTTTTCGTGCAAAAAGGAAATTTGTCTGGCTCTTTATTACATAAAACCCGTTTTCGCTCAAAAAGTTATAGAATTTGTCGCGTTCATAAGCAACTTTTCTGGAAGTTTCAACGTAGTAAGGAATATCCATACATGCGGTTTTTCCTGTAACCTGCGCAACTGCATCAAGAGGAAAGTGGTTTACGCTGTTTTTTACAGTTGTAACAATATTTACAAGCTCCGGATTAGCAACAATATAACCAAGACGCTGACCGGCTCCGCAAAGGCTTTTTGAAAAAGTTCTTACAATTACAAGGTTTTTAAACTCTTTAAGAAGCGGAATGCAGGATTCCCCGCCAAAATCAACATAGGCTTCGTCAACAATAAAAATTCTGTCAGGGTTTGCATTTAAAAGCATCTGTCGAACCTGTTCTCTTGTAAGTCCAAGTCCTGTCGGAGCGTTTGGGTTTGCAAAAATTATTCCGCCGTTATTTGCCTTTGCATGGTCAAGCATTTCTTTTGTATTAAGCGACCAGTCTTCGTTCAGGGCAATTGTGTCCATAGGAATGTCGTAAAAGCCTGCGTAAACCGGGTAAAAGCTGTAAGTGTATTGCGGCATTACAAACTTAGTTCCCGAATCAAAAAATGCGTAGAACACAAAGGAAAGAACTTCGTCAGAACCGTTTCCTGTGTAAATCATGTCAGGTGTAACGGTAAAAGGAATTTTATCCTGTTCAGAAGGAACTGTAATGTTGCCGGTTGTTTTTGCGCGGCATAAAACTCCGCCTGTTTTATTAAGCATGTCGGCAATGGCGGCGTGCAGTTCATGTGAATCTGGATCGGGGTAAAGCCCCAGTTTTTCTATATTTTTTTTGATAAAACTTACAGCCGCTTTTTTTACTTTTTTGCTTGGCGGGTAAGGATTTTCATTTGCATTGAGCTTTATGTAGTCTCTGTCTTTTGGCTGTTCACCCGGAACATACGGGTGTAGTTTGTTCATTCTGTTTGATGTAAGCATAGAAGTATTTTATTCCTTTGCAATTTTTATTTCAACGGTAAAAAAAATACAGAAATTTGCATTTTTTTTAAAGAATTTTCACAAAAAATTGGTCAAATTGCAATATCAGCGCAATTAATAGGGTAGGGAAAAAAGTATTAAATGCACATGTCAATTGCATTTAATGCATAGCTTGCGTAATGCATCCCTGATGAGGTTTGTATGGCTTTTGGAAAACGTTTTTTTTGTATGCTGATTGCATGCCTGTGTGCGGCTTTTTGTTTTGCTGATGAAAGTGCGGAATCAAAGTATTACAGCTGGGATTTTACGGATTGTGCGATAAAAGACATTGTCTATGCAGTTTCGCTTGATTCAGGAATTCCTATTGTTTGTGACGATACCGTTGACGGCAAAGGTGATTTGAAATTTGCAGGAAACGATTTTGATGCGGCTTTTGAAGCATTTCTGGATGGAAACAGATTGTTTGCAAAGAAAAGTGACGGAGTCTGGAAAATCAGCAGGTTTTGCTGCGGTTTTAAAGACGGCGTTTATTTTCTTGATGCTTTCGATTTAAATCCAAATCAGATAGTAGAAAAGCTTTGCAAAGAATTCGGGTTTATACTTACTTATGATTTGCTTCCTTCGGGAAAGATTTCCGTTCATTTTAAGAATTTGAACGAAAATGAACTGATTGAAGCTTTGGCAAGAAGGTTCGGACCGTATGAAGTAAAGAAAAAGAGCGGTGGCTGGCACTTTGAAAAAAAATCAGAGACAAAAAAGGCGGAAGCTTTTGGCGGAACTGTAAGTTTTGTGCAGGATGAAAATGGCATTGTAAAAGCAGATTTACGTGACTGTAAATTTATGGATGCTCTGGAATCGCTTGCGGCACTTTACGGCGGTTCAGAAAAGCCTGAATTTTGTATGCTTGCAAACGGCGATGTAAGAATTTTGCGTTCAGTTTTTACGGGAACGGGGTTTGCAGATACATTGGAAAAATTGTGTGCGCAAAACGGTTTTTCAAGTGTTAATGCCGACGGAGTTTTTTATATTTTGCCTGATGCTTCTGCAAAAAATCTTCTGATAGGCGGACAGCGTCACTGGGAAAAAGTTTCCTTAAGTTTTACAAAACCTCAGGATTTTGCGGCTCTTGTTGCACGACGCATTGGAAAAATTGAATGTATCTGTCTGCCGGATGAAACTTCGGTTTTGTGCCTTGTAAACGAAAGTGAACTTAAAGAACTGAAGCAGCTTGTTGCCGATGCGGATATTAAAAAAAGTATTTACTGTGTAAATCTTAAGTACATAAAGCCAAAAGATTTTTTAGAGCATTTGCCTCCCGATTTTGAAAAATCACATTTTTTTATGGCTGACGACAGTTCATCTCTTTATTTTAAGGGAACAGATGCCGGCTATAAAAATCTGTGTATTCAGCTTGAAATTTCAGACAGACCTGTAAAAAGAATCAGTTACGACCTTTTGATTCTTCAGTATGACGAAACATTCCAGAATTCCTGGACTTCTGGTGTAAAAGTAAACCGGCTTGCCCTTGGCGACAGAAACAATCTTTCTGCGGGACTTGGTTCTGTAATGAGCTTAAACATGAATGTGCTTTCGGCTTTTGGCCTAAATTTTGCTCTGGAACTTCAAAGCGCGATAGAAGAAAACAGAACGAAAGTTTTTGCAGACACTACACTCTATGGAGTTTCCGGTAAGCAAATCAATTTTAAAAATACAAATACTTACCGTTACCGCGACAACAATCTGGATCCGCAGACAGGAAAGCCAATTTATTCGGGAATCACAAAGGAAATTTCTTCGGGTATTAAGCTTGATATTCTTGGCTGGGTAAGCGGCGACGGAACAATTACAAGTACGGTTACAGCTTCTGTTTCACGGCAGGGAACGGATACTTCTGCTTCTACGGGAAATCCTCCTCCAACTTCCGAAAAGGTTGTAACTACCGAAGTTTGCGGAAAAAGCGGTCAGCCGATTGTACTTAGCGGACTTGTTCAGAATGCAGAATCTGATCAGCAGAAAAGAACTCCGTTTTTATCCAAAATCCCGATTTTAGGAAATCTTTTTAAGGCAAAGGAAAAAACTCGGGAAAAATCACAAATGGTAATTTATCTTGTTCCTCACATTGAAGACTTTAAGGATGAAAATCAAAAGATTTATGACGTTTACTGGGCACGTAAAAAACTTGCCGGCTTGGAAGCCGTAATTAATGGAGGAAAAAATGATTGATAACTTTGAATTTAAACTGACTCCTGCGTACTGTCTTTATAACGGTGCGGCCGTTCTGGAGCAGGATGGAGCAAACATAAAGTTTTTGCTTGAAAATCCTGATGACGAACTTTTAAAACAGCGCTTAAAAAATGCATTCACAAATCATATTGAACAGCTTATAAAAAACGAAGATTGTCCTGAAAAATTCAGACGAAGGGTGAAAATCCTGTTTGAAAAAGGAAACAGAAATCAGCTTAGAAAATGTGTTTCGGGGCTTTATATAAAAACTGCTTCAAAACTTAGCGTTGAAAACGAAAGTGAAGAAATAAAAGAAAAGAATGAAGCTGCCGCAGTTCTTTTGCTGGATTCGGTACTTGCCGAAGCAAAGCAGCAGAAGGCTACGGATATTCATATAGAACAAAACTGCATACGGTTCAGGGTAAACGGTGAACTTTACAAACAGATGGAGCTTCAGGGCGAAAAGTCTGAAGAGCTTGTACAGAGAATTAAACTGCTTGCCGGAATGAATGTTCTGGAAAACAGAAAAAGTCAGGATGGACATTTTGTTTACGGAGCAAAACCACCTTTATTTATCCGGGTTTCGGTAATGGCTGTCGTTGGCGAAAATTATTGTGCAGGTTCGGAATCGGTTGTACTGCGACTCCTGGATACTACACGGATTCCCCTTGAAACGGAACGCCTTGGGTTTAACGAAGATCAGCTGGATGAGCTTAATTCGCTATGCGGCAAAAAAAATGGTCTGATTTTAATTTGCGGGCCGACCGGAGCCGGAAAATCAACTACGGCAGCTTCTCTTTTACTTTCGGTGCAAAAAAAATCTCATGGAAGTCTGAAAATTATAAGCCTGGAAGATCCTCCAGAATATTTAATTCCCGGAGTAACGCAGATTCAAATTGATGAAAGCGGAAAAAACACTTTTGACGATGCGCTTAATCACATATTCAGACAGGATCCTGATGTAATTTTAATTGGCGAAATCCGTGATGAAAAAAGTGCCGCAGCGGCAGTAAGGGCTTCTATGACAGGGCATCTGGTGTTTGCAACCCTTCATACACAGAGTGCTGCAGGGGCGGTTATGCGGCTTGTGAATCTTGGCGCAGAACTTAGTTTTGTTTGTTCGGTGCTGCGAGGTGTAATTATTCAAGAACTAAGTTTTTGCAAGACGGAAATCACTCTGCTGGCAGATGTCGCACTGCCTTTGGAAGATTTTTATAAAAACGTTTGTTCAGAAGGAATTTCTGACGAGTGTTTTGAACATTGCGTAAATGCATCGGAAGTGCTTGGAAAAAATATAAGACTTATGAAACGTCATATTTTTCCTGTTTTTTCTTCCGAAAAACGTCTTCAAATTCACCGCATGAGCGTCGGTAGTAATATTCTGACAGAGAAAAAAATATCTGGAGGAAATTTATGAGCGTAAGAAAATTTACGGACAGCCTTTATGAGCTTTATGCTGGGCGCGGACTTTCACTCATAGAAAGTCTTGAAATAATTGCCGGCAGAACAGGCGAAATACAAAATCCGGTAAAAAGAGCGGCACAGGAAATTCTTTCAAGTTTGAGTGATGGAAGCCTGTTTTCTAACGCACTTAAAAGCTGTATTTCACTCAATTTTGACAGAACTTATATTACGTTCATTGCATTTTCAGAAAGAAGCGGTGATTTAAAGGACACCATTAGTTTTTTACATGAACGGTGCCGGCGCCGGCAGGAAAATTTTCTTAAACTTTTGGAAGCAATGATTTATCCGGCATTTGTGGTTGCGCTTTCTGTCGCGGCCTGCATTTTCCTTTTTATATCTGGAAATGATTTTGTCGGAAAAGGACTTCATGAACAAAACTTTTTTGATGCTACTCAAAAAATCAAACTTATAAAGGCTTTGAGCTGGCTTTTCATTTTTTGTGTAATTATTTTTTTTATTTTGAAAAAAAACATGGGCGAAAACAAATTGTACGAAGCCTTTCTTGCAACAGGGTTCCTGATAAATGCAGGTGTTAATGTTGCTTCTGCTGTGGGACTTGGAATGCTTGTTCTTGGCGAAGATTCAAAATTTGGCAGGGCGTTTTCGCAGGCACGTGAAAAACTTGAGTTTGGAATGAATCTGGAAACAGCGTTCAGTTCCCTGGTGGAAGGCAAAGGCCGCAGAATGAAGGAAGCGTTTTACTATGCTCAGAAAGCGGGCGGGAAGGCAGATGTTTTTGAAAAAATGGCTTTATGGATAAACGCCTGCGATGAAAAAAAACGGAATATGTGTTTAAGGCTTATTGAACCGCTTTTTGTTGCAGCTACGGGAATCTTTCTTTTGATTCTTATGGTGAACATTCTTATGCCGGTGATGAATGATATAAATCTTTTTTAAAAAACTAATAAATGGGGTAAAAAAATGAAAAAAATCAGGAAAAGAATTCAATCTTGTTTTAGACGATTTTTGTACGGTAAATCTGGAGGATTTACCTTTGTAGAAACAATTGCGGTTCTGGCAATTGGAGCGGTAATGGCGGCTGGCAGTACGGTTTCGGCGGCAAAACTTATAAAAACTGCAAAACGCACAGCGGCAAAAAATCAGGTTAGCCAGTATCAGGCCGCGCTGCAGTCGTATTTTTTGGATTGCGGGCGTTTTCCAACTTCTGAGCAGGGGCTTGAAGCATTGTGGCAAAAGCCCGAACTGTATCCGGTTCCAGAGGAATGGAACGGTCCATATTTAGAAAAAAAGCCTGGGAAAGATCCGTGGGGAAATGCATTTGAATATGTTTCTGCTGAAACTTCGGAACTTGGTTCTGAGGTGCCGGAAAATCTTCCGTTTACGGTGCTAAGTTATGGCTCAGACGGACAAAAAGGAGGTGAAGGTGATGGGCGCGATATTGTCTCTTGGGAGTAAGCTTGCTTTGTATTTTGTGTTAATGACTGTAATGAATCTTATGTTTACGTCTTACGTAGATATGCAGTCGGCAGAAATAAAAAAGTGGAAGACTGAATATGAAATTTTTACTTCCAGAATTCAGATTGAAAATCAAAAGGAGATAATGGGTTTTAAATGAAATTTACAGATGTGGTTATAGTTTTTGTGATGCTTACTCTGATTGAATGTTCAGCGCTCAAAAGCTTTTCTGTTTGTATGAAAATGGCAGAAAGAAAAACTGATTTAATGATGCAGGCAACTGCAACTCATTTTGTTTCTGAAAGCTTTAAAAATTCATGCAGAGGAAAAGGGTTTGAAACTCTGAATGGCTGGCAGAAGGCGTGCAGAGCTATGTGGAAGCTTGATTATATTGCCTGGGCTGATGCAGAAGATTTTATGAATGTTCCAAAAGATTTGAATTCAGAAACCTTGTTTTATGGCAGATGGATTGGAAAAAACTTTAACGGTGAAGTCTATTGCAGAAAAACAGAAAAGGCTTATTCCGGAGGTGAAAAATGAAAAAGGAAAATTCTGTTTGTCAGATTGTAAGGAATGATTTTGAAAAATATTCTTTGCATTTGCCTGCCAGGGTATGGTTTGGCAGACGCAGGGAGAAATTTATTAGTTCAGAGCTTGAAAAACGTCATCCTTGTTTTTCTGATGAATGCTGTTTTGATGTAAAAACTCATTTAACTGGGAAAGGCATAAATTCGGACGTTTTTGTAATGAACAAGCTTAAACTTGCTGAGTACAGGCAGCGGTTTCCAAAAAGAAGACTTTTTATTGGTAACGAAGGAAAACAATTTTATGTATTCGATAAAAAGAAAAAACTTTTTTGTGCGGTAGTTTGTTGTCTGGCTGCGTTTCTGTTTGTAATGATTTTGCTTTGTGGAATCATTTTTACAGGTACGACAAATGAATCTGGTTTGCGTCTTGTTGAAACAGAAAATACTGCTACATTTGAAAACGTAAGCAAAACTGTCGAAAACGGCTCGTTAAAGAATGATGCTGAATTGAATGATGATTCAATCGGAAAGAAAATAATTCTGGAAACGGCAAGGCTCGGAGGAAAATTTGCAGGTTTCGAATGGAAATCAGATGGCATTAAAGAGACTGTAACTGCATCTGTTCTTTTTTTGTATCCGGAAGAACTTGATAAAGTTGGAGAAATAAAAACCGGAACTGTAAATTACACTGACGGAAAACCTGCAATGCAAATCGACCTGCACAAAAAACTTCGTCAGCATTTAAAGTCAGACTCCGGGTCTGCAACCGGCGTTGTCCTCTCAGAAGTTTTGCCGCTCGCGGACGTAAAAAAATCACTTAGAAAAATAGTTACACAGAACGGCGGGCGCCTTAAATCTGAAACACAAAAGCCTGCATCTTTTGTGTTTGAATTTTCCTACGGCAGCTTTTTGAATTCTAAAAAATTCTTTGAAGACTTTCAGAATTGTGTCTGTAAAAATGGTCTTGCAGTTTCAAAAATCAATATTTCCCAGAAAAACAGTTCGGACGTAAGCATAGAAATTTCACTGGAAGAAAAGCTTCCGTTTGAACTTGGAATTGAAATTGCCGCTGTGGGAAAAACTCCCGGAATATTTCTGTTAAAGCAGGCTAAATCTTTGCAGCAAAAAAATCAGAAAACATTAGTGCAAAATGCAATAGCCGTTAAAGCAGAGGAACAAAATATTTTATCGGCCGCTGTAAGCTCAGAAGTTAATGTCAAAAAAAATAGTGAACCTAAAAGAAAAAAACTGGGACAAATAATTTTTAAGGACGGAAGCCGGAAAACTTTTTTTAAGAACGAAAACGGGAAAATCACTTTTGAACTGGAGGTGCCAAAAAAATGAAGCATTTTTCTGCATTAACAACTTATACCATTAATTTGACGGTGTTTGAGGCTCTCGAAAGCACTATTCGAGGTCATTTCGACAGGCTCAATAATCGTAGGCTAATGACATTAGCCTTAAAAACTTTTTGCGGATTAATTTTTTTGTCTGTATTTCTTTCGTGTGCTTCAAAGCCTTCTTTTAGCGGGAAAGGCGATTTATGCGGAATGATAATTGATGAAGAAAATCGTCCTGTAAAGGAATACGTAATGCATTGTGCAAAAAACGGAATGACGGTGGCAAGTGTCGTTACGGGTGAAAACGGCATGTTTGTGTTTGAAAATCTGGAGTGCGGAAATTACATGCTTAGCGGTGAAAAAAAAGATTTTACATCACTTTCCCGGCAGCAATTTTTGTTTAATGAACGTTCAAAAATATTTTGCGCGCAGATAAAAAGTGCAGATGCGGCGCTGGACAGTGTGAATCAGTTAATTGCTGCAGAAAACTATGACAGGGCTCTTGCTGTGCTGAACGAAATTTACACAGAAAAAAAAAGTTTTAGTGAAGCTGTTTGTTCGTTTTACAGTGTGTACCTGGACGGAATTCTTTTAAAACAAAATGATGCACAAAGCAGGCAATCAGTAAAAAAGTCTTTTTCAAAAGAGCTTGAAAAACTCAAAAAAAACAATTTTTGCCGCGAATACTTTATGGAAACTCTAAAAAAACTGGAGGAAGAATTTAATGAAAATGTTTAGTTTTTTAAAAAAAAATATTGCTCATCCTGTTGAAAAAACTTTTGTTGCCTTTTTGTTCCTTTTATTTTCCAGCTGTTCAATTTTTCCGGGATTTCAGGCGTTTGCAGAAGATTCAGCTCCTTATCTTTTGAAGGGTGAAATAAAAATGGATGAAACTTGTGATGATTACGAAGTTGCCGGCCTTGATTTTTATATCTATAACCGCGCGCAAAAGGAAATCACCGGTTTTACGCTTGTTTTTTATCTCTTTGATGAAGATGGAAATCCGCCTTCCACTGGCAGATGTAATGTTGTAGTTGATGTTTGTCTTAGCGTGCCGGAACATTCGGGAGTATCGTCTGTTGTTGATATAACACGTTTTTTGTCTGTGATTCCGGACGTTCCATATACTGCAGATTTTTTATACATAAGCAAAATTCACTATGCAGACGGCTCTGAATGGTCTGATCCGCTGGGAATGTTTGCATTTTAGCCGGAGCTGCTTATGAAAGTAAAACTTTTTAAGTTTTTTCTGCTTATTTTGATTTTTGCAGGAATTACGGGAATTGCAGGATGTTCATTTTTTTTGCCGGAAGCGCTGGAAAATATGACTGTTGATTCTAACGGACGTATGCAAAAGGAATGGACAATTCTGGTTTATATGGCCGCAGACAATGATCTTGAATGTTACGCTTTGCAGAATCTTAAGGATATGGAATATGCAGTGCTTAAAAAAAGGGCAAATGTCCTTGTTCTGCTTGACCGTGCCGAAGGTTATGACGAAACGGACGGAAACTGGACGGATACAAGACTTTTCGAAGTAAAGCATGATTCAACAAACGGAAGCAGCGTTATTTCAAAACGGCTGGATTGTCCGTCGCTGGGGCTCTCAAAAAATTCAGAAACAGAACTTGATATGGCAAACGGTAATGTCCTTAGAAAATTTATAGAGTTTGGAAAAGCTCAATATGCGGCAAAAAAATATGCCCTGATTATCTGGGGGCATGGTACAGGCTGGCGTTATTCAGTGATGGAGGAGAATTTGCCTGTTTGTGGTGAACTGTTAGCCGGGGAAAATACAGCCGGCACATTGCCTGCTTGTAAAGAAGAGTCCGCGGGGGGAAGGGCTGTCGCAATAGATCAGCGTACAAATTCTTATATGAGCGTTTCTGATTTGGGAAAAGCTGTAAAAAACGAAGGTCTTTCTTTAATCGGATTCGATACCTGTTTTGGAGCCGTTTTTGAAAATATCTATGAACTTAAAGATTCGTGTGAGTACATTGCTGCTGTTCCAGGAGTTTCGCCTTCCTGCGGATGGAAATATAAATATTTTCTTGAAGCTTTATCTTCCAGTGATTTTGAAGTTAAGACTGCAGCAACGCTTATGGCTCAAAGTTCTACAGTAAAGGCAAGTGTTTTTGATTGCAAAAAACTTTCCCTTGTTATGCAAAGTCTTGAAGATTTTTCCAGGGAACTTGCCTGCACTGTAACAGATGACAAAATACGAAATTCACTTTTAGAAAAAATGTCCGGCTTACCAGGCTACAGTTACAGCCAGTATCCCTGTGATTTTTTTCTTGATGTAAGGGAAATGGGGAACGCTTTTTTACAGGATGAAAGGGATGGCGTTTGCGAAACGGCAGAAAAATTGTGCTCTGCAATGGATTGTGCAGTGTTTTCAACTGGCGGCGGCAAATCGCTATGTGGAATTCATTTTATTTCGCTGGATGCAAAAGGCGTTATGTCAACAAATCATTCACAGGATTATATAAAGTCTTCTGACAATGAAGAACAGTGTGCATTTATAAAGGAAAGCAGGTGGTGGGTTCCTGCAAGCGGGGGAAAGTCTGAAAGTCTTTTGGACAAGTTATTTTACAGAACTTATTAAAAAAGAGAGGAAGCTATGAAACTTAGAAAATTTTTTATTTTGCTTGGTCTTGTAATTTTTGCGGGCATAAATGTTTATGCTGTCTGGTACAGCGGTCCTACCAGTTCGTCCGTTCATTCTTCAACAGATGGCAGTTCCTATACGCCGCCTCAGGCTGGCGGTGGTTCAGGCGGTAATAGTGGTGGAAGTTCCGGCGGCAGTTCCGGCAGTTCAAGTTCAGAAGAGTACAGACGTCAGCAGAGAATCCGCGAGATTGAAAATGAAGTTGCTGTACAGCGGGAACGGCTTGCGAGAATTTACAGGAATAATCTTGATGATGAGGCTTATATCGCGGCTACAAAATACATTGCACAGTTACAGTCTATGGTTGAAGCAAATAAGAAAAAATTAGAAGAAATAAAGATGGCCAATAAAGATTTAAACACAGATAATCAAGCTTCTTCAAATTCTAAGGCTTCCGGCGACCCGGTAAAAATTACGCAGGGTGCTTATATTCAGAGAGAATGTGATATAGAAACAATTTATATAGAACGAATTTACGATTCTCAAAGAACAATCACAGGCTCATTCGGTTATGGCTGGACTTCGAATTTGGATCAGCGAGTTATTTTTGGCATAGAGCCTGATGCTCCGGGAATGTATAAAAGACTTAAAAATCATGCAGACGAGCTTAAAATTAAAACTGAAGCTTTTAAAAATATGATTCTAAAAGACTTTAGTGTGTCATCGATAGAGACGGCAGAAGCTGAAATTTCGGGGCGTATAGAAGCGTGCGAAAAAATCATAAATGATTCCCGGAAAATTCCTGACGAATACGGGCACAGCGGAAAAGGCATAGAAAATGATGCTTTGAATGCAAAGACTCTGCTTCAGAAAAATCTTGAAGACGTAAAAAAACATAAAATTACACTTAATTCACTTTTGCAGGCTTGCGCTGATGCTGAAAAAGAAGCCGAAGATTACAGAAGAAATGTTCTTGAAGTATCGGAACAAAGACGGCTTAGAAACAAATATTCAATGTTTAATGGAATGGATGAAAGCTACGAACGCACTGGAATAAACACCGTTACTGTCATAGATAAAGACAGTTATCCTCATTTGCTGTATGAATCAGAAAATCATAAATATAAAAACGATGATGATAAATCAATAAAAGCCTTTGTATTTTCGGATGTTGGTGCTACCGCTTTCTTTATGGACGGAACTGTAAATGAATATGATTTTACAGGTTTTCTTATTAAATCCTCTGACAGAAATGAAAATTTTGTTTTATATAAACGTGCACCGGATGGAAAAATAATTTCAATCGAAAATTCCGACAACGAAAAATTCTGCATAAATTATAAAAACGGCTTTATTTCAGAAATTTTAAATACACGATGTCCCGAAGAAAAGGTTTTGTATTCTTATAACGGAAAGCTGCTTTCTGCTGTGTGCGATGCAGATGGCGACACTGTAACGTTTGACTATGATTCAGATTTGCGCATGACATCACTTAATAAATGCGATGGAAGTTGTGTTAAATTTGAGTATGGAGAAGCCGATGCAGACGGAAAAATTTTTACAACAGCAACCGTGAATGAAGAAAATTTTACAGAAAGTTTTATTTATGACAGGACTGGAAGAAAAACCGAATACATAGACCACGATGGAAACAGCTTTGTGTATTATTATGATGAAAATCATAGAACTGTGCGCGAAGAAAATGCGGACGGAAGTATAAAAAAATATTTTTATGATGATTCTGAAAATCTTGTGCGTTCTGAAGAAAACGGAAACTCAATATGTTATGGTTACGACGAAAATGGCAACAGACTTTTTGCAGAGTATTACGATTCCAGCCGGGAATCCTGGACTTATGACAAGTTTGGCTTAATGCTTTCGTATACAGATCGCGACGGAGTTTCTTACGAGTATGTTCGCGACGAAAAAGGAAATCTTGTTGAATATAAAAAAGGCGGTAAAACTGTATTTGTTCAGGAAGTTGATTCAAAAGGACATGTTATTAAAAAGACTGTATACGGAAATCTTCCTGTTGTTACAGAATATTCCTATGATTCGTTTGGAAATTTGATTTGTGAAAAACGAGGCGGGCGCAAAGTTGAATATGAATATGATTCGCAGAACAGAGTAAAAAAGCAGCGTATAAATGGCAAAGAAATCTGCGAATATGAATATTCCGCTCATAAAACTGTAAGAAAAGATTACAACGGCCTTGAATGTGTTTATAAAACAAATGGCCGTAAGGATCTGGTTGTTTTTTCTCAGAAAGACAATGTTACAAATTCCGTTCATCAGACAAGAATCGAATACGACAAAAGGCATTTGCCTGTAAGAATTTTTAAGGGAAATGCCATGGAGGAAGAACTGACGGCAGCTTATGTGTATACTGCGGAAGGAAGAATTCATGCAGAAATTTATTACGGAAATCCGTCGTATGTAAGGCTTTATGAATATAAGGGTGGAAAAATAAGCGTAACAAAAGATTTTTCAACAGAAGATATCACAAATTTGCAGCTGACAGACGAGATACTTAATGAACTGCTCTTGGATGCCGGCGAAAATGTATTGATTCAAAAATATGATGTAGAAATTCTTGATAAAAATAGAAAACTTCTTACAGTTACAGATTCCCTTGAAGCAAAACAAGCCTTTGAGTTTGATTCCTATGGAAATCTTGTTTCTTTTGTTGACGCAAACGGTTATGAGCGCATTCAGAAATTTACACCTGGCGGAAGGCTTTTACTTTCACAATCACTTTATGGCGGATTTTACGAAAACGTTTATGATTGTGACGGGCTTTTAAAGGCTTTTGGCGAAAAAGGCGGCAGTTTTCAAAAAGCCGAATATAATCCTGATGGCAGTGTAAGTTCTGTTACAGACTGTTTTGGAAATATTGAAAAATATTCATACGATTCAGAGGGCAGACTTTCTTCAATAGAAAAAGGACGTAAAAAAACAGTTTATATTTACGATAATTTTGACCGCGTTATCAGTGTGAATGTTTATGATTCTTCCGCAGGAAACTTTATATATATGGAAGAATATGAATATTCAGAAAATGGCAGAAAAGTGACTGTTACCAAAGGCAAAAAATATAAAACTGAGTACGAGCTTGATGCGTTTGGAAATGTAATCACAGAGACGGATGGGAACAAAAATGAAAAACGTTTTGTTTGGGATGTTCAAAACCGTATGATTGAATCAGAAGATGGCTACGGAAACAAAACTGTTTATGAATATAATGCATCTGGAAAAATTAATATGGTAGTTTTTCCCGATGGAGAGTACAGAAAGTTCGCTTATAATTATATAAAAGAGCTTTCTTCTGTAAGTGATGAGGCTGGTGTTTTGTATTCTGCGGAATATGACCGGGCAGGCAGACTTATAAGGGAAAAATCGCGTGCAGAATCAGAAAAAAAGTATGAGTAC
>Ga0256407_10008129_pt1 | contig 15521 bp, 10 predicted proteins | sample RumenRJG_04DNA_FD_193489 | JGI IMG/M metagenome (GOLD analysis project Ga0256407, IMG submission 193489) | Bovine rumen microbial communities from Lethbridge, Alberta, Canada - RJG_04 | ecosystem: Host-associated > Mammals > Digestive system > Stomach > Rumen | place: Canada: Alberta...
TTCTTCTTATTTATTTTTTTTTTTTCTTAATTCATTTTCTTCATTTTTATTATCTTCTTCCAATTCATTTTGTTTTTCATCCAATTCATTTTTTCCTTCATTATAATTATTAATTAATTTCCCTTCATCTCCTATATTATTATCAATTTTATTTTCTTCATAATTAATATGATTCCCTTCATTATTATTATTATTAAAATTTTCTTCTTGATTATTTTCAATAATTATATTTTCTTGTATATTAGTTTGAGGTTCGTGAATAATTATATTTGAACTCCCAGATATAAAATTAGTAATTTTTGTTATTGAAGGTTTTTCAATTATTGCTTCTTCTTGCATTTTATTCTTTTTTATTGTAGTTTCAATTCCTTTATCATCTTCATTTAAATTTGATTTCAAACACATTGCTCCCATTTTTATTTAATTTTAATATTCATTACTTCATTTTTACTATTTTAATATATAAATTTCAATTAAAAAAATATAAAATTGATTATAAATATTTTTTAAATAAATTTTATTCTTTTATAAAAAATATTCTCATATAAAAAAAACCCAATAAAATATATTATTTTTTTTCCTCACTTTTAACTTCAATTTTCTTTTTTTCAATCCTATAAAAAGTAATTTCATGTCTCTTAAAATATTTCCTATTTTCAATATCAACAAGAACTAAACTAACCATATAAGTAACACTTAATCTATTATTAGCATTTTCAATACTAGGAGTAAAATCATAAGGTCTAAGATAAAATCTAATAGGAATAATTTCATTTTTAATAGGACCACCATCCATAATTTCATAAGCAATAATAACTTGACTAATAGGTTCAACACCTTGAACATTATAAGTTTCCTTTTTCATAATTTGAACTTCCATTGATGTTAATCTAATAGATACTTTTTTAAATGTTACTCTTCCTACTAAAACTCCTTTAATATCATATTTCCTTGCATCAATTTCTAAAACTAATTGAAGCCAATCTTCAATTCCTACTTCTAATTTAATTGGTAAATTATCTTCTCCTAAAATTGTTTCTGGTTGGAAATTATATACTGCAAATTCTTGGTCATATGTTAAAGAACGAAATGAAGTATCTATTGTAAGACGAAGTAAATACATTATATTTCTTAATTTTCCTCTATAGGTTTCATATTGTTTTTGTACTGAGGTAAATTTAAATGTATATGTATTTGTTTCTTTTGATAAAATTTGCATTGATTCTAATTCAGATGTTAATGATATGAATTTTAATGAATCAGATGGATCGTTTATACTTTGGATTACTCCTAAAAGTTCAATTTTTATTCCTTTGTGTTCGAAGGTTTTTCCTTGTGGGATTTTTACTAATACTCTACCTGATACATCTTCTTTGTCATACATAAGAGGAAGACGAGTTATTTGACCATTTAATTCATATATTTTTGCTCTTTTTCTACCTTCCACTTCATCTATTATTATATCTACTTCGGGTTTTGTAAATAAACCTGAAAACATTTTTAAAATAAAATATTTTTTTTTTGATTATTCAACTAATTAATATTTTTATTATTAATAATAATTAAAAAAAATTAAATAAAATCTATTCATTTAAAATGATAATTCTTTCAATATTATTTATTTAAATATTTAAATATCAAAAAAATAGGAATAAGGAAATGTATAAAAAACATCTTACATCATTCCACCCATTCCCATATTCATATTATTCATTCCCATATTCATATTATTCATTCCCATATTCATATTATTCATTCCCATATTCATATTATTCATCCCCATATTCATATTATTCATTCCCATACCTTGATTAGAATTCATTCCCATACCACCTTGATAAACCATAAGTGAATTACTATTCATCATCATATCCATATTTAAACCTTGATTACTTTGTTCTTCTTTTTCTTTCTTTTCCTTCTCATCTTTAATATCAGCTTTCATTTGCATATGATCCATTCTCTTAGTTAAATCTCTTACAGTTTGAATCATAAATGGCATAACAAATTCCATCATATTATGTCTCCATGCTAATTCCATAGCAACATCAGGTTTTACAAATTCATAACATGTATATAAACAAGCAGCGAAACTTTCTTTATCACCCATTTTAGCAAAGAATCTTAATAATTCATCTACTAATTCTGGTTTTTGACTTTCTAAAGCTGAGTCAATTGCATCTTTGTAAAATTCTAATTTTTTTGATATTTCTATTGATTCATTATATTTTTTATTTGCTCTATATACTAATGCTGATATTCTTCTGAATTCTAATAAAGGATGATTTTCTATTTTTTTTGCTAAGGGGATTTGATCAAATGATGAGAATTCTAATATTGAATTTTTAAGTGATTCTGGGTCTTCTTCTTCAACATAAATTTCATTTAATGCTTCATTAACATCGAAATTATTATTTGATTGAACACTTTTTAAAAATGGTACTGCAAGATATAATGCATTTAATTGTCTTAATTCTGCAACTGTTGTTGATAAATCTACTTTAGGTGCTATTACTTTTAACATATCATTTAATAATTGAGGTTGTTCTTCTACGTAAAATCTAATTGATTTATTGTATAAATTTGAATTTGTAACCTTTGATAATGTTTGACAGAATAAATCATGTTTCCAACATAAAGGTGAATGTTCCATCATTGTAATTAATGCATTATCAAATCCATTATAATGACTATAAAGGAAAACAACTTCCTCCCATAAATAATTGTCTTCACATATTCTAATAACTTTTGGTACATTCATATTTTGATAATAATTTCTGCAATGATCCATTAATTTTTCTGGTAAATATTTAGCATATAAAATACCTAATTCAGTAATAATGTGATTTCTCTCTCCTACTAAATTACTTTCAAAAAGTGATATTAATTCACTATAAGCTCCATATTTTTCATATTCTTTAATTACTTCATCTACAATATCAGCAATTTGAATTACATTATTTCCTGCTTGAGCAGCTAATTTAAATTCACCTGCTTTAACACAAGCAAAACAAACTTCTTTCCAACATTTTTGAGTATTTGATTTTTTAGCAGCAATAAGTGCTTGAGTATAATTTTTTAAATTAACATAACATGAAGCTAATCTTGCATTATTACCTAAATGTTCATAAATAATTTTTGCTGGTTCATAGAATTTTTCATCATATAATCTATCACCAATAATATTTAAATCATTAATATTACTTTGACCTAATAAGGTTTCTAATTCAGCTAATTTATTACATCTTGATAATGAATATACTAATTCACAATCAATAAATTTATCTTTTTTAATAGCACGAGCCATAGTTAAGAATTTAATCAATTCTTCGAATTTACCTTGTCTTTCAGCAGCATTAATAACATCAGCATACATTTCAGGATCATTTGCTTTAATAAATGCATCAATTGCTTCATCAATTTGATCTTGATTTAAAAGTGCTCTACCTATTTTACCCCAAACTTCTGGTGTGTTAATTTTTTCTGCATAAATTGAAGCACGTTTCAAATCATTAATATATTTAATTAAAACATCAATTGCTAATGATGGTTCTTTAGTTTTTTGATCATAAATATAAAATGCTTCTTCATATAAACCATTTTCAATACATTTAATAGCTATATCACCACCATCATATTCATCTAATCTACTTAAAAATGCTTTTACTTTAGAACCATCTGTTGTAATTGCAGTTAAAATAAGTAAATTTTGAAGTGATTTATTCTTTGAAAATTCATTATTATGTAAAACTAATTTTTCAAGTAAATCCATTAAATCAGCTTGTAAACCAGCTTCAATAAAAGCTTTAACAGTAACAGAAACTTCATCAGGATTTCTAGTATTAGGAAGAATAACTTGAATAACTTGATCAGTAACAGCTTTTTTATGTTCATTTTCATTTGTTAAAACTTTCTTCCATAAATCAGGATTTAAACTTTCAACAAGATATTGTGCTTGAGCTCTATACATAGCATTTTTATTAGTTAAAGCAATTAATTCATCATCACAAGTACCACCTGCTTTCTTATAAGCTAATAAAGCTAATTGAGGATCTCTATCTTCACAATATTGACCAACTACTTTAGGATCATAATATTTATTATTCATTAAATAATCTTTTGCATTATTATTTGTTTCTACATATATCATTGCAAGTGCATTATGTAATGCTGGTGTTGGATTACCTTCATCAGCTCTGTCTTCTAAGAATTTTTGAATAAGTTTTAATTTGTGTCTTTTTAATACTTCATCTACTAAAGGTTCTATTGGACATGAACCACGTACTGTGTTTAATATTTGCTTTATATAATTTTCATCGCATTCTTCATCAAGTAATGTTCCTATTATACGAGGACATGATTGTGGTCTTAATGTAAAGACGTAATTTTCTAGGAATTTTGTTAATTTGTTTTTATATAAGTATTTTGTTAATTGTTCAATGTAATCATGTTTATCACATAAAATAATTAATGGTCTTGGATCTACTAATTTTTTCTCTAAGAAAAATTCTAAAACTTTTTGTGGATCATATGTATCAAAATCTTTTACAATTCTACATACTTCTTGGAAATTATTAGTAATTACACCAGCACAAATATATTTATACATTATTTCAGGATCATTAACTTGAGAAATGATTCTATTTAAAAACATATATAAACCATTATAATTACCATATGATTCGAATAATTTAACAAGTTCACTTAATGGAATTCTTTGTGAATATCTTACAGCAGATTCAATAACAACATTTAAATTTTGAATAGGATTCAAATGTAATAATTCATGTAAGCAAATTAAGCAATTTTCTGGTGTTAATCTACCTAAATAATTAACTAAATATTCTGGATTAATCATATTTGCTCTAGCAATAATTCTTTTAATATCATTAATATCTGTATAATTTTCAAGACAAACTTGATATAATCCCATTTTTTCACAAATTTCAGCAATTTTTTTCTTATCATAATGAGTAAAAACATTAGATTCTAAAATCATAGATGCTGCTTTAGTATTTTCATATAAATTCAATTCTAAAATTTTAGTTTGTAAATAAGCATCTTCTGGTAAATTACCTTTTAAATATTCAACCATAAATGAAGTCAATTCTTGTATTTTTTGTCTACTTTGGAAAATTTCTACAATTTGATTAACATCAATTAATTTAGTTCCAGTATTTCTATTACAAATTAATTTACATAAATTAGCAGCAGCTTGTGGATTAGTATTAACAATATTTTTAAGTAAAGATACCCAATCAGGAGAATAATTATTTTGATTACAATAAGGTAAAATTTTATCAACTTGACCAGCAGCAGCAAAAGCTTCAATAATTTTTTCATGAGCAGAAGAACTTCCACTAGCCATTAAAATTTTAAGTGATAATTGTTGATCAACTCCTTTAACAAGTTCACTTAATTCTTCAGAACAAGTAAATTTATTTTCATTAAACCATTTATTAAGTAAATCAGTTCTATTTTGAGCAACTAAAGGTCTACTCATTTCAACAGATTCAATTTTATTTAATTTTCCATTTTCCATCATAGTTTGGAAATAAATTAAAATAGGTTGTGGATTTCCTTGTAAACTTTTAAATGTATTAATAGTATTAATATTCCTTAATGTATCACCTGGAGTTTCTCTTGCAATTTTAGCAGCTTCTACATAATTACCTTGTTGCATATAAGTTTGGAAAGCTTGCATGAAAATATTCTCAGCACCAGGTAAATTATATCTTCCTGCCATTTTAGTTACTAATTCCATAATACCATTAACACCTTTACAGAAATTCATAACAAAAGGTATGAAATTATTTCTATCAATATCAACACCTAAAACTTTACCTGATTTATTAATATATAACATTCCACCAGTATTAGTATTTTTAGCACTGAATAAAAGTGAATCTTCTGATATTTTACATCTAAAAATTAAAACTCCTTTTGATACTTCATAAACATATAAATTACCTGAATTTGTAGCAAGGAATAAAACACCATAATTTTCTACAAAATCCATTAAAACTGGAAAATCATTATCAGCAGTCATAGCAACATCAGCAGAGACTTTAACTCTTTTATTAGGAGAAATATCAGTAACAATAATTTTATATTGATTCGCATTAACTTTTTTATCAACAAAACTTAATAAATTACTAGGAGTATCATCAATACATTTAACATTACCAAAACAAGGACAAAAACCTTCAATAGGTTGAGAAGCATTTTGTTGTGTATTAAATAATTGAATATAACCAACAACCATATTTTGTCCTTGATTATTTCTCATAGCAGAAATACCAGCAAGAGTAAACCATTGTAAATTATCAGAAGCTTTTAATCTCATAACAAAAACATTAGAATTAGCTAAATTACCTTGTCTATCAAAAATTTTCCTGGCAGGTGAATTCATATCATCAATACTTAATAAAAAAACAGAAGTAGGTGAAACTAAACCAATAATAGAATTATTAATCCAAGTCCAGAAAGTAACATCAAAATTAACAGTAATATCTTTTAATTTTGATTTTGAATCTAAATCATAAACTTGAATCATTAATGAATTATTATTTTTAGCACGAACTGCCATAACATTTCTTGTTGGATGCATCATTACACCTTCTGCTGTTATTTTTCTTTTTGAAAATTCAAAATTTTTTCCTACTTCACATACTATTACGTTTGCGTTACCTTGTTGATCTACTTCTTTTGCACAGATAAATTTATCTGATTCAAATGCTAAGACACCATGTTTTATTAAGGATGAATCGAAACCATGCTGTTGGAGCATTGTTATTTCTTTCATTTGAACTGGGAGTTGTTGAGACATTTTTTAAATGGGTTATTTTTTTTAAATGGATATTTATATTATTTTTTATTTTTTTTTATTATTAATTTTTTTTTGAAAATTATTTTTTTATTATATATTTTTATTATATATTTAAGTTTATAATTTATTATAAATTAAATTATATTTATTTAATTAAAAAATCCCTTTATTAAAAAGAAAAAATTTTTGCTATCATAAAAATAAAAAAATTATATTTATATACACTATACAATTATCAAAGTAATAAAAAAAACTATTTCATTTTTTTTCTTCTAACTCTTTTTTTTTATTCATCTCTTCACTTAACTCATTCCATTTCCTTAAATTAATTTTCATATTATCAGTATAATAACTCATTTCAGGAAGAAAATTAACTAAAATATCAAAAGAAGGAATAATAATCCCTTTAATAAATCCAACTTGATTTCTTCCAATATCAATATTACTTCTATCATAAAGAAAATTAACACTAAAACCTTTTTCTTTTTCTTCATCACCTTGTCTCCAAAATTCTTGTGTTAATAAAGTACTCCATTTATAAGTAATTTCAAATAATTTTGTACTATGACTAATATCACCAATATGAATTAAATAATTTAAAACTTCTTGTTGTTCATTAAATAAATTATTTCCAGCATCATTTACAATTTTATCTGAATTAATTCCATTTTTAATATTTTTATTTTCAATTCTACTTTTCATTAAAGCAATAATTCTACTATGATAAAACATATCTGTTGATAAAATTAAATCAATTATTCTTTTTCTAACATAAGAAAAATCATTTTTTGAAATATTTCTAAAAATATTTAAATTATCATTTTTTAATAATTTAAATGTAACACAAATATGATAATTTTCAAGAATACTTTTATCATTATAAGTAATTGCTAAATCAGTATACATTTTAATTTGATATTCATTATTATATCCTTTATGACCAACATCATGACAAACTCCAGCAACTAATAAACTAATTATATCTAATTTATTTAAAAATAAATAATCAATTGCATTTGATTTTGAAATATAAATAAATAATGTTTGTAACATATCAATTGCATGTTTTTCTGTATGATAAATTGCTATTTTTGTATAATGTTCTTGTAATTCTTTCAAAAAATTAAATAATGTCATTGGATCTGAATAAAATATTATGTCATATTTTTGTAATAAAATTTGAGAAGCTAATGTAAATGGATTTATATTTTTATTTTTTTCATAGAAATCAAATATGTTAAATTCAAATGAGAATAAATCATTTTCTATATAATGCATTTCGTATTCATTTATGTTTTTTAATATTGGGATTGATGATGAAAATGAAACTAATTTTTTTGGAGATTTTGGATTTATAATTTTACTTGATCTTTTTTTTGTGTTTTTAAGAGATTTTTTCTTTTCTATATCATTATTTTTAATTGATTTTTTTTTTAATATTTCATTATTATTCATAAATGATTTTCTTCTTTTATTTTCAATTTTTTCATTTAAAAAATTTTGTTTTCCATGATGATTATTTACAAATGTTCTTCTTCTTTGAATTTCATTATTTTTATCTAATTTTGATTTTTGAATTATATTTATTTTTTTAATAGAATCATCTTCTTCAGCAGATTTATTATTATCAATATTATTATTTTCTTCTATATCATCATCATTAAATTGAAAAATTTTCTCACTATCATCATCACTTTTATTATTTGAAAAAGAACTATCACTTGATATTGAATAAACTTTTTTTTTAAATTGAGATAAAATATGAGAAATATTATTTCTTACATTATCAGAAGAATGATAATCAACAGTTTGACTTCTTCTATTAATATTTGGATTAAAAATATCTTTTTGAGAATACATATTTAAAAATCCTAAAACTAATTTTAAATCTTTTGTGTTTTCTTTTTCAAAATTAGTTTTATTTAATACTTCATATGAATATAATTTTTGATTTATTATTATATTAAGTACCCAATTTACTTCTTCAGATAAAGGATTATTTTCACCTAAAAAATTTATAACTTTTTTTAATATTTTTATCGCTTTTTCATATGGAGTTATTAAAACTTTTTCAATTTCTAAATCTTCATTTGATTTTGATTGAAGCATAATTTTAAAATATTTTTTATTTTATTTTATTAAAATAACTTTTCATATAATTTTTATTTAAAATTAACGTTTAAATAAAATAATATTGAATATTAAAAATTACTTATTTGTTCAAAATATAAATTTAAAAAAAAATGAAAAATGATGAAAATAATGATAATAAATTAAAACCAAGATCATTCTCATCAAATCAAAATAAAAAAAATGATAATAAGTATAAATAAATATTTAATTTTAATAATATTAATTCATTTAGTATATCATTACCACTTTTATTAAAAGATTTTAGAAAAATAAAAGCAACTTCAAAAAAAAGACAAATAAAAACAGCTAATTCAATTTCAGAAGAATATATCACAGAAGAAAATCAAAATTTAAAAAAATCTCTTTCAAAAATACAAAATGATTTAGCAAGATCACAGAATAATATTGAGAATTTAAAATCGGAATTAATAAAAAAAAATCAAATTATAGATTCATTAGAAAATAAAAATAATGAAGAAGATTTTAATATTGAAATATTAAATAATAGATATAATAAAATACAAAAAGATTTTGAAAAAAAACAAAATGAATTAAATGAATTAAAAAAATCTCAAAAAATTCCAAAATATAATGAATTAATAATACAAAATAAATTATTAAATGAACAATGTAATAAACTAAATTATTTATATTTAAATACTCAAGAAAAATTACTTCAATATGAAGGAGGAATAAAAGAATTAGTAAGATTAAAAGAAAATGTTTCAAAACAAGATTTTATGATATTAAATTTTCAAGAAAATTATACTAAGGCACAAAAAGAAATTATGAGTAAAAATAAAGAAATTCAAAAATTAATAAAAAATTTACATGAAAAACAAGAAATTATTTCAGTTTTAAATAAAAAATTAGAAAATCAATATCAATTAAATGAAAGATTATTAAAAGAAACTGAAAATATAAATAATACAAAACAATATATTGAAATGAAAAAAGATTTAGAAACTAAATTATCATATGCAAAAAATGATTCAATTTATTATAAAGATGAAGTAGAGAGAAAAAATGAAGAAATAAAAGAAATAAAAAAAAAATTAAATTTATATGAACCAAAACAAAATAATAAAGAAATGTTAATGAGTCAAATTTATGAATTAAAAAATAAATTAAGTAATGAAAAAGAAAAGAATTTATTTTTAACAGAAAAAATAAAAAATTTTGAAAAAATGAAATATAATAATCCAAGATATGGAGAAGAAAATTATCATCATAAATCAAATATAAATCAAAGGTATATGAAAAATAATATGTCAAAAAAATCAACAATTGATGAAGAAGATGAAGATTGTGATATTATGTCTGAATATTCTTTAAACGAATTTATTTATATATTAACAAAATGTTTTGAATCAAAACAAATTGATTTAACTACGATTGAATCTAAAATCTTTACAAATGAGGTTTTTAATTTATTTAATTCAAAAGAAAATTATCGAAATTTTATTTTGAAAATTGCTAGTAATTTATGTATGCTTTTAAATATGTAAAAATTTATTTTTTTTATATAATTTTATAGAAGGAAATCAAAAGATCAATTAGATGTTTTATCATTTTTAAGAACTTTTGTATTAAATAATGTAGTTGAACAAAAATTATCAATTGATCAATTTAAACAAAATTTTCTTAATTTATTTCAAGATATTATATTATATAATAATAATCAAGAAGAAACATTTAATAAAAGATTAGTTAAATTCTTTAATAATAAAAAAAAAGGTTTATTTGAAGAATTTCAATTTTTTGATGAAAATGGTACTGGGATAATATCTTTTGTTATTCTTAAAAAAATAATAAGTCATTTACAAATTAATATTAAAAATGATTTATTGGAATATTTAATTTTTATGATGAAAAAAACAAATAATTCAATTGGTTTAAAACAATTAGATTATTCTAATTTTTTAGAATTAATTAATAATAATAAATATACACAAGAAGAATTAGAATCATATAAAGATGATGATGAGTCAATTATTGAAATTAAAAATGAAGATTATATTAAAATTGTAAATGATATAATACAAAAAATGCAAAATTATTTAAGTAGTAATAAACAAAATTTGGATTTTTTTTTTAAAAAGTTTGTTATTGATAATAAATCAATTGATTTAGGGAAAATTGTTGATATTCTTAAATCAGATTTTAAAATAGAATTAAATCAAATTGAAATATTTTGTTTATATTCAAAATATAAAATTGAAAATGAAGAAAATAATAATACAAATGATGAAATTATCAATTACCAAAAATTAAAAAAAGATATTGAAGATAAAAAAGAAAATAATATAATTTTTGAAATATCAAATCCAATAAATGAAATAATTGGAAAAGACGAAAAAAAAAATAATTCTTTTATTCAATTATTTAGTCAAGGAATTAAAAAAAAAAAAAATAATATTAAAAGAGCTTTTTTTACTTTTCATGGTAAAATGACTTTAAAAAAATTAAATGATAATAATTATGAAAGATATCTTGATTTAGAAACATTTAAAATAATGTTAAAGAGTTATGATATTAATATTAATAATAAACTATTAAATAACTTTTTATTAAATACTGAAAATATTTTTGAAAATGGAAAAATAAATATAGATAATTTTATTAAATTGTTTGATAATGAAATAAAAGAAAATATACCAAATGATTATCTTGATTTTGATGAGTAAGATATATTTTATTAACTTTATTTAGAGAATATAATGAATCAGAAAGTTTTAGAGAAATAGAAAAAGTAATACAAGATGATTAATAAAAATAATTTAAATATATATATTTATTCTAAATATCTTTTTTTTGTAATAAAAACAAATAAAACAAATAAGTATTTTATATTGAAATTATTAAAAATATTTATCATAAAACTTTAATATTAAAATATATATAAAATTAAATTTTAAAATGTGTTAAATTTTTCTAAAGAACATAACATAAGGTCTTAAATTATGAATAGTTTCATTTCCAACAGAAATTACTTTAGAATCATCTAAATAATACCAATTTTTTGTTTCATTATCTTTACAATAACAAATATAATGTCCTTCATTTGCTTGATTCCCTTTATGAACAATTAAACCAATTAATTCATATTTAAAATTTTCATTTTGTAAAAAAGGAGAAAAATAACTTTTTTTAATATCTAATACTTCATCAAAAATTAAAGGATCTCTAATTTTAATAATTTGAAATATTTTTTTATCATAATAAAATCCTTTAACTCTTATAATAAGAATATTAGGAAGTTTTTCTATAAAAGTTTGAGTATATTTTTCACTATCTTCAATTTTTTTTCTTGAAAAAAATATATCTAACATACCATTTAAAGTCTTTGATTCTACATTTAATCCTAAAATAAAAAAAGGCTCAATTTGACAATTTGAAATTGATTTTCCTTTTTCTGAAATATCTTGTTTTATTATTCCTTGAAATATTTTTCCTAATTCTGAAATTTCAAAATGTTCTATTGAATTTATTTGTTTCATTCTTTTTCCTCCTTTTTTTACTTCTTCCCATTCTCCTTCATCATTATTATTATTACTTAATAAATTATTTTTATTATTAAATAAATCTTTATATTTAGATTCAATTTTAATCATTTCTAAATTTAAATTATCTAAAAGAAAAACTAAAAATTCATGAGCATCATTTTGATTTCCTGTTTGATCAAATCTATAAACAATTTCTTTTAAAAAATTTGATGCTATTGATGTATTTTTAACTAATAAATTATATTTAATAATATAATAATTTACTTTTGTAATTTCTTATTATTTCTTGTAATCTTGATAATATTGGATAGTCTAACATTAAATTATCATCATTTTCTATTATTTTATACATTTTATTTATAATTTGTAAAAATTCATTTATTGATGTTAATATTTGTATTACTACATTTGAATAACATGAATTACCAAAATTTTTTAATCCTTTAAAATTATTATTATATGAAATATTATTTTGAATATTATTAAAATTTGGTTTTGTCTTTTTTCCCTTTTTCTTTTTATCATTATCTATTTCATTAAATAAATCTTTTAAATTATTAACTTTATTTTTTCCTTTTTTATCCATTTTAAAATTTAATATTTTAAAAATAAAATTCAATTATTTATAATAAAAAAATGGAATATTTTGAAAGTACACCTTATATTTTGAATCAAAAATTAGATTTTTTAAAAAGAGAAAATAAACCATCATTAAATGATTATTATCAAACATATGATAATTTAAATACAACTTTACCAGATATGAAATATCATTTTTCATATTTGAAAAAACAAGTTAAAGGATTAAATGATTCTTTAAATACATCATTTTTTGGAAATTTTTCAACAAATTCAACAATCATGAATAATACTTATAATCAAAGTTTTTTTACAATGCCAAATAATAATTTTTCATATCAAGTTAGATATAATGAAAATAATAATATTCCTAATTATCAAAATAATTATAATTATAATTCAAGTCAAATTAATTCTAATTATATTAATAATAATATGAATAATTTTAATAATTTAAATAATCAATTTAATTCAAATAATAATTTTCAACATCCTATTTTAAATAATTTTTCATATCAAATGAAATCTACTTTAAATAATGAAAATAATAATTTTTCTCCTTCTTCAGTTGGTGGAATTATTAGTAATGATTTAGAAAAAGGAGTTCAAGAAAGAAATTTAATATTAGATAAATATGAAGAATTATTTAAAGAAGGTTATAATAAATTAACTAATTTAAAAAATGAAAATTCAGCATTAAAACAAAATTTAAATAAATTTAATAAAGATTATCCTAAATCAAATGAAGAAAATGAAGATGAAGAAAAAGAAAATGATAATGATAATAATAATGAAATAAATCAAATGAATGAAATTCAAACTGCATTAAAAAATAAAAATATTCAAAATTTTCCTCAAAAGGAAGTTAAAATTGATTGGGTTGAATTAAAAAATATAAATGATGAAATAAATAATTTAAGAAAAGAGAATTTAAAAAATCAAGAAAAATATGAAATTAAACTTAATGAATTAAAAAATAAAATTGATCAATTAGAAATTAGAATTGAAAGTCAAAATCATTAAAATAATTTTTATTAATCTTATTATATATTTATTATTTTTATTTAAACACAATTCTTTTTTGTTGAGTAAAATAAAAATAAAGAAATATTTAATAAAAATTAAATATTTATTTAAATTAAATTTACATATTATTAAAAATATTAATTAGCATATTTCATTGCTCTTCTAATTCCTAATTCAATTCCAATAAAAAATGAAAGAATTGAAGAAAACACACTCAAAATTTCACAAATATTATAATTTTTAATATATGGTTTAATAAATTGATCAATATTATTATCCAAACAATTTTTTTTTTCATATAAATCATACTTTATATTATTATGAAATTTAATAGATGAAAAAAACATTGCACAAGTTATAAATTCTATAATTGAAACAATCATTAATAACGGTTTAACATAATTAGGTAATGTTTCTTTACCATTATTATTTTTTATATAAGAAACAATAAATTTTTCTAAGAATAATAAAATTAAAATAACTTGAGAAATTAATCCAACAATTAACCATTTTTTCGCATATTTAATATTTAAAATAAAATCATCATTTTCTTCTTTTATTATTTCAAATGAATTATTAAATTTACAATTAGGATTACTTTTATTTAACCCATAATATATTTTACCATATAATGTAATAGTTTCATTTCCATTATAATCACTTTTATTATTTTCTTTAATGAGGGATGATAAATTCATAGAAAGAATTTCAAATGAATTTGGATCAAGTGTAGTATTTTTACATTTATTATTAATATTAAGTTCATTACATTTTGGATCTAAATAAGGTTTATGTATATTGAAAAGATAAGAAGAAAAAATATAAATTTTTCCCAATGAATTATTATAATATAAATATTTCGTTAAATCTTTATTTTCATCCAATTTATCTGAAATTTTAATTGTATTATTTAATGTATCAATTGTAAGATTTGAATCGTTATTTATAGAATTTTCTATTATTGTTAAATAATTAGTTTGTCTTTCATTTATGGTACAACAAATTAATGAATCATTAACTTTTGTTACATTAAAAGATGATTTAATATTCATTTTCTTTATATCTTTTGGAAAATTTAAATTAAAAAAATCATAATCATTCATTTCATTTAGTACAAGTGTATTTCCAAATAAATTCATAGAATTATTATCACATTCAGAAGTTTTACATTTGTTTAATGAATGAATTTGTTTAGACCAATTAATAAATAAATATTCAAAATAAAAAGTATCAATTGAATTAAAGAAAATAAAGTTCCCAATTTGAAATAATGTTAATAATATAATAAGAATTAAAATTATTTTATCAATTAAATATTTCTTCTTCTTCTTATTCATTAAAAAAAAAATAAAAAAAAATAAAAATAATTATTAAAAATTTAAAAAATATATCTTTAAAAATTCCTATTTTGAATTAAAAAACAAAACCGAAAAAAAAACATAGAAAAA
>Ga0256407_10008130_pt1 | contig 15521 bp, 9 predicted proteins | sample RumenRJG_04DNA_FD_193489 | JGI IMG/M metagenome (GOLD analysis project Ga0256407, IMG submission 193489) | Bovine rumen microbial communities from Lethbridge, Alberta, Canada - RJG_04 | ecosystem: Host-associated > Mammals > Digestive system > Stomach > Rumen | place: Canada: Alberta | collected...
CCCCCCCCCCATTGTTAAATAATGTTAAATGTGCCAAAATCTATTGTTTGGCGTGCAGAATATTGGGAAACTGTGCGAGCGGCAACAAGTCACGGCAAGCTCTTTTTGTAAAGATTCTTCTCTTGCTGATGCGTTTTAAGCGCGTTTTTTGACCGTCGTGGCACTTTTCATCACCCGAGGCGAAAAACGAGCTCAAAACGAATGTCCATTGACAATCAATGGGTTACAAAGCATCATCTCAAGACAAAATATCATAAAGGTATCACTCTCCTTCGAGGTGCCATCAAATGAAGCAAAGCTTGAGGTGAAATTTGACGGGAAAAAACACACAACGCAGCAGGCGAAAAATGCAAACGCCGCATGCGGCGTTGGTCATCGCGGCACGCGGCGTTGGAAAATGCGGCTCACTACGCAGGCAATTGCAACGTTTTCCGTTCGATTTTTTGTAAAGATATTTCCGGGAATGCTGAAGGCTGTACAACTACTTCCTTTGTAAAAAAATCTTCTTTCTTCGTTCTTCATTCTTCATTTTTTTGTATCTTTGCAGGCAAAACGACAAAACAAAAGACATCATGAGACGCATCTTGACTTTGGCAGTCACGGCTTTGGCTGCCCTGATCAACATTGAAGCCGCACAAACCCTGAAGGCTCCGAAGGGCGGCAAGGCGATTAGCGACGAACTGCTTGGCATTTTCTTCGAGGACATCAGCTATGCTGCCGACGGCGGTATCTACGCGGAGCTCGTGCAAAACGGTTCTTTCGAATATAATCCTACAGAACGTGACGGATGGGGGCCGGGCACTTCGTGGCGCTTCGTTCGACCTGGTCATTCACTCGGAAGGATGGAGCCTCGCATGGACAACCCTTTGCATCCGAACAATCCCACATACATGCGTCTTTACATCGAGCGCGTGGGACATTATAGCGATTATGACGGATGGACAGGCGTCGGAATAGAGAACAATGGCTTCGACGGCATTTCTGTGAAAGCAGGACAAAAGTACGACTTCTCCGTGTTCCTGCGAAATGTCGAGGGAGGCAACAAGGAAGTTCGTGTCGTTCTGGTTGAGCCAGGACGTCCCGCAAAGCTTTTGGCAGACCAGACAATCGTGGCGTCGTTGAACACATGGCAGCAAATCCCGACCACGCTCACGCCTTCGGAGAGCAGCTCTCGAGCTGTCCTGCAACTCCTTGTGTTAGGCAAGGGAGCCATCGATGTCGATGAGGTTTCGCTCATGCCTCAAGATACATACAAAGGGCACGGACTTCGCAAGGACTTGATTCAAGCGCTTGCCGACCTGAAGCCTAAGTTCATGCGCTTCCCCGGAGGCTGTGTCGTGCATGGTGGCGGCGACGGATTCTGGGACACTTATCGCTGGAAGTTGACCCTCGGACCGCGTCACGAGCGCAAACACCTCAAGAATACCTGGGGCTACCATCAGTCGATGGGGCTCGGCTACTACGAATACTTCCAGCTGTGCGAAGACCTCAATATGGAGCCAGTGCCTATTCTTCCTTGTGGCGTATCGTGCCAAGGAACCAACGGCGGCTGGGGAATGCCGGGACAAGCACAGGACGTGGCGCCGATGTCGGAGATGGATGAATGGACACAAGACGCTTTGGACCTCATCGAGTGGGCAAACGGCGACGTCAACACGAAGTGGGGTAAGATTCGTGCCGAGCAGGGACATCCGAAGCCATTCGGTTTGAAGTACCTCGGCTTGGGCAATGAAGAGCGCATATCGCCCGAGTTCTGCGAACGCTTTAAATATATGTACGAGCGCGTCACGAAGGCTCATCCCGAGATAGTCATCGTGGGAACGGTCGGCCCAGGCTCTCACCCAGGCAACAGCGACTACGAGAACGGATGGAAACTCTCCGACGAGCTAGGCATACCGTTGGCTGACGAACACTACTACGAGCCGCGTGACTATTTCCTCAATAACCGCCAGTACGACAGCTATCCTCGCGGCAAGAAGACGAAGGTCTATCTCGGCGAGTACGCGGCCAAGGACTCGAAACTCATTGATGCCCTCGCCGAAGGACTCTATCTGCTTCATGTGGAGCGGAATGCCGACATTGTCCGCATGACGAGCTATGCGCCTCTCTTTGCTCGCAAGAACAATACCTCGTGGAATCCCGACCTGATATACTTCGACAACGAACGCCCTTACCTGACCTGCAGCTACTATGTGCAGCAGATGTTCGGGCAGTCTGCCGGGCAGTATTATTATGGCGACTGTGTTCGTTTCGAAGGTGACAAGGCTGGAGTCATTCAGCCGGAAAAGGACACGCACTACGGTCAGTCGGTCATCTTGAACACGAAGACACGCCGCCTCTTCGTGAAGCTCTGCAACGCAACAAGCGACCGAAAGACGGCGCACCTCAATCTCAGTCGCTTCGGCAACCTGAAATCAGGCACGAAGACATTGCTTTGCGGACAGCCCGAAGACAAGAACAACTTCGATAGCCAACCAATAACTCCAGTCACCGAACCCTTCAAGGCAAAGAGCAAGACTGACTTGGTACTGCCGCCCTACTCGTTTACCATGCTGGAGATTGCGTTATGAATATCCTCCTTGCCATAAGTCGCTGGCTGGCTCGATACACGAGCCTGTTCATCATACTGATTGCCGTCGTCAGTTTCATCTTTCCTCAGACATTTGCGTGGGTGCAGCAGGGGCAAAGAGCATCCATCATTCTCGGCCTCATCATGCTGACGATGGGCTGCACACTCTCTACCGAGGACTTCCGCATCCTGTTGTCTCGGCCCGTCGATATCCTGATTGGCAGCGTCGCACAATACACCATCATGCCGCTCGTGGCGTGGACTTTGGCCCGACTCTTCCATTTAGATGCATTCATGACGGCTGGCATCATCCTGGTCGGGTGCTGTCCTGGAGGGGTGAGCAGCAACATCATGAGCTTTCTTTGTAAAGGAGATGTGGCTTATAGCGTAGGCATGACAACGGTCAGCACCTGTCTTTCGCCCGTCGTTACGCCACTTCTCGTGCTCTGGCTTGCAGGGGCAGAGATTGACGTGGATGCTTGGGGAATGTTCCAGAACATCTTGCTCGTGACCCTTTTACCTGTGACACTTGGGGTGGCATTCAACTATTTCCTAGGCAAGAGGAAAGACTTCCAGACGATTCAAGGCATTATGCCTGGCATAAGTGTATTGTGCTTGGCATGCATTGTGGGAGGCGTCATCTTCACGGTTCACCCACAGCTCAAAGCGAATGGACTGAATCTGGTTCTCCTGACACTTGCCGTCGTGACGCTCCACAACGGGACAGGCTACCTGCTTGGCTACTTTGTGGGCGAGCTTTTCGGCTTTAACACGGCTAAACGCAGAACGTTATCAATCGAGGTGGGAATGCAAAACGCAGGTATGGCGACTGTGCTGGCCCGCAACTTCTTTGCTTCCCCGGCCATCATTGCGATGAATCCCGCGGCAGCCCTCGCCGTGATACCGTGCGCCATCTCATGCGCCTACCACAGCATCTCGGGTACCCTGCTCGCCGGCTTCTTCACGTGGCGAGACACAAAGAAGGCATAATTAGAAATACAAAAAGAGGCAGACGATGACTCGTCTGCCTCTTTTTGTTGTTAGCTTTAAGGTAGGAGAAGGCTTATTCGTCGAGCTTGATGCGAACGTTACGATACCATACGTCGTCGCCATGGTCTTGGAATGCGATGTAACCACCGTCTTTCTGTCCTTCGACAATCATCATGTCGTAAGCTGCCGGGAACTCGCCACCCTTCTTGAACTTGCTGCCGTCGAGCATCTCCTTCCACTTCGGTGTCCACAAGTGATACTCAAGAACTTCTTCTCCATTCTGGTAATGCCATACGGAACCTTTGAATACGCGAATCTTCACGGTGTTCCATTCGCCGAAGGGCTTAGCGTTCTGAGGCTTAGCAGGAATCATGTCATATAGCGAAGCAGCCTGACGATTGCCGTCGATACCTTGGTTTGCATCCTCATGATTGGCGTTGTCGAGCACCTGATACTCAGAACAAGACTGCCAGATGGGCAGGTATTCGCCGTTCTTTCCCTTAGCCTCTTGAGCCAAGTAGAAGATACCCGAGTTGCCACCCTTGCTGATCTTGTACTCGCACTCAAATGTGAAGTTCTTGAACTTGTGAGCGAAAAGCAGGTCGCCGCCACCTTCCACTTGAGCTTCGCCTGTGCCTGAACCTACCAAGTGGATGCAGCCATCGGCGTTCTCCCAACTCGTCGGAACAGCTTCCTGGCCATAGCCGCGCCATCCGTCAAGGCTTGTGCCATCGAAGAGGACATAGTATCCTTCGTCGTCAACTTTGAGCTGAGCGAGGTCGTACTGCTCGTTATCGATGATGGTTGCAACATCCTGCGGAGCATTCGGATCTTGTTTCTCGACGCAGTTCTGACAAGCCTCGCAGTCGCAATTACACTTCTTCTGACCGCAGCAAGCAGCCAGGAACATTGCTGCCAAAGCAGCAACATAGATGATTGATTTCTTCATAATGGTTTATTTAATGGATTTAATGGGTTAATAGGCTTATTGGGCTTTCCAACCACTCAAGTCCTGCGGGTTCTCGATAATGGATGGAATCTTCTCAAAGATTGCTTTCCACTTGGCAGCATCAAACTTCGGACGGCGGTCGTAATAGTACACACCGTTCTTCTCCTGCTCTACGTCAGTGATTTGTGTGTAGCAGAAAGCGGTGATATGTTTGCTGGCAATGATGGCGTCAACCTCTTTCTCGAGAATCTTGAAGAAGTCGTCCTCCGTCTCGATTTGTGCGCCGTAGCCCCACGAGTTGGCACGGTCCTCCTTCGGAATCCAGCCGAGTCCGCCGAACTCATCCAGCATGTAGGGCTGTCCGTTGTAGTTCGCGAGGTAATCCTTGCCGCCCATGTTGCGATAAGGTTCAACTCCGGGCTTGATGTCATGATTTGCCGTGAGGCGTTCATACTCGCGAGAGTAGTCGTGAACGCTCCATATGTCGGTCTTGACATGCGCATCGCCGCTGGCATCATTCACGGGACGCGTGGGGTCGATTGCCTTTGTCATCTCGTAAAGGTCGTTGATGAAGCGGACATATACGCCGTCGCGAGCGCCCCAAGTCTCGTTGAGAGGTGTCCACGTGACAATGCACGGATGGTTGCGGTCGCGCACGACTTCGTCTGCCCATTCAGTCAGGAAGTTTCTCACGGCCTCTTCGTTGTTCACGTCCAAGCCCCAGCTTGCCTGCTCGCCCCAGCAGATGTAGCCCAGCTTGTCTGCCCAATAATAGTAACGCTCCTCGAAGACTTTCTGGTGCAGACGTGCGCCGTTGAAGCCCACAGCCTTGCTCATCTCGATGTCATGCTTGAGTGCCTCATCGCTTGGCGCGGTCCAAATGCCGTCGGGATAGTAGCCCTGGTCGAGCACGAGGCGCTGGAAGTAGGGTTTATTATTGAGGTAGAAGTAGCCGCCTGCAAGGTGAATCTTGCGCATGCCTGCATAGGACTTCACTTCGTCCAAGACGTTGCCCTTGGCGTCACGAACCACGTACTTCACATCGTAAAGGTTCGGCTCTTCTGGCCACCAGAGTTTCGGGTTCTTGATGGGCAGCACGATGACCGTGTTGTTTGTGGCCGGAGCTGTTTTCGTCGATACAACTTTCTTGCCGTCAAACACTTGGACGGTTAATGTGTTGCCATTGCCTTCCTCATAGAACTCGGGGCGAACGACGAGTTGCTGCTGGTCGATGTCGGGCGTCGCGAAGACTCTCTTCAAAGCCATCGGGTTGACTGCTTCCATCCAAACCGTCTGCCAGATACCTGTCACACGCGTATAGCTGCAACCTGAGCTTTTGAGAGCTGTGCTTTGCTTGCCTCCGGGTTGCTTTCCGCCACGAAGCGCGTCCTTCACCATCACGACGAGGTTGGCACTTCCGCCAGCCTTCACGTACTTCGTGATGTCGATGGAGAAGGAAGAGCCTGTGCCACAGTGGCGGAACACCTTCTTTCCGTCGAGGTAGAACGTTGCGTCGTAATCGACGGCACCGAAGTTGAGCAGGATGTTCTTGCCAGCCCAACCAGCCGGAATGTTAAGGGTGCGTTGGTACCAGAGGCAGGGGATGAAGTCGGTGTACTGCACGCCCGAGAGGCTGCTCTCAGGGCAGAAGGGAATGGTAATCTTGCCGTCGAAGCCCTTGCTTTCACGCCAACCTTTCTCGGCTCCCGTTTGGCCGAAGTCGAAGCTGTACGTCCAAGTACCGTTCAGGTTGACCCAATCGGCACGTTCGAACTGCGGACGCGGGTATTCGCTGCGAGGCGTGTCCGCAGCCTTCACACTGCTGCCCAACCCGAGCAACAGGGTCGCTGCCATGAGCAGCTTGCTGAAATGTTTCATCATAACGTTCTATATTATATAATATAATGTATCGTGTTTCACAACTCCGCAGGCGACGTTCATTATAGATACATGTATGTATAATTAAATGTACATGTATGTATAATTATAGATACATGTATGTATAACGACTTCCGCGAGCGGGGTCTGGTAACGGGCCGTTTTAGCCCGATCAGCCCAGCGAATCAGAATAGCCCTTCGAACAGGTCGCCCTGCACGGTTTTCTTCGTCGAAGCGGAGTCCTTCTTGTAGAGCTTCTGCAGACTCGTGATGGTCTGGCGGATGTCGTCGCGAATGTTTTCAGGCGCGAGGACCTCGATGTCTGTACCCATCGACAGGAGGAGCATCTCGAGTTCCTTGCTCAAAGGCAGTTCCACCTGGAGGGTGACGGACTTCGTCTTGCTGTCTGTACTGCGCTGTAGCACTTCGGGATTGCCGAGTTTAGCGCGGACAGCCTCTTCGCCGGCCGTAATGCGAATGGTCACAGGCGTCAGCGGTCCGTCGGGCAAAGCAGGCATCTCGACAGGACTGCCCTCATAGCGGAGGAACGAGGCTGCTTTTAGCAGGGGGTTCTTCCAGTCGAGGTTGATGTAGCGCAGAATGCGTTTGTGTCCGCGGCGGAAACGAGGCTCGAGCTTCGCGCCCTTCTTCTCGAAGTACGCCACGTCGTTCTGGAGCATTCGCTTGCTACATTTGAACTCGCGGTTGACTGCCTTAAGTCTTTGGTTGACGTAATAGATCAGGCTCCTGGTGTTGCCTGTCTCGTTTGTCTTGGTGCGTTCACCCATGAAGTATTCCATTTCAGGGTCGCGGAGAGCCTCGTCGAGAATCATCCAACGAAGACGTTGCAAATCGTTCTGTATCATAGTTTATAGGTTCTTGAGGTATTCTGGAATGTTCCTTATGGTGTCGGTCACGCGACGCAGGATAGTGGGTTGCGACTCGGTGAAGGTCTTCTGTGCCTTGATTGAGTATTTGCCCGAGCCGACAACAAGGCAGAGGTCGTTGCCTTCGACCTCAGCACTTGCCCAGCGCAGGCTTGCCATGCCTTGAATCGTGTAACCGCTGGGCACGTGAATTCGCGCAGTCGTGTTGGCGGGGATCTCTACTTCCCACTCGATGCCGTCGTCCGTGCGTTTCCACTCGCTGCTCACCTTGCCGTATGGTGTGTTGTGTGTCGCCTTGACATGATTCAGTTCGTCGGGCATACAGAGGGACATGTCCAGCTCCTTGAAGGCACGGCTCCAGGGAGACTGCTTTATGCCAGCCAAGCCGCCGTACATCCATGGGAGGACGTCGCCAAGCAGCATGATGTGGTTGCCGCTGTTCATTGCCGGGTCGGCAGTGTCGCCGTTCCAAAGTTCCCAAACGGTCGTAGCGTCGTGCTCAATCATGTATCCGAAGCTCGGATAATCCTTTTGCAGAATGATGCGCATGGCCTGGTCGAGGTGGCCGGTACGCGTCAGGCAAGTCAGGAGGTGCTGCATGCCAACAACGCCGCAGCTGATGTGGTCTTTGTAAGTGTCTCTTGTCACGTCGACGATGTTCTGCAAGACCTTCTCCTCGTCACCGTCCGGCACGAGGCCGAACTCGAGCGACAGCAGGTTGGCCGTCACCGTGTTGTTCGAATAGCTGCCGCTCTCAGCATGATAGAAGTGACGGTTGTATGCGTCCTTGAGTTTTTGCTGTTGTCCGTCGTAGAATAGCATGTCGCCTTCCTTGCCGAGTTGCATGGCGAGTTGTCCCATCATGGTCAGCATGCTGTAGTACATAGCAGAGGAGATGAGCGAACCGTCCGTCTTGCGAGCCGGATCTTGGCTGTGGATGAGGTCTGCTCTCTCTGGCGGCATGCACCAATCGCCATAAGCATTCGTCGTCACAAGGCCATCCTTGAGGTTGTGGTCCAAGTAGTTGATGTAGTTCTGCAGGAAGGGGTAATACTTCTGCACGGCATTGATGTCGTTGTATCTGCGATAGAGCATGAACGTTGCATAGACGGAAAGTGCGCCCCACGCAACGTCCTTGTTGCGAACGACCCAGAAGGCGGGAGCCACGTCGGCAATCAGGCCATCGTCGTCCTGCGTATCCCAGACATCCTGCAACCATTTGTAGTAGAGCGCTCCGTTGTCGAGCAGGAAGTTCTCCCCAAAGCAGCCCATGGCATGATCGCCCAGCCAACCCATGCGTTCGTCGCGCTGAGGGCAGTCGGTCGGCATGCCGTGATAGTTGCCGATGATGCCCCAGTAGGCATTCTCGTGCAACTTGTTGAGCAATTCGTTATCGCAATGGAAGGTGCCCTGGTCGACCATACCGTCATAGATGACACAGCCCGTGATGTCTTTTGCCTTGGGAGCCCTGTCGATGCCGCTTATCTCGACATACCGGAAGCCCTGGTAGGTGAGCTGAGGCTGATAAGTGAATGTGCCGTCGATGGCAGGGACATAAGTGTCCGTACACTTCGCCGAGCGCAGGTTTGCAACGTAGAGCTTGTCATTATCCTTCGGGTCGAGAATCTCGGCGTGTCGGATGACGACCGGCACGTCCTTCTTGCCCACGAGACGCACCCTAAGCTGACCGACCATATTCTGTCCCATGTCGATGATGTACGTGCCTGCTGATGTGCGGCGCACGCTTTTTGCCTTGAACACTTTCTGTATTTGCATACCTGGGCAGGGCTGCGGCATTTCGATGCCGGCCGGTGCCGTGAGCGTCTGTGCCTGTTGCCAATGGGAGTCGTCGAAGGCGGCAGTCGTCCAGCCCTTCACCTCGCGGGCAGCTTCGTAGCGCTCGCCGTTCCACAGGTTGTTGCGCTGAATCGGTCCCTCTGTTGTGACTTTCCATTCGCCATCTGTCACGATAGTCACGACGCCTTTGACGGTTTCGACAACGAGTTGCGCCTTGAGTCGCGGCAAACCGTAAGATGTGCAACCCGCATTGAAGCCCAGCACATAGCCGTTGCCCAAGACGGTGCCTATCGCGTTGTTGCCTTTGCGGAGGAGCGAGGTGACATCGTATGTATTGTAGTAGACGGTCTTTGTGTAGTCGGTCTGAAGTGTGCCGAAGACATCTCGGGAGACGGGCTTTCCGTTGATGAAAGTTTGTCCCCAGCCCATGCCGCTGATGTACAGTGTTGCCTGCTTAACCTTGCTGTCAATGCTGAAAGCGCGACGCAGATAGCGAGCTGGCAGGTCGCGGCTCTTGTCGTCGCCAATGATGATGCTCTCGGCATCGTCTTTGCCAATCCATTGTGCCTTGCTGTCGAATTGCTGGAGACCAGTCAGGAAGCTCTGCACGGGGCTTTTCAAGTGCTCGCCTGTGTTGAGCCACACTTCGACTTGCCAGAAGACGCGGCTTGCGTAGGGCAGACGGCGTCCCTGGTAGGGTATGTTGATGCTCTCGTCGGAGCTGGTCTGCTCGCTGTCCCACAAAAGATTGCGTTCGGCCTTCAGGTCGTCCTTCGATGCAGCGACAAGGATACGATACGACATCTGCTGCACGTTGAGCTCCTTGCTCGTTGTCTGCCAGGAGAATTGTGCTGTACAGAGAATTCCAGTCGGCTCCGTCATACGGCAAACGCGATAACCTGTCAGGTCACTACCATAAACGCCCTGAATTATCATGAAAAATGCCACTAAAGGCAGAAAAAATCGTCTCATTTTACTATAATTTATATGATATGCGACACAAAGTAACACTTTTTTTCGCAAATATGAAAGCGTTTGCCAAAAAAATACTTAATTTTGTAGCAGGAACAACATATACGAACTCAAAGCGCATTAGTTAAGTATGAAAAGATTGTACCTGCTGGCAGCAATGCTGCTCGCTGCTGTTGGCGCACAGGCCCAGCAAGCTATTTTCGAGAGACACGACACACGTTCGCCGCTCTTCAACGACGACGGCACGGTTACCCTTCAGCTCAAGGCGCCCGATGCACAGAAGGTTGGCATCATCGGCGATTGCGTTGAGAACGGTCATGCTGAGATGACGAAGCAAGGCGATGTGTGGACGTACACAACGAAAGTCCTGGCTCCCGAGCTCTACAACTACCGCTTTTATGTGGATGGCGTAGAGGCTCAAGACCCGGGCAACATCGAGCGCAGCCGCGACGTGCGTTCCTTCATGAGCACCTTTATCGTGAGCAAGGAAACGGGCGACCTGGGCTACCTCTATCAGAACCACAATGTGGAACATGGTGACGTTGCACATGTCTGGTACGACAGCCCCGGACTCGGCCTGAAGCGACGCATGAGTATCTACACACCTCCAGGGTACGACAAGGGCAAAGCCTATCCTGTCCTCTACCTGCTGCACGGCGCTGGTGGCGACGAGGAAGCATGGCTCACGCTCGGCCGCATGGCTCAGATCATAGACAACCTCATCGCGCTGGGCAAGGCAAAGCCGATGATTGTCGTAACTCCTAACGGCAACGCTTCCGACGATGCTGGTCCGCTCGAGACAGGCATTCCGCAGAAGGACCGTCCGAAAGGCTCCTACGAAGAGAATTTTGCCGACGTCATGAACTACGTTGCCTCGCACTACAAGATCAAGAAGGGCGCTGACAACACTGCGATTTGCGGCCTTTCGATGGGCGGCTACCACACTTTCCGCATCAGCATGCTGAACCCGGGAACTTTTGGCTACATCGGGCTTTACTCTGCTGCCGTACGCCTCGACCGCACGCAAAAGAGCCTCGAGGAGCAACTTGCCGACCATCCTGAGGCAGCCGAGCAGATGAAGAAGCTCTTCGCCGCCAAGCCGCATCTCTATTGGATTGCCATCGGCAAGGAAGACTTCCTGTTCGGACAGAACGTTGCGCTGCGGCAGTACCTCGACAAGATGCAGTATCCTTACGAATACTTCGAGAACGAAGGCGGTCACATCTGGCGCAACTGGCGCATCTACCTCTCGATGTTCGCACAGAGGCTGTTCTGAGCGAAAGCCACAAACGCACCGAATTTGTAAAGATTCTTCTCGACGTCGCCTTCTCTGGCGGCGTCTTTTTTGTTTTACGGCACCAAGTTACCCCAAAGGCGAAAAACGAGCTTAAATCAAGTCGCATTTGATAATCAACAAGTTACAAAGCAGCATTTTCTGACACAGAGCAAAGAAAGCACAAGCCTCGTATTCTGCGTCGCAAAGTTCCGCATGGTTTGGCATCGAATTCGGCATTTTGAGTCGGTCAACTTCGCCAGCGGAAAATTCAAACTCCGCGTGCGGCGTTGACGATTTCTGCGTGCGGCGTTTTATTTTTCCCTGTGCCAAGAGACAGAACACCGCACTTCTTGTTGCATGTTTTGTAAAGGATTTTCTGCAACTTTGGAGTTCCATTTATTGTCTCTCCGAAGATGAGGAGTTATAAATTCTATTTATAAATTTTGATTTTTTCATTTTTCAATTTTAAATTTTCAATTAAATGTTGTACCTTTGCACGCGAAATTAAACAATTCTCACATTATAAACTTATAATTATGAAAAAGATTCTTTCTTTAGTCATTGTTCTGGCAATGGTTGCCGGCAATGCAAATGCATTTGAGTTTCAGTACGAATCAGAGTCCGGCCTCAGCTTCATGGGCCTGTTCGGCATGAATGTGTCCAAGTTGCAGAACAGCGGCCTCGACGCTAAGGTGGGTGCCATGATGGGTGCCAGAGCAGACTACATGCTGCCAGGCGGTCGCGGAACATACGTTACTGCTGGCGTCGATTGGACAATGAAGGGTGGAAAAGTGTCCGCTGAGTATCTCGAATTGAACGGACAAGCTTACAGCGCCACCGCTAAGTGCCCGCTGCACTACTTCGAAATCCCCGTTCGCGTCGGCTTCCGCTACAACTTCATGGAGGATCTCGGCGTTTACGGCGAACTCGGTCCCTACTTCGCAGTTGGCGTGGGCGGTAAGAACAGAATGAGCATCGACGGCGACGGCGAAGAAATCAACGAACTCGAAGACATGCTCACCTACAAGGCATTCAAGAAGACCAGCGACATCGAGAAGATAAACAACTACCAGCGTTGGGACGCAGGCATCGGCTTCCGTGTTGGTGTCGAGTACAACAACCACTACAACCTCATGTTCGGTTGCGACTGGGGCTTGGCCGACATCTACCGCGACAGCTTCCGCGACACCTATCACGACTCCTTCAAAGCACAAGGCATCGACACAAGCCTGCCAAAGGTAAAGAACTTCAACTTCAGCATTACCCTCGGTTATCGCTTCTAAGATGGCAAAGGAATATAACTTCAGAGAAATAGAACAAAAATGGCACCGCCTCTGGACGGAACGCCAGACATACAAAGTTGTTGAGGACGAGAACCGTAGGAAGTTCTACGTCCTCAACATGTTCCCCTACCCCAGCGGCGCAGGACTCCACGTGGGACACCCGCTTGGCTACATCGCCAGCGACATCTATGCCCGCTACAAACGCCAGCAGGGCTTCAACGTGCTCAACCCGATGGGCTACGATGCCTACGGCCTGCCCGCCGAGCAGTACGCCATCAAGACAGGTCAGCACCCCGAGAAGACCACCTTCGCCAACATCGACCGCTACCGCGAGCAGCTCGACAAGATCGGCTTCAGCTTCGACTGGGACCGCGAGGTAAGAACCTGCACGCCCGACTACTACAAATGGACGCAGTGGGCGTTTCAAAAGATGTTCAATTCCTACTTCGACGACGAGCTGCAGAAAGCTCAGCCCATCGAACGCCTCATCGAGAAATTCAAGCAGGAAGGCAAGTGGCCGTCCGACGAGAAGGCGCAGAGCGACCTGCTCATGAACCACCGCATCGCCTTCCTCGGAGAAACGATGGTGAACTGGTGCCCGAAGCTCGGCACCGTCCTCGCCAACGACGAGGTTGTCGAAGGCGTCAGCGTTCGTGGCGGCTATCCTGTGGAACAGAAGAAGATGAGGCAATGGTGCCTGCGCGTCAGTGCGTACAGCCAGCGCCTCCTCGACGGACTCGACACAATCGACTGGAGCGAGAGCATCAAGGAAACGCAAAAGAACTGGATCGGCAGAAGCGAAGGCGCTGAGGTGGAAATCAAGACCACCGACGGCGTGTCATTCACTATCTTCACCACCAGAGCAGACACAATGTTTGGCGTGACCTTCTTCGTACTCGCCCCTGAGAGCGAACTGGTCGACAAAGTGACGACACCCGAACAGCGCGTCGCCGTAGATGACTATATTAAATATGTCAAGAGCCGCACCGAAAGAGAACGCATGATAGACCATACCGTCACAGGCGTCTTTAGCGGAGCCTACGGCATCAACCCCATAACGGGCGACCGCTGCCCCATCTACATCGCAGAATACGTGCTGGCTGGCTACGGCACGGGTGCCATCATGGCTGTGCCCGCTCACGACAGCCGCGACTATGCCTTTGCAAAACACTTCGACCTGCCCATCATTCCGCTCGTCGAAGGTGCCGACATCAGCGAAGAGAGCTACGACGCCAAGGAAGGCATCGTGACAAACTCTCCTATCAGCCCCGACAAAAGCGTCTGCTACGATGGCGAAAGCCTCAACCTCAATGGCCTCACAATCAAGGAAGCCATCGCAGAGACCAAACGCTTCGTCAAGGCACACAACCTCGGACGCGTCAAAGTGAACTATCGCCTGCGCGACGCCATCTTCAGCCGTCAGCGCTATTGGGGCGAGCCGTTCCCCGTGTACTACAAGAACGGCATCCCCACAATGATTCCCGAAGAGTGCCTGCCCATCGAACTGCCGCAGGTAGAGAAGTTCCTGCCAACAGAAACCGGCGAGCCGCCTCTCGGCAATGCACAGATTTGGGCGTGGGACGAGGCAAACCGTAAGATTGTGGACAAAAAGCTCATCGACGAAAAGACCGTCTTCCCAATTGAGCTTTACACCATGCCCGGCTTCGCAGGCTCCAGCGCCTACTACCTCCGCTACATGGACCCGCACAACGATGAGGCTCTGGTCAGCGAGAAAGCTGCTGCCTACTGGCAGAACGTTGACCTCTACGTCGGCGGCTCAGAGCACGCCACAGGCCACCTCATCTACTCCCGCTTCTGGAACAAATTCCTCTTCGACCTCGGCATAAGCAAGAAGGAAGAGCCCTTCAAGAAGCTCGTCAATCAGGGCATGATACAGGGCCGCTCGAACTTCGTCTATCGCATCAAGGAAACCAACACTTTCGTCTCCTTCGGCCTGAAGGACAAGTACGACGTCACGCCGATTCATGTCGACGTCAACATCGTCAAGAACGACGTGCTCGACCTCGAAGCCTTCAAGGCATGGAGCCCCGAGTACGCTACGGCAGACTTCGTCCTCGAGGACGGCAAATACATCTGCGGCTGGGCCATTGAGAAGATGTCTAAGTCGATGTACAACGTTGTCAACCCCGACATGATCGTCGAGAACTACGGCGCCGACACCCTTCGGCTTTACGAGATGTTCCTCGGCCCAGTGGAGCAGTCGAAGCCCTGGGACACCAACGGCATCGATGGCTGTTTCCGCTTCCTCAAGAAGCTGTGGGCATTGTTCTGGGACAAGGACGGCAACCTCGCCCTCACCGACGACGACGAACCTTCTGCCGACAGTCTCAAGACGCTACACAAGCTCATCAAGAAGGTGACGTCCGACATCGAAGTTTTCTCATACAACACGAGCATCTCCGCCTTCATGGTTGCCGTGAACGAACTGAGCCAACAGAAGTGCACGAGTCGCACGATACTGCAGATGCTGCCCGTGCTCATTGCTCCCTTCGCGCCACACATCGCAGAAGAGCTCTGGGAAGCCATGGGCGGCGAAGGCAGCGTTTGCGACGCTCGCTGGCCGAAGTGGGAAGAGAAGTACCTCGTGGAGACAAGCGTCAAGCTCGGCGTGCAGTTCAACGGCAAGGTGCGCTTCGACATGCTCTTCCCAGCAGATGCAACGCCCGAACAGATGATTGAGCTTGCCACCTCGGCGCCCGAGGCAGCGAAGTATCTCGAAGGAATGCAGATCGTCAAGACTATCGCTATTCCCAAGCGCATCGTTAACATTGTCGTCAAACCCTGTTAAGGAAAATGGAACTGAAGAAAGGCCGTTTCTGGGAGTTCATGAAGGACTTCCTAGCCGTCAACTTTGGCATAGCCCTCTATGCGTTGGGTTGGGCCGCGTTCCTCTTGCCGT
>Ga0256407_10008131_pt1 | contig 15520 bp, 17 predicted proteins | sample RumenRJG_04DNA_FD_193489 | JGI IMG/M metagenome (GOLD analysis project Ga0256407, IMG submission 193489) | Bovine rumen microbial communities from Lethbridge, Alberta, Canada - RJG_04 | ecosystem: Host-associated > Mammals > Digestive system > Stomach > Rumen | place: Canada: Alberta...
AAATCAATGCATTCGCTCAAATACGCATATTCACTTTCGGAAAGTTCCAATTTCATAATAATGTTTTACTCCTCTTTTTTTCACGCAGTTCTTTGAAAAAATCCGACAACATTTGAGAACATTCATTTTCAAGCACTCCACCGATTACAACAGGCTTGTGATTATACGGCAAGTCAAACAAATTTATAACCGACTTGCAAGAGCCTGCTTTATAATCATAAGAGCCGTAAACCAGTTTTTTAATGCGTGAATTGATGATAGCCCCTGCACACATCGGACACGGTTCAAGAGTAACATACAAGTCACACTGCCACAATCTCCAACCGCCTAATTTTTTACAAGCCTCATCTATTGCCGTCAATTCGGCGTGATATAAGGCGTTTTTACCCGTTTCACGCCTGTTAAAGCCTGTTCCGACAATCTCATTATCTTTGACAACAACTGCACCTATCGGCACTTCGTCTATTGCATACGCTTTTTTTGCCTGTTCTATGGCACATCTCATAAAATATTCATCATTCATACTGCTGTACCTGCCATTGATAAAATGCCGATAATTGCCGAAAAAAACACCAATACCCAAAAAAGCGGTCTTGTTAAAACAATTTTCGCCTTTTCGGAGTTTGTCAAAACACAGTCGTCTGCTGAAAATGCCGACAATACAGATTTTCTGTTGCAAAATATGATAAGCATTACAACAAACAATAAAAGCATGATACATACGAATGCACCCGAAATGATACTCAAAACTTCCATACCCAATGTCTTTAAAAAAACTATCATAAACACCGCATAAGCATTATTCAGAAAATGTACTGTCATTGAGGGTATCAATGAACCCGATATTTTGCGTATAAAACCCAATAATAAGCCTACCGAAAATGCAAAAATCATTCCCGACAAAGTGCCGTGCATCATTCCGAAAAAAGCTGATGAAAGCAGAATGGCAAACCCTTGTCCGAAATCCGCAAAATTTCCCATAGCCAATCCTCTGAATGCGATTTCCTCACATACGGCAGGGGCTAATGCTATTGCAACAAGGACAAGAGTTGTACTGTATATGTCCGTATTCTCAAAAAAACTCATGTCCGAACCGCTTTCAAAAAACGGTACAATCATTGAAATGATACTTAAAATAAAATTTACCGTCACACAACCGCTGAAACCAAATACAACAAGCAGAAAATTTTCAAGAAAGCCTGTTTTTTTCTCATACTTTCCGATACAGGCTTTCATTCCTCCACAAAATTTTGCACATATCAGAGAACCACACAGCATTACTATCACAGAATTTGCCGTCATTAAAAGCATATATAAAGTGAAATCTTTATATACACCCAACATTCCCATCACAAGTCCCATTACGATATTGAAAGAAAATCCCGCTATACAGAAAATGGAAATTATGTCTGTACTGCTTTTCAGTTTTTCTTTCTGCAAAAACTTTTCATCAAAAAAATTATCTATGACAACCCTCTCCCGTCATATCAAATTTGACGCTGCAAGCATAGCACCCAATTTTCCTGTATGGAAATTCAACGCTCCCTGCATCCATACAGCAAAAGGCTCTCTCAAAGGAGCGTCAGCAGACAATTCGATTGACGAACCGAGAGTGAATGCCCCTGCCGCCATGATAACTTTACTGTCATATCCCGGCATATCCCACGGTTCGGGCACTACAAAGGAATCTATCGGTGACGCTTTCTGTATGCCACGACAAAAATTGATAAGTCTTTCTTCATTTTCAAGCATGACCGCTTGTATTATATCTCCCCTTACTTCATTATATCGGGGTGTCACTTTATATCCCAAAATTTCATATAAAGCAGATGTGAAAATAGCCGTTTTTACAGCCTCACCCGTAACATGCGGTGCATTGAACGCCCCCATAAACAATTCCCTGTTATTGCCCAGCGTACAGCCGATTTCCTTGCCTGTGCCTGGGGTAGTCAATCTATAACTGCAATCTTCCACTAATTTTCTCTTACCTGCAATATATCCGCCTGTCGGGGCAATTCCTCCCCCGGGATTTTTGATAAGCGAGCCTGCCATTAAATCCACTCCCGCTTGTGCAGGCGTGATTTTTTCCACGAACTCACCATAGCAGTTATCCAACATTACAATACAGTTCGGGGCTAATTCATGTGCCAATTTCGCAATTTTGCCTATTTCATTTACCGTCAAAGTCGGTCTGAGAGAATATCCCCTTGAACGCTGTATATATACCATTTTTGTATCGGGCTTGACAGCTTTTTTAATGCCCTCAAAATCTACCGTTCCATCTTCCAATAAATCGACTTGTTCATAATTTATCCCGAACTCTTTCAATGAACCCGATGACTGCCCGTTGATTCCGATAACTCCTAAAAGTGTATCATACGGTGTACCCGTCACCGAAATCATTGTATCATTCGGTCTTAATACACCAAACAATGCAACCGTCAATGTATGTGTACCGCTTGCAAAATTATGTCTGACAAGTGCGTCTTCTGTATCAAATACTTCCGCAAACACTTGGTCAAGTGCTTCTCTGCCCCTGTCACCATAGCCATACCCTGTTGACGCTGTGAAACAGCTTTCACTTACTCGGGCATTCTGAAACGCTTTCAGCATTTTATGCTGATTATATTCCGTTATCTCGTCTGTTATTTCAAGATACGGCTTACACATCTCCATAGCTTTTTCAGACGCTTTTAATATTCTCTCGTCAATTTCATAAAACGGTGTCATTTTTCATTCCCCTTTTGATATAAAACTTTCCTTTATTCTCAAATCCCATTGATTTGTAAAAATCTTCATTTTCGCTTTCATCACGCATGATGAAAATTTTCCTGCCGTTGAGCAAATGACAAAGTGCTTTCACACATTGACTGCCATATCCCCATTTTCTGTAATTTTTATCAGTCGCAACAGCCCCTATTATTGCACACGTTTCAGACTGTGCAACAGTCATTGCCGTTGCAACCAGCTTTTCACCCTCACGAACTCCCACGCATAAAGCCGTTTCATGCCTTATCTTATGCGACATATCCAGTATAAAATCTTTATAACTCGGCACTTCAAAATTATCACTTTTACAGCTTTCCAAAAGCCTGTAAACTTCACTCAAATTTGGATTTACTTCCACTTTTACATCTGCATTTTCGGAAATTTTCTCCATGACAATTCCGCTGTAACTGTCGGGAAAAATCTCCCTTTCACAAAGTACGCTTGAAAATCCTGTTATCATAAAAAATTCCTTTAACTCATCAAAATCAGTTTTATCTGTTGCATAAACGGTCATATCTCCGTAAAATCTCGATACAGCCGTAACGGGCTTTTCACATACATACTGCACCCAAAATTCCGTAAAATCATATTTTAACCCGTAACTTTCAAGCAAACACGCTATCTTACACGCATAAATATTTTCCGCACATACAAGTTTCAACAAATCCTCAATTTTTCCGCTGTCAATGTAGAATATCATTCCTCATTCCTCACTCATCATTCCACATTCGACAAAATTTTCTCTGCCGTGTATTTCACCACTTCAAATACGCTTTCCATATCGTCAACGCTTGCAAGACTGCTTGATGAATGTATGTATCTGCAAGGCACTGAAACTGCTATTGTACGCACTCCGCCCCTTGAACAGTGTATTGCACCCGCATCATTTCCGCCTGCAATCATGGTTTTTGTCTGAGTTTTGGCATTTGCCGACCTTGCTATCTGATAAAATTCCTTATCATACATAGTTGACCTGTCCATGAATGAAACGACTGCACCGCCCCCCACTAAACAAACTCTTTTTTCATCTTCCGCAAACGGCACATCTGCCGCTGTTGTGGCTTCAATTACTATCGCACAATCGGGATTGATTGTATAAGCTGCCGCTTTTGCCCCTCTTAATCCGATTTCCTCCTGCACAACAAAACTGAAATACATATCATACGGCAATTCATTTTTTATCATCTCTATCAAAACCAAACAGCCAAACCTGTCATCAATGGCTTTGGAAATAATTCTGCCGTTTTTATTTTCATAGGGGCTGTCAAATGTCACCATATCGCCCAATGAAACATATTTTTCCGCATCTTCTTTATCCTTTGCACCAATGTCTATGCAAAGACTGTCTTTTGAGGGAACTTTTTTTCTTTCGTCTGCACTCAATAAATGCGTAGGCTTGGCATTGATGACACCCGATATTTTATTTTTACCAACTTTTACCTGTTTAGCAAATACAGCCGTATCATTGATACCGCCCACTTCCGCAAATTTCAATGTGCCGTCTGATTTTATATCCGTGACGATAAATCCCACTTCGTCCATGTGTGCCGAAAGCAATAATTTTTTCTTTGGCGTTGCCTTGCCTTTCTTGAATACAAGCACATTTCCCATATTGTCAACCGTGATTTTATCGGCATAGTCTTTTATTTCGCTTAAAATAATCTCTCTGACTTCATCTTCAAATCCCGACGGTGCGTCAGCCCTGCACAATCTTTCCAAAAGTCCGTAATCAAGCATTGCAAGCACCTCCCTCCTGTACATAAATTGAAAGCAATTCCGCTATTTTTTCCATGTCGTCAAGCGATACCACTTCCACTTGTGTATGCATATTTTTTTCGGGAATGGATATGCACCCTGTCATAATACCGCCCCTTGATGATGAAATTTTATCTGCATTAGTGCCTGTTGCACCTCCGCACACTTCATAATCACATTCCATGTCAAGACGTTTTGCAATATCCTTAATTTTATCCGTAACTTTCTTTGACAAAACGGGCGATATGCTGATAATTGCCCCACAGCCGATTTTACCGCTTTTTTCATCGGGTACACCGTCTTGTTTGGCAAATCCCACATCTACAACAACGGCTTCATTAGGTTCAAGCGAATATGCCGAAATGCCTGCACCCAATTCACTTGTTTCTTCCTGCACCGAAAATACAAGCGACAATCTGCACGGCAAATTTTTATCTTTCAATAATTCCGCACACTTCACCAATACCGCACACCCTGCACGATTATCAAGAGCCGACACGGCAACCTGATTATTTAACAGTTCTCTGAATTCACTGCATACAATGATTTTATCCCCCAAAGAAACAAGCTTTTTGACTTCATCAGCGGAAAGCCCCGTATCTATCCATATCTTGTCTTTTGAAAGCTCGTCATCATTCTTTGACAAATGCGGGGGCATTGTGCAAATGACACCTAAAATATTTTCCTTTCCCAGCACTTTCACGGCACTGCTTTGCAATGTACGCAAATCTATTCCCCCGACAGGCTCGGCTTTGATAAATCCATTTTCATTTATGTATGTCACAACAAGCCCAATTCTGTCAACGTGAGCGTCAAGCATGATATGCTTTTTGGCATTTTTATCGCCCATTGTGACAAGAATATCTCCCATGCCGTCAGCCGACACTTCCGCAAAATCTCCCACCAATTCCTTTATGACATCAAACATTTCGGTTTCACTGCCCGAAACGCCCTTGTCAATGCACAATTTTTTCAATATCTCTTTCATTTTATCCCACTTTCCAATTTTTTAAAGATTCCTCACTGCGTTCGGAATGACGTTGAGTACTGTCATTCTGAGGAGCGACAGCGACGAAGAATCTTTATTTCCAATCTTTACTCAAATCTTCCCAATTTTGATTCATAGTAACAACAAGAGCATCTTTTTTCGATCTTCTCCAACCTTTTAATTCTTTTTCTCTTGATATTGCACTTTTTACATCAGTAGTTTCTTCATAATAAACCAATTTATTTACATTGTACTTACTCGTAAAACCATCAATTAACTTTTCTTTATGTTCGTAAATACGCCTTTGCAAATTGTTGGTAACACCTACATACATGACATGATTATTCCAATTTGTAAGAATGTAAACATAATAATTCCCCATAAAACCTCTCCCATCGGGCAGTTACAAAGCTTCCTCACTGCGTTCGGAATGACAGAACACTGCTTATTTCAGTTCATTGACAATCCTCTTGAAGTGCAAACCCTTTTCCGCAAAATTCTTGTACATATCAAAACTTGCACTTGCAGGCGACATTGACACTATATCTCCCGATACGGCATTTTCACGGGCTTTCTGTACGGCTTCTTCCATGCTGTTGACACGGATTATCACGGGATTTCCCTCTTTATATGTCGGGGCATTTTTCGTTGCAGTTTCAATTTTATCCGCTGTTGCTCCGAACAATATAAGAACCTTTACTTTATCGGGTACGACTGCACCCATTTCATCATACGGGATATGCTTATCATATCCGCCCGAAATCAATATAATTTTTCTGTCGTAAAGTGACAAAGTGCCTTTTACGGTTCTTGTCGGGCTTGTGCCGATTGCGTCATTATAATATTTTACACCGTCAAGCTCTCTGACAAGTTCCGCTCTGTGTTCAACACCGTTGAAGTTGATTGCAACATTTTTGATAATAGCAGGCTCTGCCATGCCCCATACTGCACACACCGCTGCAAGATAATTCTCTATATTATGCAAGCCGGGTATTCTTATATCCGATGTATGCATAACAATCGTTTCTTTACCGTTTTCACTCATAGTAATACTGCCGTTTTCCGCAAGGTATGCACCATTTTTCACCTTGCTTTTACGGGAAAATTTATATGTCTGACCTCTTGTGAATTCCTCAAAGGAATTTGAGATTTCATTGTCAAGGTTCAATACAGCTTTTCCGAAAGCATTCTGATGTAAAACAATATTTTTCTTTGCGTCAATGTATTCCTGCATATCCTTATGAATGTCAAGGTGATTCGGGGCAAGATTTGTCACTACCGCAATATCGGGGCTTTTTCTCATGGAGATAAGCTGAAAACTTGACAACTCTACTACTGCCACATCATCGGGTGAAATCGTTTCAATATCGGGTAAAAGCGGTCTGCCGATATTTCCGCCCAAATGCACGGTATAGCCTTGTGCTTTGAGAATCTCGGAAATAATCGTAGTAGTGGTAGTTTTGCCGTCACTGCCTGTTACAGCTATTATCTTACACGGACACAAATCAAAGAATACTTCCATTTCACTTGTGATAACAGTACCGTTATTTCTTGCATTGACAAGCTCGGGCATATAGAATTTCATGCCGGGTGTGCGGAAAATGATGTCTGCATTGAGGTCTGTTAAATATGTTTCGCCCAATCTCAATTCCGCACCGTACTCAACGGCTTTATCGGCATCTTCACCGAGCTTGTCACGTTCACGCTTATCGCACGCAAGAATATTTGCACCGTATTTCTTAAAAAGCTGTATCAAGGGTAAATTACTCCTGCCTATACCGCAAAGGGCAACCGTTTTTCCTTTAAGGCTCTCCAAAAATTGTTTTATACTGTTTTCCATAAATAAAATCCTCCCTATCCAATTATCAATAATATTATTATATTCCAACTTCCTCATAAATTCAATAGAAAAACAGACAACAGCATAAAAAGCCGTTGCCTGTCCAATATCAACCCTGCAATTTTAATATCAAAGAGTGGTCCTGACTTATCAAAAACATCAATTTTTTAGCAGTAGGCGTAGGATTGGATTTCCCGCACTCCCATGCCTCAACAGTACGTTTTGAAACTCCCAGTACAGATGCAAATGCTTTTTGCGTCAGCGAAAGAGAATTTCTTATTTGTGCAACATCTACATCAGGCAAAGAGCGTTTTCTTGAAATCGTTTCTTTTGACGGAACACCCTTTTCATATGCAAGTGCTTCATTCAAGCCTTCCATTACACAGTCAAAAAAATTGGTATTTTTAAAATTATCCTCTATTTCCTCCATTGACAAAGAAGGACGAAATTCTGTTTCCGACATATATCATCACTCCCTTTTTATCAATTCAACAATGCTTTTAACAGCTTTCTTCTGTTCACCTGTCAAATCAGACTGTACATTTTTGGGGTATGCAAAAATAAGATATAATTTTTCTTTTTCATATACATCAAGGTATATAACTCTTGCACCTCCGCTTTTACCTTGTCCATACAGTTTTATAACGTGAGTTCGATATAACTGAAAAATATTCTGACAATGATGAAATGAAGTATGTCATTCCGAACGCAGTGAGGAATCTTCAAAAGATTCTTCGTCGCTGTCGCTCCTCAGAATGACAGTATAATAATTTTTCGTTTTCATCGAACTCACGTTTTATACGCATTTTTCTTGCACCGCCTGTCCCTTGAATGACACTCCCCGTTTGAGGATTTGAAAGCAGTATATTTTCAAGTTCTTTTAAATCATCATCATTCAAACCCATCATCTCCCATGATTTGCGGAATGGCGATGTATATATAAATTCTCTTGTCATAAATTCACTTCTTTATACATTTTCTTTATGATATTATTATATACGATAATATCGTACTTGTCAATTCATAAAAACGTATATTCCGTCATGATTAAAAATATATAAATCCGTTCAGAATAGTATCATAATATATTTTGGGGGAGAGTAAATGATAAAAGGTATCAATCACACCATGATAGAACTCAACGACACCGAAAACGAATACTATGAAAGAGCTATCTTAATTGTAAAACCCGAATATGCCTCTGTACAGAGAGCCATTTTGGAAGATGAGGCTAAAAAAATGTTGAAAGAACTTGATGTACCGTCAGTTATGAAGTCCAAAAAAAGCAGGTTCAAGACTTTTTTGAAATACACCTGTGCGGCAGTTATCGGGGCTGTTATTACCGCACTTTTTTTCCTGTAATAAAAATACCGTGCATAGTCATATATTTGACTGCACGGTATTTTTTATGGGGTGATTTCATGCTGAAAAAATATTTTTGGGCGGCAAGTGCCATAAGTGTATTTATATGCGGATATGTCGTACATATCGGCTATGAAATTTCCAACCATGCGGCTTGGAGTTTATTGGTATCAAGTATCAATTCATCTGCATGGGAGTTGACTAAGCCCTTTGCACTCGTCTATATCCTATTCGTATTCATAGAACTGTCTTATATGCGACCTTCACTCTTGCATTTCGTTTGTGCAAAAATACTTCTTCTGCACGGCTTTGCACTAATGTCCGTGATACTTCTGGGCATTTCACGGAATTTCCTCATATACCCGACAATATTTCTTTCTCTTTTAACAGCGGAATTCCTTTCCTACAAGCTGTATTATTCCAAATGCCGCATTGAACTCTTTTTCATTCCGATATTCATTTCATTTGCAGTATTCTTCTTCACGCTTTTATTTGCAAGTGTCTATCCTCCGCCTTTTTTTCCGTTCACTCAACTGTGAATTTTTCTATTTCTTTAAACATCATCTCCACATTGTAAAGCTTTTTATAAGTGTGATAATGTCCGCAGTACCACTTTTTATATTTGAGTTTATGCTTTATCTCATTCAGCCATTCTTCCGTTGAACTGTCAACATTTCTCTGGTCTATGCCCGATAAAAATACCTCTATCGGCTGATAGTCCAGCGGACAGGTATGCGATAATACCACGTCTATTTTATAATCCCTTTTTGCAAGCTGACTTTCCACATACTCCTTGATTTCCTTTGAGGGCTGTTCATTGGCAAACCATTTCCAGCCGTGTGCCAATCTGTAATGTTTATCAACGCTGTATGCACCGCCTATTACGATACATTCATAGCCGTCAAAATCATATATTTCACCATCTTTGGCAAACAGTATATCGGGAAATTCTTCCTCATACCATACCAAACCGCCGTGAAACTCTTTCATTTTATAGCTTGCTATGTCAAACGGTCTTTTTTCGTGATTGCCATGTATGCAGAAAAACGTCATTCCAAAATTTTCAACATATCTCTTGTTATCGCTGTCATCAGAATTTTCCCAATAATTCAGTCCGACATCTCCCAATATTATCATGATATCCTCTCTTGAAACCTTGTTTTCAAAACAGAATTTTTCAAATCTTTCAAATTCTCCGTGAGTATCGCCTGTTATATATATCATAAAATAAATTTCCTTTCACACGAAAATAAAAAACAGGACAGCCCATTTAAAAAACAGACTGCCCTGCATAATAATTATGCATTATGCATTATGAATTATGCATTATTTGATTACTCTTACACGGATAACTCCGTCAACTGCTTTTACAGCTTCGGCATCGGTATCTTCTGCTACGTCAAAAATGGAATAGAAATAGTCTTTCTTTGAACCGCTTGCCATAGCTACTACTTTAGCCGTTTCGGAGAGTTTTGCACAAACTGCGTCAACTGCACACTTGTGAATGACACAAACTCTTGCCACGCCTGATTTTGCCATTGATACGGCAGGCATTGTTACAGAGTTCTTGATATTGCCGTTTTCAAGGAAATCCTTGATTTCATCTGCTGCCATTCTTGCACAGTTGTCCTCTGATTCGGGAGTTGACGCACCCAAATGAGGAATTGCGATAACACCGTCTGCACCGAGTATATCATCTGTTGCAAAGTCTGTTACATAAGCTGATACTTTCTTGTCTGCCAAAGCTGCCAATACATCTGTTGATACAGCGAGGTCTGCTCTGGAGAAGTTCAATATACGTACACCGTCTTTCATCTTTGCGATGTTAGCGGCATTGATGACACCCTTTGTATCGGGGGTGAGCGGTACATGAACTGTAATATAATCACTTGCGGCAAATACTTCATCAAGAGTATTCACATACTTTACGCAAGGTGAAATCTTCAAAGCGTTGCCGACGGAAAGGAACGGGTCATAACCAATAACGTCCATACCGAGTGCAGCAGCTGCATTTGCAACAAGTATGCCGATTGCACCAAGACCTACTACACCGAGAGTTTTGCCCATGATTTCGGGACCTACAAACTGGCTCTTGCCCTTTTCCACCATTTTGCCGACAGCATCACCGTTGCCTTTGAGAGTTTTCGCCCATGCAATACCGTCAACAACTTTTCTTGAACTGAGAAGAAGTCCTGTCAAAACAAGCTCTTTAACAGCATTTGCATTTGCACCGGGAGTGTTGAATACAACAATACCCTTTTCACTGCACTTGTCAAGAGGAATATTATTGACACCTGCACCTGCTCTTGCAATGGCAAGAAGGCTCTCAGGCAATTCCATATCATGCATAGCGGCTGAACGTACAAGCACCGCATCGGGATTTTGTACATCATCTGCTACATTATAATTGTCACCCAATCTCGAAAGACCGATTTTTGAAATCTTATTGAGTGTCAGAACATTAAACATTGTAACCACCCTTTTATTCAATGTGCAATTAGCAATGAGCAATGAGCAATGAATGTGAAAACACCTTTACCACTCACTGCAAACTGCCACACTGCCAACTGCCTTATAAATTGCTAATTGCTAACTGCTAATTGCTAATTGATTATGAATTATTCTTCTCGAATTCGCCCATGAATGCAACGAGCTTTTCAACGCCCTCGATAGGCATAGCGTTATAAATAGAAGCTCTCATGCCGCCAACTGTACGGTGTCCTTTCAAATTAACAAAGCCGTTTTCAGTTGCCTCTTTAACGAATTTAGCGTCAAGTTCGTCATTGCCTGTAATAAACGGTACGTTCATAAGTGAACGGTCCTCGGGAACAACTGTGCCTTTGAACATATTGGAATTGTCAAGGAAGTTATAGAGAATAGCTGCCTTTGTTTCGTTGATTTTCTTCATGTTTTCAAGTCCGCCTATGTCGTTCTTCAGCCATTCCAAAACAAGCTTTGCTATATAGATTGTCCAGCAAGGCGGTGTATTGAACATAGAACCGTTGTCAGCGTGAGTCTTGAAGTTGAGCATTGTCGGGCATATATCCATAGCATTGCCAATCAAATCTTCACGGATAATTGCAATTACAAGACCTGCTGGAGCCATGTTCTTCTGTGCACCTGCATAGATGATGCCAAATTTTGATACATCAAGAGGTGTGGAAAGGAAGCATGATGAAACGTCTGCTACAAGCGGAACATCACCTGTCTGGGGGAGTTCATGGTAAACTGTACCATAAATTGTATTGTTCATGCAGATATAGAAGTAGTCTGCATCTTTTGTAAATGTATCGGGGTCAAGCTTCGGAATATAAGAGAAAGTCTTGTCCTTTGAAGAAGCTACCACATTAGCCTGAATGTATCTTGCAGCCTCTTTCTGAGCCTTTGTAGCCCACTGACCTGTGAGAACATAGTCAGCCTTACCGCTCTTTGTACCCAGGTTCATGGGAATAGCCGTAAACTGCGTAGAAGCACCGCCCTGAAGGAAAAGTACCTTATAGTTATCGGGAATATTCATTACTTCACGGAGAAGGCTCTCTGCACCGTCAATAATGCCCTGAAATACTTTTGAACGGTGTGACATCTCCATAACGGACTGACCGCTGCCCTGATAGTCCAACATTTCTGCTGCTGCCTGCTTGAGAACTTTCTCAGGCATCATAGAAGGACCTGCCGAAAAATTGTAAACTCTGCTCATTGTTAATGCCTCCAAAAAATAAATTTTTTCACGGAATAATTATAGAACAAAATTCTTAATAAGTCAATTACCTTATTTCTTTTAAAGAAATATAAAACCATTTTTTTCAAAAATGTAATCTCTGCTATAATCATTGCACTTTGTTTTAAAAAAATATTCAATTTTTATATAAATACTCCGATTTTTCCGATAAGCCGTTTACATTATCCATATGATATGTTTTGGGTATTTTTATGAACGCAAGGCAGTATTCACTCCTGTATTCAGAAACTTTTTCATTTTCATATTGATAGTTTGCCTGTAATTTCATGATACTGTCGTCAACAAAAATATGTGATATTTCCACGCTTTCGGGAACGTCATAATATAATACCATATCAATCGCAAGATAGTTTTCTTTAAAAAATTCTTCGTTATATATCGGATTATCTTCAATAATTTTATTCAAAATCTCCGCAGTATATTCGTCATACGTAAAGTCATGTTCAATATAGGTGTCGTCATAGTCTATAATATCACGCTTGATATCCTCATAATCTTTCATTAAACTGAATGAGGCATAAACATCATTGTTTATTCTGTCATTGTCGAGTTCCTTGGAAACATAATATTTTGCCTCCTGCTGTTTAGGTTCAATCTCCTTGTATGACACAAAATAGTAATCCACGCTGTATGATTCAACATCAAATCTCGGTCTGAAAACATCACGGAAAATCATTCCTCCCGTAAATAAAAGTGTCACACACATGACAGGGATAAATACTTTCCTTTCAAGTTTCGTATAAGCGAAATATCCCCATATAATCAGCCCCACAGCTGTCGCCAGCGGTATCAATGCCCAAAGTTCTTTATAAGTATCCGCCATTACATAAGCATTCCTGCTTGCATAGACATCTATGCATTCAACGGCAATCCAGCTTACTGACGCAAATCCCATAAAATGAATGACGTGCTTATTGACTATATCCTTTTTTTCATCATCAAGACTTATATTCTTAACAACAAATGTCGATAACGCAAAACCTGCCACAACTCCCAGCAAATGATAAAATCCCGACAAAATTCCGCTCAGCACAGGAAGCTTTATAAAGAAATCGAAACTCCAAAATATGATTGCCAGGCATATCGCCATTGGTACAGTCATCAATAAAATCAAAATAAACGATTTCTTTTTTAAAGCACCGAAGTCATGTTTAGGCACAAACTCCACTTTTTCATTTTCATTGAGATATGTCTGAGTGGTTTCTTCATAGCCCCTGTAAAATTCATTTTCATCATTGAGCGGTTTCTTATCCATGCAAACACCCTCCCGCATTTTTTAAAATATCAGAAACAAAGATAAAAATGTAACGGCCATTATGGGAATAAAAATAATTTTTTCAAATTTCGTATAGAGCAAGAATGACCATATCAAAAATCCCAACGCTGTTAAAAAAGGTATCATACGCCACCAGCCGCCCGACAATATATTCTGCATTCCGTGAGGATTGGAGGACATGGCAAACATTCCGCACGCCGCCGCAAATCCCATGAAATGAAAAACGTGTTTGTTAAGCACTTTTCTGTTTTTGTCAATAATGCTTATGCTACGCACGACTATCACCGAAAATACAACCGCCGGCAATGTACTCATAAAGGGAAACGCATTTGTCAAAATTTGATTGATAATCGGATTGATAGAAATAACTCCCACAGACCACAATATGACTGCCAGACATATTGTAGTCGGAATAATCATCAAGCCTATCAATATGAGTTCCTTTTTTTTCTGAACTGCATACATATTGGACTCATATTTGAGAGGCTCCATTTTCACCTTTTCTCTTTCCGAAACATATCCCTCTGTTGATTCTTCATAACCCGAATAAAAATCCGTATTTTCATAAGGCGACCTTTTTTCCATTTTCCGCCCTCCTCATTTTGCAAGCACGCTGTTTCCGTTTGAATCTATTGCAACGATTGCGGGAAAGTCCTCTACTTCAAATCTGTATATAGCCTCTGTCCCCAAATCCTCGTATGCAAGCACTTCCGCTTTTTTGATACTTCTCGATATAAGTGCCGCTGCACCGCCTATTGCCGCAAAATACACTACTTTATTCTTTATCATGGAATCAATTACTTCTTGATTTCTCGCACCCTTGCCTATCATGCCTTTCAACCCTCTATCCAAAAGGGCAGGCGTGTATTTATCCATTCTGTAACTTGAAGTAGGTCCTGCCGGTCCGACTGCATGACCGGGCTTTGCGGGTGCAGGTCCCACATAATATATGACTTCTCCCTTGATATTCACGGGCAGTTCTTCACCCTTTTCAATGAGTTCATACAATCTCTTATGGGCGGCATCTCTGCCCGTTATCATTGAACCCGTTATTAAAACACTGTCGCCTGCTTTCAATTCTTTTATCACGTCATCTGTCAACGGCAATTTTATCTTTTTCATTTTATCCACCTCTCAAATCTCAGTTTCCTTATGTCTTGCGGCATGACAGCATATATTTACCGCAACAGGCATTCCTGCTATATGCGTGGGAAATGTTTCTATATTTACGCCTATCGCCGTATTCACTCCGCCAAGCCCCGCAGGTCCGAACCCCATTTTATTTATCTCCGAAAGAAGTTCCCTTTCAAGCTCCGCATATCTCTCATCGGGATTTTCTGTATTTATCGGTCTTAAAGTCGCCTTTTTGGCAAGCATGGCTGATTTTTCAAAAGTTCCGCCTATTCCAACTCCCACCACTATCGGTGGACACGGATTAGGTCCCGCATATCTCACACAATCCAAAATAAACTTTTTCACACCCTCAATCCCTGCCGAGGGAGTAAGCATTTTTACAGCCGACATATTTTCACTTCCAAAGCCTTTACAGCCTGCCAAAATCTTTATTTTATCACCGCTCACTATACTTGTATAAATAATTGCAGGTGTATTGTCCTTTGTATTCACTCTGTCAAATACAGGGTCGGTCACAACAGACTTTCTCAAATAGCCGTCAATATAGGCACGTCTTACACCCTCCTGCACGGCTTCTTCAAAGCTTCCGCCCTCTATCACGACTTTATCTCCGTATTCCACAAAAAGTACTGCCATTCCCGTGTCCTGACATATCGG
>Ga0256407_10008132_pt1 | contig 15519 bp, 10 predicted proteins | sample RumenRJG_04DNA_FD_193489 | JGI IMG/M metagenome (GOLD analysis project Ga0256407, IMG submission 193489) | Bovine rumen microbial communities from Lethbridge, Alberta, Canada - RJG_04 | ecosystem: Host-associated > Mammals > Digestive system > Stomach > Rumen | place: Canada: Alberta...
CGGTTCAGGCGCTGATCGAAAACGTGACGGGCCGACGACCGGAAGCGGTTCCCGGCAAGCCGGATAAAGACATGATCGGCGGCATCATGGATAAATACAATCTCGAGAAAGACGAGATCATGATGGTCGGCGACCGTATCTACACGGATATGGAAATGGCGCGTCGCGCCGAGATTCCCGGCGTTCTTGTGCTGACAGGGGAAGCGACGCTCGAATCGCTGAAAGAGAGCGGGCTGACGCCGGAACTTGTTCTCGACAATATCTCCGTTCTCGCCGATCTTCTCGTCAAAGCGAAGACGGGCAAATGAGACGGGAATCCTGCGGTTCAACTTTGGCAACAACGTCCTGAGGAAATTTAGATTATGTCGAACAAAGTCTCGATTCGCAACCATTCTGATTCGAGTTATGAATATTGGCGATGGCGTATCCTCATCGGCACGATGATCGGATACATCTTCTTTTACTTCGTCCGCAAAAGCATCACGATGGCGATGCCTGGGCTTGAATCCGTCGGCGTGACGAAGACGACTCTCGGATTTTTCCTGACGATTCACGGCGTTCTCTACGGCGTCTCCCGATTTATCAACGGCGTCTGGAGCGACCGCGTCAACCCGCGTTACTTTATGTCGATCGGCCTGTTCCTCGCGGCGCTGACGAACGTGTTCTGCGGTTACGCGAGCGATCTTGCGACGGCCTTTATGCCGACGGCGCCCGAGGCCGAGAGAGCGACGCTTATCGCGTGGATTATCGGGTCGTTCTGGATCATTAACGGTTGGGTGCAAGGCATGGGATTTCCGCCCTGCGCCAAGAGCCTTATGCATTGGTTTGCGCCGCATGAACACGGGATCAAATTTGCGACGTGGAACATTTCGCACAACTTTGGCGCGGGCTGCCTCTTCATTCTGAACGCGTTCGTCGTCGCGCTTGGTTGGAAGTACTGCTTCCTCGTTCCCGCGGCGCTGAGCCTTCTGGGCGCGATCTTCCTTTTCTGGGCGCTCCGCGATTCTCCCGAGAAAGAAGGGTTCGAGCCGGTCGAAACGTACTACGCGCGCACTCGCGGCGTTAAGAAGGGCGAGACTGCCGAAAAGCCCGCCGAAACGTCCGAAACGCCGGTCGTCGAGGAAGAGAAGACTTCGCTGTTCCAGGATCTTTGCAAAAACGTTTTTTCGAACTGGGCGGTCTGGGTTCTCTGCTTTGCAAACTTCTTTGTCTATATCGTCCGTTTCTCCATTCTCGACTGGGCTCCGACGTTCCTTTCGCAGTCGAAAGGTCTCGATCTTAGCGCGGCGGGCTGGGCGACGGCGTGTTATGAGATTTTCGGCGCGTGCGGCGTCGTTTTGAGCGGCGTCTTGATGGACAAGGTGTTCAACGGGCGCGGCGCGAAGGCGTGTTTCGTTTACATGCTCGGTTGCGGCGTCGCGTCTTTCTGGTTCTGGCGTCTTGATTCCGAGTCCCTTGTTCTGAACATTCTCCTTCTCAGCCTCATCGGGTTCTTTATCTACGGACCGCAATGTCTTATCGGCTGCGTCGCGTCGACAATCGCGACGAAGAAATCTGGCGCCGCGTCGAGCGGTTTAACGGGACTCTTCGGGTACCTCGCGACGATCGTGACGGGTTTTGGCGTCGGCTATCTCGTCGACGGCGCGACGGCTCCGGCGAAGGCGGAGCGCGATCAACAGATGGCGACGATTGTCGCGGAGAAGTTCGAGAGCGTCGATAAGGACGCGCTCCTTGCCGACTCCGCAAAACTCTCCGCGCTCGTTAAGAGCTGCGAAGCGTACTACGACGCGTCTCGTTCTCTTGAGAATTTCAAAGGGAAAGAGAACACCGAAAAATACGAAGAGATTCATGAGAAGTTTGTGGCGAAAGCGGATAAACTGACTTCTAGCCTTGCCGACGTCACGGGCGAGTCGCCAGACGTGTTGACGTCGAAAGCTCGCGTAGAGGACGTTTCTCGCGTCGTGGAAGTCGCCGCGCTGGAACGCGCGCATATTTCTCGGGCTGGCTGGCCGCGTATCTTCGGCATGTTGGTCTTCTCTTCGATCGCGGCGCTGATTCTCTTCGCGTTGATTTTCAATACGGCGTCGCCGGAAGTCATCGCGGAAGAAAAACGACGCAAGGAAGAAGCCGCCGCTAAAAAGGCGTGATTTTCGTCGCGTCTCTTAGACGTCGAACGTCGTAAAGAACGCGGTTCCGAAATCTTCTCGGAGCCGCGTTCTTCAGCTTAATTCGCCGAAGGATTGACGTAAAAGGAAATAGCAAATGATAAAAACGCGTTTTGAATGGGCGTTCGTCGTAGCGATAACGTTTGCGGCGTTGATTTTGACGGGCGGGAACGCGCTCGCTCAGGAGGAACGGTCGCGAATCGTCGCGTCAGAGTACGGCTTCAACGCGGAGGATTCGACCGACGCGTTACAACGCGCGATCGACTCTGGCGCGACGACCGTCGTGATCGACAAACAGTCGAGTCCATGGATTGTTCGGTCTCTGACGCTTCGCGACAATTTGGAACTCGTTCTGGAAGAGGGCGTCGAGGTTCAGGCGAAAAAGGGCGAGTTTAAGGGAATTGGCGACGTCCTTTTTGCTTGCGACAGTACGAAGAACCTGACGATACGCGGCGAAGGCAAAGGCGCGACGCTACGGATGCGCAAGCGCGAATATTGGTCGGAGCCGTATCGAAAATCGGAATGGCGTCATGGGATTTCGCTCAGAAGCGCCGAACATGTTCTCATTGAGAATCTCCAAATCGCGGAGACGGGAGGCGACGGAATCTATCTTGGAACGTCTGGAACTGCGAAACTCCCGTGCCGCGACGTGACGATTCGTCGCGTTGATTGCGTCGAGAATAACCGACAGGGAATCAGCGTGATTAACGTCGACGGGCTCCTTATCGAAGACTGCGTTCTTCGCGATACGAACGGAACGCCGCCCGCCGCGGGAATTGACTTCGAACCGAACGGCGCGGACGAACAGATCACGAACGTCGTTATGCGCCGCGTCGTCGCGACTAACAACGCGGGCGACGGAATAACGTTCTATCTTCCGCAGTTACGCGCTCGAGGGCATGAACTGTCGTTTTTGATTGAAGACTGCGATTCTGTCCGCAACGCCGGAATGGGGTTCGGTTTGACGGTCGCGAACGGCGAGGATATGCGTCAGACGGGAAAGATGATTGTACGAAACACGCGATTCTATGGAAACCGCACGGGAATCGCAATTCGCAGCAAATGGGCGAAGGGGGCGCCGCTTCTTTTTGAAAACGTCCTTCTTGCGACCCCGAGCGCGGATAAGGCGTTGGGATATACAAAATACCAAGGCGTGAGTTCTCTCGATAAACTTCCGGAAGGAATCGACGAATGGACGAAAACGACGACGTCGTCGGGCGTTTCGCTAATCGCGACCGGACCAGACGGCGAGCCAAACGGCGGGACGACGTTTGAGCATGTGACGATCATTGACGACTCTGAACCCGACGCGATGAAACCGCTCTTGGCGCTTCGCGACGCCTCTGCCGACGGCGTCGGGTTTGAGGACGTTTCGGGCGCGATCGTTTCGGAATCGGCGCGCGACTCGTCGCAACGCGTTGAGACGACGCTCAATAAAGAGACGATCGAGACGCTCTTTCCAGGTCTCAACGCGCGACGCGTTCCCGTGTGGAAACTTGACAATCTCAACGCTGAATCAGAACGCGCGACTTCTGAAGAGATCGCGTCCGCGTGGCGGAGCCGAGGAAAGACCGGCTTTAAACCATTCAGGTTGCGCGGCGACGCGACTTATTACGTCTTCGCGACTCCGGGCGACAAAATTGAGCTTGCGTTTCGCCAGAAGAAGATTGGCGCCTATGAACCCAAGCCAGTCGAGATAACGATTGCGGAACCAGACGGATCAGAACGAACGTTTGACGCCGCTTTGGCGGTTGAAACTCCGCTCAAAATTTCATTTGAGCCGAAAGCGAAAGGATGGAGTCGTATTTACGCCAACTTTGGCGCGAGCGCGCTTGAACTGGAATCGGCGTCCGCGCCCGTTCTTACTTCGGCGGGGCCAAAACTCGACGCGTTTGGGACGACGGGACGTTTTGAGTTCTATGTTCCAAAGAACGCAAAGGATTTAGCGCTCCGCGTCGTCGGCAGCGCGACGGAACGCGTTTCGGCGACGCTTTTCGATCCTGACGGCGTCGAGGTCGCGCGTCTTGCCGACGTCGAACTCCTCGCCTCGTGGACGTCGCCGCTAGACGACTCCGGCGCGCCGACGGCTCCTAAAAGCGGATTCTGGACGATCCAGTTTGACAGACCTAGCGTCGGAGTTCTTGAAGATTATATTTTCTCCATTCAAGGCGTTCCCGCGCTGTTGAGGTAATCGCGCTTCATCGACGTTAATACCAAAGCGCCTCGTTCTGATTGGAGCGGGGCGCTTTGGTAGAGTCCTACGTTTGAAAGAAGAAGAAACGTCGAGCAGAACGGCCCCTTTTTTAAAGCCGTCGAAGTGCGCGCAATTCGATCGCTATCAAAACGCTTCGAAATGTGCGTTGTTTTCCTTGGCCCATTTTTCAACGGCGCCTCCCGCGAGTCCTTTTAGACGAATAGTCGTCGGGAACGCTTCGGGACCAACGGAGACGACGCCGCCGAGGAGTTCAACTTCCTTAAGTTTATCGCAGTATGCGAAAGCGCGCGCGCCAATGACTTTCAGATTATAAGGGAACGCGACCCGCGCAAGATTATCGCAGCTCCAAAACGCTTCTTCGCCGATGAGATTCAATTTATAGGGCAGACGAATTTCATCAAATTGTCCGCAGTTGGCAAACGCTTTTGGACCGATCCATTCCATGTCGTCAGGAAATTCCGGCGTTTCCAGAAGCTGGCAGTCTGCAAACGCTTCTTTTCCTATCGAGCGTAAATCTCGAGACAATCGAATGGAAGCGAGTTCGGAACATCCTTTGAACGCCGCCGCGCCGATTGTTCTTACGGTCGGCGGCAACGTGATTTCTTTGAGCGACGTGTTTTCAACGAACGCGCTGTCGCCGACGCTGACGACGGGGAGGTTGGAAATTGTCGTGGGCGGCGTTAAAGTTCCGTCGAACTTTTCCGTCGTCTCAACGCCGTTGATTTCGATTCCCTTCGGCGTTTCGCGCCAGAAAACACAGCGGATTCCCGGATCGTCGTCGACTTCAAAGACGCCCGTCGCATACTTGTAATTTCCTTTGACTGCCTGCGCTTCGGCGGAACTTTTAGGCGTGACGACAAGACAGATGTTCGAGGCGAAAGAGCGACTCCCGAGCGTTTCAAGCGCGTCGGGAAGTTTCAACGAGGAGAGCGCGTAACAATGTCCAAACGCCGCGTCGGCGATTATCTTAAGATTTTCCGGGAGTTGAAGCGCCGGGAGCGCCGCGCAATCGTAAAACGCTCTGACGCCGATCGACGTCAGTTGGTCGGACAGTTTGAGCGACGTTAGATTAACGCATCCTTGGAACGTTTCGTTTTCGATCGTTTTAATTCCCGTCGGCAATTGAAGCGATTTAAGAGCGTAACATCGACAGAAAGCTCCGGCGCCGATTGTTTCCACGCTTGACGGCAGCGCGGCCGACGTAAGCGCTCGACATCCCGCAAAGGCTCTTGCGCCGATTGTTTTAAGACCGTTAGGGAGTACGACGGCGACCATTTTCGGGGCGTCGGCAAACGCGTCGTCGCCGAGTTTAACGACGGCGGAACCGCCGATTTTCTCCGGTATAACGACCTGGCCGGCGAGACGCTTTAGTCCAGTCGCTCGAAGAATTTCGATTTCTGTTTTGTCGCGTGAGAAAAGAATCGCGCCGGGGGTTTCGTCCGGCGTTGCTGGAAACGCTTTCTTTAAGTCGGCTGGAGAAAACTCTTGAAAAGCGATCTTGCGCTCCGAGGCCCATTTTTGCGCATATGATCCGCTCACGCCGGAGATTGACGCCGTTTCCGGAATAGCGTCGTCGGCGATCGATTCGACGCTTTCGGAAATGTAAACGTCTTTGAGATTGGCGCATTTTGAGAACGCGGCGGCGCCGATTTTTTTAACGCCGTTCTCCAAGTAGACGGACTCAAGGTTTATGAACTCGTCGAAGGCCGAGTCTGCGATTTCGTCGACGACGGCGGGAATCGATAGGGATTTCGTCGAGGCGGCGACGCTTGGCAGGCCAGCGGCAAGGATTGTTCTATTCGCAACGCGTATAAGTTTTCCGTCAACGTTAGTCGCAGGCGCGGCAGTCTCGTCCTCGAATGTTGCGACAGACTGAGCAAAGAGCGGCGCCGACCCGATAATCGCTAGCGCAACGAAGAAGACAAATCCCCTGACAAAATACATTTTGACTGCCATAACGATATTCTCCAAACGGCGTTTTTCAGCGAGACGACTCGCACATAGACTTTGCTTTATTATACGCTGAAGTTCAAACTCGTCTTAATAAAAGATGAAAAATCTTTGTCCTGATTTTAGAAAAGAGTTGACGTCCACCCGAAGTATGTTGTAAAAATTGACGGTAGCGGTTTTTCTCTTCTTTGAAAACTCCGTTCCGTATCAAAGGAGTGAAGAAACGCAAAAAGGGTAACTATACGAAATACGAAAAACGCGTCATACAGAGGAAGTTTTAATGAAAAGTTTGACGATTCGGTCGTTATTTGCCGCGACGGCGCTCTTTGTCGTCGCAAACGCGGCGGCGATCGCGGAGGAAACGCAGGTGAAGAATAACGAGCCGAAGCCCGGCGTTCAGGTTGTTCAAGAGGCGGTTCTGCCCTTGGCGCTCGGCGGAGAATGGACTGGCGGCGACGCTATGCCGCTTGGCGGCGCCAACCCCGTCGACGAGACGAAAACGGAAATTGTTAAGTATCTCCTTTTCCTGCCGACAGACGAGTCTGCCAAGACAGACGACGGGTTTCCGCTCCTTCTCTTCCTGCATGGCGCGGGAGAACGCGGCGACAATATCGAGGCGGTCAAGACGCATGGCCCGCCCAAGTTCTGCGACAATCCTGAACAGGCGAAAACGTGGCGTTTTATAACGGTATCGCCCCAAGTCAAAGGGGCGCGATTCTGGTCGCCGCGTCAGCTTCGCGTTCTCATTGAACAAATTTGCGAAAAATATCCCGTCGACCGTTCGCGCGTTTATGTGACCGGACTCTCGATGGGCAGTTTCGGAACGTGGGGAGTCGTCGCGGATTCTCCCGATCTCGTTGCGGCTGCGGCGCCGCTTTGCGGCGGCTATCCGCTTGAGTTCGCCGAAAAAATGACGAAGACGCCGATCTGGGCGTTCCATGGGACGGCGGACGGCGCGGTCAAATACGAATATTCACGCAACCTTGTCGACGCGGCGCGCGCCGCTGGGAACAAAGAAGTGAAGTTTACGACGTATCCCGGCGCGAATCACGATATCTGGACGCGCACTTACGCGAATCCAGCTTTATACGATTGGCTTCTTTCTCACAAACTCGACAAATAGTCGACGATCCCTAAGGAGACGACCATGCGCTCATCTTTTTTAGCGTTTTTGACGACGTTCGCGGTCGCCGTTTCCCCGGCGTTCGCCGCCGACGCGTTGAAAGACACGAATCCCGAAGCAATTCCCGGTCAACAGATTTTGATGAAAGCCGAACTCCCGGCGCAGGCTGGAAACGCCCGCAGCGGCGACTTCCAACTTGACGAGTCGAAGACGGAGACGATGGACTTCTGGTTCTTCATGCCGACCGACGAAACGGCTAAGACCGACGACGGATTCCCGCTCATGCTATTTTTACACGGCTCCGGCGAGCGCGGCGACGATCCGACGGCCGTTAAGAATCACGGCCCCGCGAAACTCTGCGACGATCCCGAGGTTGCTAAAACGTGGAAATTCATCACCCTTTCGCCGCAGTGCAAGGGCGGCGTATACTGGTCGCCGCTACAGCTTGTCAAATTGATCGATCAAGTTTGCGAATCGTATCCCGTAGATCGATCACGTATTTACGTCACGGGCTTATCGATGGGCGGTTACGGAACATGGAGCGTCGCGTCGGTCGCCGGTTCCAAGATCGCGGCGATTGCGCCGATTTGCGGATGGTACGACACAGAGAAGGCGGCGACGATAACCATGCCGGTCTGGGCGTTCCACGGCGACGCGGATCAGGCTGTTAATATCGAGAGCGAACGCGCCATGATTAACGCGGTGAAGGAAACGGGCAATCCCGACGTGATCTTCACGGTCTATCCTGGCGTACCTCACGACAGTTGGACCAGAACCTACGCAAATCCGCTCCTTTACGACTGGCTTCTTTCTAAGCGCGTGCCCCCGACGATCATGAGTCCTGCTCCCGTCGCCGGCAAACAACTTGCGGGCGCCGCGAGACTTCCCGCGAAAATTGGCAATCCTTTCCGAGGCGAAGACCGACTCGATCCCAGTCGAAAGCAGACCGTCAAGTTCTGGTTCTTCCAGCCGAGCGACGACTCTGCGAAAACGGACGCCGGTTATCCGCTCCTCCTCTTCTTGCACGGCGGCGGAGAGGGCGGCGACAATTTGGAAGTCTTGAAGAAGTATGGCCCGCCGAAGCTTTGCGCCGACCCCGAACGTTCGAAGACGTGGAAATTCTTCACGGTTTCGCCGCAGTGTAACCAGGGCGCCGGGTGGTCTCCGAAACAGTTGCTTCTTCTCATCGACGCTGTCTGCGAAAAATATCCGATCGACCGTTCTCGCGTTTACGTGACAGGTCCGTCAATGGGCGGCGTTGGAACGTGGGGTTGCGCCGCGATCGGCGAAGGTAAAATCGCCGCCGTCGCGCCCCTTTGCGGACATCTTTCGTCGGTGGAAGCCGCCGCGACTGTCAAAATGCCGCTGTGGGCGTTCCACGGCGACGCCGACAACGTCGTCAGTCTAGAACGCGATAGGGCGTGCGTCGAGGCCGTTCAGGCGAACGGAAACGAGGACGTGAAATTCACCGTCTATCCCCGCGTCGGTCATAACTGCTGGGATATTACGTACGACAATGAGGAACTGTACGACTGGTTCCTCTCAAAATCGCTTAAGAAATAAAACGAACTCCGAAATTCGTTTTCCATAAACGAGAGGGCGTAGAGGAGAAATCTTCTGCGCCCTCTTGACGTCTGAAAAACAGTAATGTAATATACATTACTGTTTTTGAAAGCGAGGTTCTTTTATGACGCAAGACGTCTTAGAATTTGCAGGGCAAAGATTAGCTCTTCCTCCCACGGAACGCGGCAGGGCGAGGTGGCGTAAAATCGTCGAAGTCGCGGAACGTCTTTTCATTGAGCGTGGTTACGCGAACGTAACGCTTTCGACGATTGTCGCGGAATCGGGCGGTTCGTTGCAGACCGTCTATAAGTGGTTTGGCAACAAAGAGAAACTTTTTTTGGCAATTCTTTCCGTTCGTATTGCCGACGCCCAAAAAAAGTTCGAAGGCGCGACGTTTGGCGGAGACAGCGTTGAAGAAGTTATTTCGTCGGCGATTGACTCGATTACGAAAAACGTGCCTTTTAGTCTCGTGCGAGTCGGGCTATTTGAAAGCGGCGCGCCTAACCAGTATCGGTCGAAATTCCTTTCGTACATAGAGCGTAAGGTCAACGTGTCTTGCGTCGAGTTTTTCCGACGCCTTCGTGAGCGCCATGGGGTGGAGTATATCGTGAGCGACGAGGAAACGGCGCTGGTTTTTATCCGTTATTTTCGCGGGTTGGCGCTTGAGATTGCGCTCGGCGCCGAGGACGCGCAGGATCGCTTTGAAACTGGCAAGCGCCTTTTGAAACGAACGTTGTTGGCGCTCGTAAAGACGGACGCAGGAGCTTGAAATGAAAAGAATTGTCATATTGGCGATTTTGATTGTCGTCGCAGCTGGCGGTTATTTCGCGTACAATCGAATTCATGAAAAAGAAAAGGGCGGCGAGAACGCGCTTAATTATTACGGTTCGGTTGAGATTCGTCGCGTCAATCTGAGTTTTCGGGTCGGCGGGCGTATCGCCGAGATTCTTGCGGAAGAGGGCGAGCCGCTTATGAAAGGTCAAGTTTTTGCAAGGCTTGATCGCGCGCCGCTCGACGTCGAGGTAGCAGCGGCGCAGGCGTCTCGAGATCAGGCTGCGGCGACGCTTGAACGCGCGGAGAATGGTTCGAGAAAGCAGGAGATTGAGGAAGCGCGCGCGTTGGTTGAAGAATACCGCGCGACGCTTGCCCTTGCGGAAGCGGAACTTGAACGCAATCAAGGGTTGATCGGCAAGAACGCGGTCAGCCGAAGTCTATACGACGCGTCGCTATCGCAGCGCGACGTTGCGAAGGCGCGATTAGCGCGCGCGGAAGCGACCGTCGATTTGCTCGTCGAGGGAACGCGACGCGAAGACGTCGAGGCGGCGCGCGCGGCGCTTGCGCACGCGGAAGCGGCTCTTGAGAAGGCGAAGATTGCCGCCGCAGATTCCGAGCTTGTCGCGCCGAACGACGGCGTGCTGCTTACGCGCGTCGCCGAGCCGGGCTCTATGACGACGGCGGGACAGACGGTCGCGACGCTTTCCGTTCGCGACGTCGTATGGGTTTATATATTCGTCGAAGAACCAGACCTTGGCAAGGTTGCGCCGGGAACGCCCGTCGAAATACGTACCGACTCATCCGATCATGTTTATCGCGGGCATGTCGGCTACGTTTCGCCTGAAGCGGAATTCACGCCGAAGACGGTCGAGACGCCGAACCTTCGGACGAACCTCGTGTACCGCGCGCGCGTCGTCGTCGAGAATTTCGACCAAGAGCTGCGTCAAGGCGCGCCCGTCGACGTCAAGATTCCGATCGCTTCAATCTCTGATCGCGTCGAAGAGAACAAGGATTCTGCGGAATGATTGAGTTGGATTCTCTGACGATGCGCTTTCCTAAAATGGAAAGGCCTGCGCTTGACGCGATATCCGCGACGATACGTCCGGGCAAAATCACCGGACTCGTCGGTCCCGACGGGGCGGGAAAGACGACGACGTTGCGATTGCTCGCGGGGTTGCTCGTTCCCACGTCCGGCCGCGCGACGGCGTTCGGTTACGACGTCACGAAAGAGACGGCGCGTACGCGCGAGTTTCTAGGATATATGCCGCAGAAATTCGGTCTGTATGAGGATCTTACGGTTATTGAAAACCTTACGCTCTACGCGAAGCTCCGCAATCTTCCGCGTTCGCAACGTAAAGGACGGTTTGAAGAACTACTTGAATTTACGGGGCTTTCAAAATTTACCGACCGGCTTGCGCGTCGATTGTCCGGCGGAATGAAACAGAAACTCGGACTCGCGTGCGCGCTCGTAACGCCGCCAAAATTATTGCTTCTTGACGAGCCTGGCGTCGGAGTCGATCCTTTAAGCCGCCGCGAGTTATGGCGAATGGTTCGCGAACAACTCGACGACGAGACCGTAGCGCTATGGAGCACGGCGTATCTCGACGAAGCGGAGCAGTGCGACGAAACGATCCTCTTGAACGAGGGGACGGTTCTTTTTTCGGGCGAACCGAAGAAATTGACGCAAGGGATGGAAGGACGCGTTCTGCGCGTCATGAACGTAGAGCCGTCGTGTCGCCGCGAAACAGTCGCGCGATTGACGCGTCATGACGAAATTGTCGACGCGACGATTCAAGGGAGTTCGATTCGCGTGACGACGACGCGTCCGTACGACCCTGCGCGCGAGTCGTCCCCTATATTTGAAGGACGTCGCGTCGAATTGACGGCGCCTCGGTTCGAAGACGGGTTCATTGAACGCCTTGGCGGCGTTTCCTTCGACGACGAAAGGATCGTCCGTCAGAGATTCCACAAAGAACGCGGCGTCGACGCCGTCGTCGTCGCCGATCGACTAACGAAAAAATTCGGGTCGTTTGTCGCCGCGTCGGAGGTGAGTTTTCAGATTAAACCCGGCGAGATATTTGGGCTTTTGGGACCGAACGGCGCGGGAAAGAGCACGACGTTTAAGATGCTTTGCGGACTGCTTAAGCCGACGTCAGGGGACGGGTACGTCGGAGGTACGAGCCTTCGCAACGCGCCTGGCGCAGCGCGAGCGCGACTCGGGTATATGGCGCAGAAATATTCCCTGTATTCCGACCTTAGCGTTCGCGAGAATCTCAATTTTTACGCCGGACTATACGGTTTGTCTCCTCTCAAGAGACGAGAAGAAATTGCCCGCGCGCTTGGAGAATACGGACTCGAGAAATTCGCGGACGCGAAATCAGGCGCGCTTCCGCTTGGGTTTAAACAGCGTCTGGCGCTCGCGACGGCGACGATTCACGCGCCGGACGCGCTTTTCCTCGACGAGCCGACTTCGGGCGTCGACCCGTTGGCGCGCCGCGAATTTTGGAACCGTGTGAATCGATTTGCCGCGCAGGGCGTCGCCGTTCTTGTAACGACGCACTTTATGGACGAAGCGGAATATTGCGACCGACTTGCGCTAATTCTCGACGGTTGCAAAATCGCCGAGGGAACGCCTGACGAACTTAAGGCGTCGGCGGCGAACGCTGAAAATCCAGATCCGACTCTCGAAGACGCGTTCATTCAACTGATTCGACGCGGAAGGGAGGAGGTCTGATATGAAGCGAATCGAACGATTGCTGGCGATCGTTTGGAAGGAATGGCTTCAGGTTTTCCGCGATCCGAGCGCGCTTCTCGTCGCGTTTGCGTTGCCGGCGGTTATGCTTTTCCTCTTTGGCTACGGCTTGTCTCTCGACGCGACAAGCGTCAAGACGGGAATCGTTCTCGAAGATTCTTCGCCGCTGGCGCGATCGTTTTACAATTCTCTCGACGCGTCGCGCTATTTTGCCGTCAAATTCTATGCGAGTCGTCCGGAAGCGGAGCGAGGCTTACAGGACGAAGAAGTTCGCGCTATTATCGTCGTGCCGAACGATTTTTCAGAGAGAGTCGAACGTGGCGGCGCGGGCGCGATTCAACTTCTTTCCGACGGCGGCGAAACGAATCTTGCGCTCATTATCGAAGGGTACGTTACGTCGGCGTACGCCAAATGGCTTGCGTTGCGAGGGGCGGAAACAGGGACGTCGGCGGTTTCTCGCGTCAGCCTTGCGACGAAAACGCTCTACAACTCCGCGCAGATATCGCGCAATAGTTTGGTTCCCGGGTCGATCGCGCTCGTGCTTGCGATGATAGGCTCGCTTCTTACGTGTATGGTTGTCGCGCGCGAATGGGAGCGCGGAACGATGGAAGCGACGCTTGCGTCGTCCGTCGGGCGGTTGGAACTGTTTTTAGGGAAGTTGACGCCTTACTTTTGCCTCGGAATAACCGCCGCCGTTGGAAGCGCGTTCTTTGCTCGATATGTTTTTGACGTTCCTTTCAGGGGATCGTTATTGGCGTTGATCTACACGTCGAGCGCCTTTTTACTGGTTGCGACGACTCAAGGACTTCTGATTTCGTCGGCGTGCCGCGATCAGAATCTTGCGTCGCAAATCGCGTTGTTGTCGAGTTTTCTGCCGAACTATATTCTCTCGGGCGTTCTCTTTGAGATCGATTCAATGCCGAGGATACTTCAGTTTATAACCTACCTGTTTCCCGCGCGGTATTACGTCGTCTGCTTACAAACGATCTTTATGGCGGGAGACGCGTGGCCGTTGTTGCATCGTCAGACGGGCTGCATCATGGCGGTCGGACTTGTTTATATTGTCGCGGCGATTATTAAGACGCCTAGACGGCTTTAACGAAACGTAGCGGGAGTTAGTCGAGATGCTAGGTTCGATACGTCGCATATGGCGGATTGTCGCCAAGGAATTTCAAATTTCCTTTGGGAGTAAGAAGACGAGAATTGTTTTGCTTTTTCCGCCGGTTATGCAATTGATAATTTTTGCCGCCGCCGTGACGCTTGAGGTACAAAACGTTCGTATCGGCGTCTATAATCTTGATTCAGGGGCCGAAGGCGCGGCGTTGCTCAAATCGTTTTCGACGCGCCCAATTTTTAAAGAGACTCGTTTTTTTCACAGTCATAGCGAGATCAAAAGAGCGATAGAAAATCGCGAAATTTTCTCCGCGTTGATTATTCCGGAAGATTTTTCTCAGAAATATCTTTCGTCGCGCGAAACGGCGGAAGTTCAATTGCTTCTCGACGGCCGTAGAGCGAACGCGTCGGCAATTCTCGGGGGATATGTCGCCGCGATCGTACAAAGCTATGGAACGCGGACGACGACTCCGAGCGACGAAATCTTGGCGACGGGGATTGTGTCAAGACGGTGGTTCAACCCGAATCTTCTCGCCCACGACGCGTTCATGCCCTGTTTGATTTGTTTATTGGCGACGACGGTTGGGATGATTGTATCCGCGCTGTCGATCGCTCGCGAACGCGAGACGGGGACGTTTGAACAACTGCTTGTTTCGCCGGCGACGCCGACAGAGATCGTCTTAGGAAAGGCTATTGCCGCCGTACTCCTGGCGACGCTTTCCGTCTGCATTGTGACGGCGATTGTTATTTTGGGGTTCCGCGTTCCTTTTCAGGGATCGCTGTGGATCTTATTGACGACGATGCTGTTGTATCTTACGTCCGTTGTTAGCGTCGGTCTGATGATTAGCGCGCTTTCCATCACGCAGCAACAGGCGACGCTCGGGATGTTTCTTTTTCTGCCCCCCGCGATTATGCTTTCCGGTTTTGCGACGCCAATAGAGAATATGCCGCTCTGGCTTCAGAATTTCACCGTTGTCAATCCCGTGCGTTGGGAGATGAAACTTGCGCGGGGTCTTTTTCTCCGCGACATGTCTTTTGACGCGATTTTTCCGTGCGTCGTCGCGTTGGCGATTATCGCGGCGTTTTCGTTTTTTGCGGCGGTTTACATGTTCAAAAGAAGAATGGAATAGGCGTTGGACGTTCTTTTTTTGAAAAGTCGCTTATCGTTCCTTGAAACGCGACGTCAAATTCGTTACAATTCGAGTATGGAGCGCGGCGTCGCAACACGACGCCCCAACGCGTTTTAAACAGACGACTTTTACTCGGACTGCGTCGAGACGGCGTAGTTGAAACGTTATGATTACAGGGAGAAATATCCAATGGCGAAAACGTTGAACGTTAGTATTCTTGGCTATGGTATGATGGGCACGGTTCGCGCGGTCGCTTACGAGGCTGTTTCGCGATATTACACGAACACCCCGATTAAGCCGGTTCTTTATCAGGCGTTTACCCTTCCGGTCGAAGCGGCTGCGGCGAAGGAATCCGGCTGGGATGCGAAGAGCGATCTCGACGCCGTCATTACCGATCCGGGATGCGACTATGTCGACGTCTGTCTTCCGAACTCGATGCACTACGACGCCGTGATGAAGGCGATCAACGCGGGCAAGCATGTTTTCTGCGAAAAGCCCCTTTCCGTCACGGTCGACGAAGCGCGCGAGATGACCGCCGCCGCCGAAGCGAAGCCGGAATTGCTTAACGCCGTCAACTTCATCTATCGCCGCTGCCCGTCGAACGTCTATGCGCGTCAACTGGTCAAAGAAAACAAGTTCGGCAAGCTCCTCGAAGCGCGCTCTTTCTACAATCAGTCTTGGGGCGGCCCCGACACGCCGTATAGCTGGCGCTTCAGCGAGACGGGCGGCTGCCT
>Ga0256407_10008134_pt1 | contig 15511 bp, 8 predicted proteins | sample RumenRJG_04DNA_FD_193489 | JGI IMG/M metagenome (GOLD analysis project Ga0256407, IMG submission 193489) | Bovine rumen microbial communities from Lethbridge, Alberta, Canada - RJG_04 | ecosystem: Host-associated > Mammals > Digestive system > Stomach > Rumen | place: Canada: Alberta | collected...
AAAAAAAAAAATAAAAAAAAAAAGAGTCCAAAAAAAAAAAAATCAATTTTAAAATGTTCAAAAGAAAAATTAAATGAAATGAAAGATAAAATATTACAAATATTTAATGATAATACAGATATGATTCAAAATGCATCTATTATTCAAGATAAAAATGATAAAGAATTAAATAATGAAATTATGATTTCTCAACAAAATTATGAAGATTTATTAGATAAATTATATGAAGAAAAAATGGAAAAATTATTAGAAATTGATGATAAATATAATAATGAATTATTTGAATTAAAAGATTATATTGATGATGATACAAAAAATAAAACAATTAATGGTTCTAATTTACATTTAAAAAATATTTATGAATCTGTTAAACAAGATAAAGAAAAAGAAATAGAATTAATAGAAAAAGATTTTGAAAAAAAGAAAAAAGAATTAAATGAACAATTTGAAATGTCAGAACAAAAAGAAGATTTTTCTATTGATGATAGAAGTATTATTTACAGAAATGAATTATTTGAAAATTTAAAAAATAAAATTAATGAAGTAGTTAATCCACCAAATAAAAAGAAAGTTTGTATATTAATTAAGAAAGAATAAAAAAAAAAAAAATTTTAATAAAATAAAATATTAAATATAAATATAAAAGTATAGAATTATAATTTTTCATTTAATTAATAATACTTATATATTGATTCATTATCTTCATTTTCATTCTCTTCATTTTTATCTTCATTTTCTTCTTCATTATCTTCTTCATTTTCTTCTTCATTTTCTTCATTATCTTCTTCATTATTTTCATCTTTATTTTGATTTACATTTTTTTTATTATCATTTTCATTATTTTCTGCATGACCAAATAATCTTAAATCTTCCATTTTATTTCTATCTACTCTTAAATAGAATTTACTTCTTGTTATTAAAATATTTTTATCATTAAATATAAGATCACCTCTTTTTAAAAGATCAGATTGAGCTTGTAATTTATTTTTCTTTTCAATTTTTCTTAAATTTTTCATTTTTTCTTTTTTATTAAGATAATTTTTAAAAACATTTTCAGATAATTTTATTTTTAATTTTAAATTATCATCATAAGGTTTTTTTCTTTCAATTTTCATATCATCAATAATATCATCAATATTTAATTTTTTTTGTAAATGACCATTTAAATTATATTCATTTATTTTATCAACATAAAATTGATCATCAAAAATATCTCCTCTAAATTTAGGTTTAGGATATAATCTTTCAATACTTTTACTAATAATTTCTTTTACTTCTTCTCTATTTAAATATTTTTTATTTCCATTTTGTAAATTATTTGTTGTTTCTACATTAATTTCTAAAGATGATGGTTTATTATTTTCATTATCCATAAAAACAATATTGAATTTTTTTTTTATTTGTTCTTTTAATGTTTTTATAAATATGTCTTTTATTAATGAAACTTCTCCTTTTTTACTAAAAAAAATATTTTTATTTGCTGTTAATGAAATATAATTTTGATTAAAAAAATTTTTAAAATTTGAAACTGCTAAATTACTTCCATTTTCTTTACAATAATAATAATGTTTTGGTCTTTTTATTTTTCTTTCATCTTTTAATTCATTATGTAATTTTATATTATTTTTTATTAAATTTAATATAATATCACTTTTTTTAATTTCTTTAATCATATCTTCTGTATTTTTATCTACAATTACTTCATCTTCTCCTGTTAATTTTTCATTTACATATAATAATTTATGATTTATATCATTATCAATCATTATTTTTGAAAAAAGAGAAACTTTATCTGCAATTTTTTCACTTACTTTTGCTTCATATTCTTCTAAAGTAGAAAACATATTTTTTTTATTTGTTGATTTATCCATTTAATTTTAGTTACTGAAAAAAAATTTAATTTATTATTTTATGAAAAAAAAAAAATTAATAAAAAAAATAATAATATAATAAAATATTAATAATTAAATTATTGGAAATGAAATAATAAAAAACAATGGAATCTAAAATAGAAAAAGGTGATTTAATATGGGCAAAATTAAAAGGATTTCCTTGGTGGCCAGCAATAGTAAGAATTAATTATTAATATTTAAAGCTTTATGAAAAATATCCAAAGAAATATCCAAATATTGATTCTCAAGTTTTAGTTAAATTTATAGGAGATATGACATATTCAATAATTCCAATTTCAAAAATTAAACCTTATAATGAATATAAAAATGAATGTAATAATACAAAAAAACAAAAATTAATAAATGCTATTCAAATTGCTGATAAAATATATAAAGGAGAAATGACATATGAACAACATTATCATTTATGTAAAAAGGGAATTGATTCTTTTCAAAAACAATCTTCTTATATTGAAAAACAAAAAATAAAAGATTTTAATAAAGTTAATTTGAATAAAAATGAAAATAAAAAAGAATATAATTTATTAGGAAATAAAAGAAATAATAGTAATCATAATAATAATTCAAATTATCATGAATTAGCTTATATAATTGAAGATTTTATTTATAATAAAAAAAATATCCCAATTAAAGAATATAAATCATATTTTGATAAAATGAAAATGATGATTCAAAATAATAAAATTAATAATAATTTAATACATTTATTAATTAAGTTATTAAGATTTTTAAATAGTACAAGAAATTTTAATCAACAAATTGTTTCAATGGATTATTTTATAGATTTACAAAAAGTAATAAAAGATAAATTAATTTCAACAACTTTTGATTCGAATAATGTATTATTAGAAAAAGAAAATATTGAATTAATTAATGTTGATGAATTAATAAAAAAAATTAATGATTATAATAATGAATTGAAACAAAGTTCTTGTCTTAATAATTCAATTAAAAAAAATCATAAAAATAAAATGGAAACAAATGAAGAATCAATTGAAGATTCTTCTAATGGAAGTAAATTTGATGAAAATAAATCTAAAATTATTATTACTCCTTTAAATCAATTTAGTTTATTTGAACTATTTAATTCATTTGAAAAAAATAATAATAACTTAAATAAAAATTGTATAAATAATGAAGATATTATTGAACAAATAAAAAAAATTTCTAAAATAAAATGTAATAAAGATAAAATTAAAAAATATGAACTTAGGAAAAAAATATGTATAAAATTATATAATATTTTTGTAATACTATTGAAAAGATTAAATATTTCAAAAATTGATATTCAAAAATTATGTATTGGAATTGAATGTAAGGCAAGAAATTATGATAATGAAATGTCAACAAATTATAAAAATTATATTTCTGACATATTCAAAATAATAAAACAATATTTTATTTAAAATAAACTTATAAAATCATTATAAATGATACTATTTTTAGTTGGTATAAATTAATTTTAATAGTAAATTATTATTATATTCTTAGTTAAATAAATAATTTTTTTTATATTTTTAACTAAATGGATAATTTTAATTATTATGTTGATGAAATTAAAAATCAAAATTTTAATATAAGAATATTTAATGCTAAAAGAATTCTTACTATATTTGAACTTTTATCATTTGAAGATTTACTTTCAAAATTTATTCCTTTCATTGTTGAAAATATTATTAAATTTGAATTAAATGAAGAAGTTTTAACTGAATATGCAAAAAATATAAAAGATTTTATAATATTTACAATTGAAAATAAACCAAATAATATTGAAATGAATGAAGTAATTGAAATGAATAATTTATTATTTAATACATTTTATTTAAAATTTTTTCAATCAGATGATGAAATTATAAGAGAAAATGCAGTAAATAGTTTTATTTTTTTAATTAATGAATCTTTAAAATATGAAATATTAATTGAACCAATTAAAATAATATTAAACGTAGATAAAAATACACCACTTAATAATAAAATATGTTATTGTTATATTTATCCATATTTTTATCAAGTAATAAATAAACATAATAATTTATTTGATCAATATTTAAATGCATATTCATTCCTTTTAAAAAATATGGATAAACCTTCAATAAGAAGATTTTCAATGGAAAATGCAGATAAAATTTTTCAATTTCTTAATAATGATGAAAATAGTTATAAAATACTTAAATTAATTAATGAAAGATGTTTAAATTTAATTGATGATCCTATTGAAATTATAAGAGTAAATGCAATTAATACTGGAAGTAAATTATGTCAATTCTTAAAAAATTATCATTATAAAGATTTTTTGAATATGAATGATTTAATAATTAAATTTCAATCTTCTTTTCAAAAATATAATTCTTGGAGAATGAAATGTGCTTTAATTAATTCATTTTATGATAATTCTGATTTATTTGATAGTAATTTTATAGAACAAGTTTTAATACAAAATTTTAAATTAATTTTAATAAAAGACCAAGAAGCAGAACCTAAAATTAATATATTAGAACAATTATATAAATTTCCAAATCTTTTTCCAAATACATTTAATACTAAATTTATTCCTATTTTCCAAAATAACATTTTATTAGATAAAAATATGTATATTAGAATTTCATTAAGTAATTCACTTATTAAAATTATTACATATCATGAATTTGATAATACTATTTCAAATAATATTCAAAGAATACTTTTAATGTTATTAGAAGATAATATATATGATGTTTCTGTTAATGTTATTAAAAATTTTAAAATTGAGAAATTTAATATTAAATTTTGTATTAGTCTTATTGAACATGCTTCAAAATTTAGTCAATGGAGAATAAGATATGAAGCAATTAAAAAACTAAAAGAAATTATTTCAACATTAAATGAAAATATAGATAAAAATATTAATAATAATATTAATAATAATATCAATATAAATTCATTAATTGAACTTACTTATTATTTTTATCATGATAAAGCTAATGATATTAGATTAGTATCAATTGAAATTTTAGATATGTTATTAAATAAAAATTTGATTAATATTAATCAAGAATTATGGATATTACAAAAAGGAATTTTAAGTACAAATTTAAAATATACTTTACAAATTTTTGTTTTAAAATCTATTAAACATTTTTATAATTATTATTCATCTGAAATAAAAGAAAATGAAATAAAACCAATAATTAATAATAAATTAAGTAGTCCAATTAATAATATTCAAAATGAAGCAGTTTTAATGTTCCAATTTATAAATAGTATTTAAAAGAATATTAATATATATTATTAATTTATGAAAAAGATGTATAAAATTATAATTTATTTTGAATAGTTTAATTCACAAAACAATTTAATTTTCCATATTTAGTACTTTAATTATTGATTTACTCATTTAAATTTTTTTGATTATCTATTACTTAATTATTGATTTACAGATAAATAAATTTCTATAAATTATGAATAATTGTTTATTCATTAAAACTTTATTATTTTTCAATTTTTAATATTTGAATAAAATGCAAATTGTTTATATGTTCACATTTATTTTACTTTTGAATAGAATATTTTTAAAAAAAATATCATTATTTTTTGAAAAGAAAATAAACGAAAATCTCCCAGTTGATGGTTATATGGAAGAATTATTATGGAATAATTTAATAACTAAAATTAATTTAGGAACTCCATTAAACTCAACAAATTTTATGATAAGACTTCAAACACATCCATTAATATTAATAGGTGAAGAAACAAATACAAAATTTCAAAAATATAATAATTCAAAATCATCATCATTTAAAACTTTAAATAATTCAATAATAAAAAACCAATATTCATATTTTATAGAATCAAAACTTTCACAAGAGAAATTTAATATATTAAATAATAATATAGAAATAAAGTGTTTATTAACAAATAAAATAAGTAATGATGAAGGAATTCATTATCCAGGTCTTTTAGGATTAGGATTAAAAGAAAGTATTAAAATAGAAAAAGAATATGAAGGAACAAATTTTATTCAACAATTAAAATCATATAATTTAATATCATCATATGTTTTTACAATTAAATTTAATGAAAAATATAAAAATGGAGAAATTATAATTGGAGAAAAACCAGAAGAATATAATAAAAAATATCATTCTGATGGATTTAGACAAGTTCAAACTGAAAAAATTACTTCAAGTTTTGCTTGGTCAATTAGTATCGATAATTTAATTGTTGGTAATAAAAATATTGAAAATGATGTTATTATAAGATTAAAATTAGAATCTGGAGTTATTAAACCAACTTATGGTTTACAAAAATATTTAGAAAAAATTTTTTTTTTCCCTCTTTTAAAAAATAAAAGTTGTTTTCAAAATAGAACTGAAGATTTTTTTGGAATTTATTATTATTGTAATAAAAATATTGACTTGAAAAGTTTTCCTGTTATTAATTTTCATTTAAAACCTTTTCAAATGAATTTTACTTTAACTTATGAAGATTTAGTTGTTGAGTATAAAGGAAGATATTTTTTTTTATTTGTATTTATGGATTATATTGAAAGATTTGAAGTTGGTTATCCTTTATTAAAAAAGTATGAATTTGTTTTTGATCAAGATAAAAAAAGTATTGGAATATATAAACATGTTAAAGAATCTTTTTCTTTTATTAATTTTATGCTTTTTGTTTTTATTTTTATTATTTTTTGTTTATTAATTTTTTCTGGTTTAATTTTATTCAAAAAACAAAGAAGAAAAAGAATAAATGAAATTGATGATAATTTTGATTATTTTCCACAGGAAAATATATATTAAAAAAGTTAATAATAGAATATTTTATAATTTAATAAAAAATTTTAAAAAATTTTTTATATTTATAAAATAAGAATAATAATCTATTATAAAAGATACATTTTCATATATTAATAATAGATAATAATAAATTTAAAAACATTATTTATTCATTTTTATTTTCTTCCTCATTTAATTTTTGTACAATTTGAAATTTAATTTCCTCAGGAATCAAATTAATTAAATCAACACTAGTCTTTAACAATTGTTTCAAATTTTCTTCATAACTTTTCCAAACTAAACAATACAATAAAATAACACAACACAACAAAACAATAAAAGTAGAAACATTAACTAATTTAATCTGAGAAATATAATCTTCAAATTCTTTATTCATAAGAGAAATAATAGTTTTATACCAAGGTCTAATAACATTAGTAGCAATACTATTAATTTCTTTAAATTCAGGAGTATTCCATAATTCATCAACTCTACTTTCAGGATCAATATAAGATATACAAATATATCTTATTAATTCAAAATATCTTGCAATTACTGATTTAAAACCATTTTCAAGTGTTCCTAAATAATTTGATGAATCATAAGTTTCAACTGAAGCTGATGATGATGATGAATTTACTTTCGTTACTATTGATGTTATATCATGATTTAAGTAATCATATAATTTTGTTATGTAATTTCCATGGAGAAAACAACTTGTATTATATGATACTATAAATAAATTTTCAAATGTGTCTGATATTGTTAAAAATGTATATTTGAAAATATCTTCTGTATTTGTTTGATTGTATATTGGTATTGATGGATTATATAAAAATGATTTTACTACGTCTAAACTTAAAATATTATCACTTTGACAATATTGAGTTACATTAAATACGTCTGTGAATTTATTTATATTTTTCATATTATTTGTGTTGTAAACGTATTTAAATGTTAAATAACCTTGTAATATTACAAAGAAAATTACCATTTTAATATAATTTAATAAATATTGACTAGCTGATTTCATTGATTGTTTATATTCATTTTTTGTTTTAAATTTAATTATATTTATATCATCTGGTTTCATATTTGATGAATAATCAACAATTGATTCTTCTTCATTTTCTTCATTACCAAAAAATTTATTTAATAATTTATTTATAAATGACTCAGAAGAATTTTTTAATTCCTCAAATTTTTTCTTTTTAATAGTCAAAAACAAATCAATAGGTTTTTCTCTATCATTAATAAATTTAGTAATTAATCTCCATAAAACAATAAGAGATAAAATAGAAATTATAAAAGATAAAATAAAAATGAATAAAACTAATTTACTCATTTTAGCATGTGATTTAACATCATCAACTAATAAAACAGTAACATTTCTCCAAACTAACAAATAATCATTTAACAAATTCATCATTAATTCATATGCATTCCTATCATCAATATTAATATTTTTATAATAATCAGTAACTCTAGAAACATAATAAATAGAAGTAGGAATTCTACTCATAGCAATACTAAAAGGTTGATGTTCAATAGTTTTTTCACCATTTGAAAGTGTCATAATATAAACTTGAGTATTTGATATATAATTATTATATTCTTTTGAAAAATGAACAGTAGCATTTGAATAATAAGAATAAGTTTGTGAAAATTCTGCTCTACAAGATGCCATTTCAGTCATCATGTTTTTAACATAAGTTTCAACTGAAACATTATCTTCTATACAAGTATAACTTGAAGTATTTTGTGATAAAATTGCTTCAGTAATAAAAAATTTAGTATAAACTAAAGTATTTAATATTGTATATGCTTTATCCATATAACCCATTCTTTGATTTGAATCTGAAATTGTTGTTAATGAAATAGCAAATTCAATTATTATAATAGCACATAAAATTACAAAAATAATAAAACTAAATATTGTAATATAAGTAACACTTTTCTCATTGAAAATATTACTCAATGCTGCACTTGAATCAGTAGAAAATTCATTAACAAAAGATGAAGTTGAACCATTTGTACTTAATGAACCTAAATTAGTAGAAACTGTATTAGAAGGTTGTGAATTTAAAGTATTTGGTTCATTTGGATTTGATGTTGAATTATCTGATTGTTTAGTTTCCATTTTTCTTCTTAAATCTGGATGAGTTTTTAATTTTTCTTCTATTCTCTTTACAAATGAACTTATTGATATTTTTATTATTGGCTCTTGTCCTTTACCAACTGGATATCTTTCTTTGTTTGGTCTATGTTTTTCTAATGATACTTCATTTCCATAAAATGGTAATGATAATATAAAATTTTTTATATCTTCTGATTTTCTTTGGTTAAATTCTAATATTTTTTCTTTTGTTAATTGATTTTCTTGTTTCTTTTCTTCTTCATTTGATTCTTCATCTTCTTCATCATTATTTTTTTTTTTCTTTTTTTCATTTTTTTTTGTATTTGAATTATCTCCTTGATTAGTAGTATTATCTTCTATATTAGTTTGATAAATTCCACTTTCAATTAATTTATGATTATTAGTTTTTTTAGTAACTAAAATAGTTCTAATATAATTTAATCTAAGTACATCAAATAAAACATGTTTAGTTGAATTAGGTTTAAATTCTTTTGGATCAATATTTCCTTTTTGTTTATTATTACATTCAGTAAATCTAAAACAATATCCTAAAGTTTCATCATCATTATATTTCATTCTAGAAATTAATAATAAATATTCACCTGTAGTAGATTCTTTAATTAAATCATTTATATCATCATCTTTACATCTTTGATTATCATTTTTAGGATAAATTACATCAGGAAATACCCAAGTTACTTTTCTTGGTTCTTCTTCATAATCAGTATATCTTTCACTTAAAGAAATTGATTCTGAATTATTTTCATTTCTAACTAAAATATTCAAATTAATAACATATTTTTTAAGTAAATCCATTGATAAACCTAAATTAATTGCACTTGATGATATACTTTCAACAGTAAAATCATCTTTTGTTAAAATATAAAAAGCATATACTGATTTTGTATCTTTTGCTTCAAATTTACTTTTAATAATATATGTATTTGAAAAATCATCATCATTATAAATTGTAAATCTTGCATTTATTGGAATTAAATAACCTATTTTTGTTTTAGGTAAAATAAATATTTGTTTTTTATCTGAATTTCTATAATTGTCTTTATGAGATGATAATTGAGAATGTAATAATTTTAATCTATTAGAAAGCATTTTTGCATGTTCTTCAATATAAATTGAAGGCATTAAAACTTCAATATTTTTTCCTATTAAATCTTGTTTTATAAATCCTAATAAATAAATTATTGAATTTGAACATTGAATTATATTACAATCTCCTTTTTCATTTGTTCTACAATAAATAACATAATCTTGATTTTCTAATAAAATATCTAAATTATTTATATCAAATTTATCATCATCTACTTTACGTGATTCATAATGTTGTTCTTCATTTAATTTTTTTGTTATTTCTTCACTTCTTTTTTTATTTCTTAATATTTCTCTTAAGAAATAAGCATATAATTGAGCAACTGATTGATTTTCTAAATCAATTTTTTTATTTTTTAAATCATTTTCCCAAAGTGAATTTATTTCATTTAAAAATTTATTTAACTTATTTCCTAAAACAAATAATTTATTCAAATTTAAATTATTAGTCAAATTTGCTGCTAAAATTCCCCAAAATTCACCATATAATTTAGTAGAAGTTTCAACTAAAAATTTTAATCTTTGATATTTTTGTTCAATTGTATCTTCAACTTTAATCATTTCACTTCCATCATTCATATCATTATTAATTTTATTTGATGATTGAATTGTTTGTTTTATACAATAAATAATATAATCTTCTGTCAATGTATTTTTTTGCTTTTCTAATTTAGCTAAATAAGTTTTTGCTGCATTTAAATTGTATTTTTTCTCATAATTAAATTGAACAAATATCATTAATAATAATCTACTATTTGGAAATTTTTTTATTCCTAAAGTAAAATGATTATTTATATAATGAAGTAAACTTGTTTTTTGTATTGTAAAATTTGTTGGATTTTCTAAAAATTTTTTTAAAGGACATTCCTCATTTAAACATGTCTCTTCATGAATTGAAATAATACCTTTTAATAAAATTTCATTTTTATTTCCTTTATTATTTTTACTTGATTTATTACCTGTTTTATTATTATAATTATCAATATAATCATCAATTAACTTAATTAAATATTTAGTTCTTGTTAAATATTCATTTATATTATTCAAATTTGAAGATGCAAAAACAAAAGATTCATTTTGTTTTCTATAATAAATAATACTAAAAGTAACAATTAAAGGATATCCAAAAATTAATAAATAAATTGTTCCATTTATTTTTGAGTTTTGAGCTAATTTGTTAATAATTAATACAAAATTTGTCCAAAAGAAAGATGAATTTCTAATAGATATAATACATTCAAGATTATAATTATTATATGTTGCTTCATCAAATCCTTTTTTTAAATTAAATAAAGATAAAATTAACATAATAACTATACTAATATATTCATCTTTAATAAAAATATATTTTATAACAAGAATAATTTTAGAAAAATATAAAAAAGCATCACTAGAAGTACTTATTTTAGTAGTAGTTTTCTTAGTATTAAAAGGATTAAAATAAAAAAGAGAACTAACTATAATAAGAAAATAAAAAGCAAAGCTAAAAATAACACTTAAAACAACATATAAATAATGTAATCCTTTCCAACATTTAATAGGATTTTTAACAATATCCAAATAATCATTTTTACATTTAAAAGGAAGTAAAATAGTTTCACTAATTGGAATAATTAAAAAAACAGTAAAAGGAGTAGTAAAATATCTTGTAAAAATAATTCCAATTTGATAAAATTTTGTAGTAGTTTTATTAAATTTTATAAGCATAGCAAGAAATAAACAATGAAGAAAAATATAAGCTAAAAGACAAAAAAATATTATAATATATAAATCATAATCTATATAAGTAAATATTGAAGTTAATCTTGATGCTCCAATTACTAATTTTATATTTTTCATTTTGCTTTCTGCAATTTTCCAATTTTTTATATGTGGTTCTGAAAATGAAAATGAAATTAATTGAAGTGATTCTATAATTAATAAAAGAGAAGTAAAAAATATGTTTATATCTTTTTTCCTTAATACAAAAAAATAGAAATTAAAAATCTTTGATTTTATTGATACATCATCTATTACATTTAAGTCTTTTGAATATTTTGGATTTTTATCTAAATTATTATCCATTTAATTTAAAATACATGAAAAGGACTATTATTTAATTTTGTTTTTTAATATAATAAAAAATAAAATTATCATTAATTTTATTTTGGTAAAGGTAATTAGTTTATATTATTTAAATTAAAAAGTTTGAAACAATTCATTAAAAATCATTATAAACATTCTTATTTTTTATATTATTCTATTTTAAATACATAAATATTATATGATTTAATTTTTTATAAATATAATAAAATCATAAGATAAAGTTTATAAAGAGTGTTTAAACTAAAAGAACAAACATAAGATATAAATCTAAAAATAGAATATCTTTTATAAAAATCAGATTTTTATTTTAAATTAAAAAAGGATTATTTAAACTTAAATATTTTAACATATAAAAAATTAATTTATGGATAATAAGCATTTCAGTCAAACTTTACTTTCCTCATTTTTAGGTAAAAAACACTATAGTCCAAATCCATTTGATAATTCAATTTTAAGACCAATGGTCACAAGTGAGTTAAAAAATGAGTATGAAAAAATTTCTTGGATTTACAAACATATTTTTTCCTTTGATTGGGATGATAAATTTATAAAAGAAAATCAAAAAATTTATGAACATCTTTTTTCAGATTCAATTTGGTTTCTTTATTCTTCAATATACTTCCCAAAAGATATTGAAAAACTATTTGATATTAATGAAAATGAATTAATTCAAATTTTATCTTCTTTTAAAGGAGAAAATGAAACAACAAATATTAAAAAGAATAGTTTAGATAAAAATAAAATGGATTTAATAGATGATTTATCTCAAATTAGTGAAATACAAAGAAAAAAAAACTATAATAATATAAATGAAATGTTGTTTAATGATAATAATAAAGTAAAATTAAATGATATTGAAAATTATCTTCAAAAAGAATTAATCAAAATTTCAGAAATAAATAAAGATAAAATTAGGAATTTATATCAAAAATTACTAATTTTAAATAATTCAAACATAAAAAAAGCAAATTCTTTCATAGAAAAAAATGATTTTTTTTCATTTCTTGAAGAAAAAAAAAATAACAATTTCCATTTTACTGAATTTCCTTTATTAAAAGATATATCATTAACTTTATCAGAGCCATTAAATAAATTCTGTTCATACCTATTAACACATATTCTAAAAGAAAACTCAAAAAAAAAATATGACAAAAAAATATTTGAATTTAAATTAGAATTAAAAAGAACAAAAGAAATTGAAGATTGGATATGTAACATATGTAATAATGGTGATTTAGATGATAATCAATTAATATATGAATGTGATGAATGTTCAGTAACAGTTCATCAATCATGTTATGGAATTTTAACAGACTCAGTTGAAAATTGGATTTGTGATTCATGTAAAAAATTTAAAAATAAAGAAAAATCATATAATTTAGAATGTATACTTTGTCCTTGTAAAGGTGGTGCAATGAAACAAGCAAATTTACCAATTGATTGTATTTTTGTAAAAAAATTAAAAAATTTAAGAAATAATATTGAAATTAATAAATTAAATTCTACTTGTATTATACCTTATGATTCATATGATAATATTGATAATGTTTGGGTTCATTTATCTTGTGCTTTATGGAATCCTAGTATTCTTTTTTCTGATTTTGATGAAAAAAATGGGATTAAATTAATTGATACTATTAGTTTTGAAAAATTTAATGATTTATGTAATATTTGTAATAAAAGAGGTTTTGGTCCTACTATTAAGTGTAATTATTCTAAATGTAATTTTAAATGTCATCCTGAATGTGCTAGGATTAATGGTTATTGTTTAGAAATTGAAAATGAAAAAAAAGTTTTAAATTATAATTTTTATTGTTTTGAACATCCTCCCATTAAATTAGTTAAGATACTTAAAAAAATATATAAAAGTAAAGAAATTGAAATTAAACAATTTTCAGATTTTTTAAATAGGATTTATAAAAGTTATGAAAGAGAATATGGGAAAAATTTAATTGAAATTCATCCAAATACAAAATTGAAAAATGATTCTAAAGATTTAATTCAAATTGAAATTAAAAATCAATCAAATGTCTCAACTAATAATTCTGAATCAGAAAAAAAGAATGTTCCATTTATAAGAGAAGTTCAATTAACACCTTATGATAAAAAATTTATAGAAGCTTTTCAAGTTTTATGTATTAAAATATCAAATTCAAAGAAAATAAATCTTAAAATTGAAAATATTAATAATGAAATTAAATATACTGTTTTACCAGAAATTGATTATATTACAATAAATTATGAAGAAACATTAAAAGATGATTTTCCATGGGAAAAATTAAAGATTGAAAATAATAATAAAAGAGATTTTTATATAAGTTTAGTACCAAATGAAAATAAATATAAAGAAATTGTTTTAAATAATATGGTTACAGTAGAAATTTTAACTGATAAAAATGGAGAAAAAATTATTAAACAATATAATGAAGATAATAATATTTATTGTTATTGTAAAAGAAAATGTTATGGTGAATTTATGATTTGTTGTCAATATGAAGATGAATGTGTAGGTTCTTTTGGAGGTTGGTTTCATCCAAAATGTGTTGAGGAGTTAAAAAATATTCCTGAGAAAGATTTATTAAACATAAATTTTACATGTAAAGAATGTATTCAAGCCCATATTAACAACAATTAATATTTAATTTTTAGTAGTGTTATATAATTACAATATAATAATATATTACACATAATTTTATTTATACAGATAAAATGAAAATTTATTTATTATGAATATAAAAGTATATATTTTTTAAAAAATAATATTTTTTAATCAGAAAAAAAAAATAAAACTTAATAAAAAATTATAAAAAATAAAAATGCAACCTCAATTCCATGACAATGCAATATATCATACAACATAAGAAGACTATGGAAAAGGATGGTTAGTAGATGGTCAAAAAACATTTGAACAACTTCGTGAAGATGCAATAAAATTAGAATATTTAGAAAAATGTTATAAAAGTAGAAGAAGAGGTGAAATACAAAAAATGGAAGCAATGATGAATCCATTATCAAATAATCAAAATGAAGTAAATGAAAAATATAAATATGATAAAAATGCAATTATTGCTAAAAAATTCCCATTTAAAGCATCTGATTTTCATTATCCAAATGATGGTCAAGAAAAACCAAAAAGTTTGTATATTACAACTAATGAAAATTATGGTAAACAGAAACCTAATGATTTGGAATTACCTGATAAATGGTATCCTATTAATACTAAATTTACTAGAGAATGTGGTACTTTAATGTATAGGAATTCATCTTTGAATTGCTCAGAATCGAGATCTAAAGTTCATGCTAGTTTGGATTCTGTTGTTTAAAAATTTTTGATTTTTTTTTTTTTGACTTTTTTAATTATTTTTGTTGTTATTTTTTATGAAAAAAAAACAAATTTTTTTATTTTTTATTTGTTTTTTATTTTACAATATTTTTTTTTTAAATTCAAATATTGAAAAAAAAGTGAAGAAGAGTTCAAAATAAATTAAGTGATAAGGAAAAAATATAAAAATATA
>Ga0256407_10008136_pt1 | contig 15505 bp, 15 predicted proteins | sample RumenRJG_04DNA_FD_193489 | JGI IMG/M metagenome (GOLD analysis project Ga0256407, IMG submission 193489) | Bovine rumen microbial communities from Lethbridge, Alberta, Canada - RJG_04 | ecosystem: Host-associated > Mammals > Digestive system > Stomach > Rumen | place: Canada: Alberta...
CCTTAATTCTGGTACTTTTTACTATTAATGCCAGCAATTTTTCCCCTTAATAGTAGCAAGTGAGCAGTAAGCAAACTCCAAGTTCCCTTACTGGGAACATCCAGTTTGCTTACTGCTCACTAAAAGATCGCCCTATTCTCCCCCACTCTTTTCCTAGATCACTCTATTTCGAAGTGTTAAATTTAGGCATAATTCCTTTACATAATTCCCCAAGTGGGGTTTTTAGCGATCAGACGAAACGACCTTCTGACGATCCTTGATATAGATGCCAGAACGATTGGGTGTCTCGTCGAGACGTCTTCCCTGCAGATCATAGATCACAGCCGTTTTGTCAGAAGATCTACTTTCTGCCGGATGCATGTCTGTGGGCAGTGAGTCGTAGGCGTTGATACTGTCTGTGAGGCGCTGTTCGAGGTCTTCCAACAGATAGAGACCATCGGCATTGGCCTGCAAGTCAGCAAGGGATACGCTGAAGACAACTGGTCCTTTCTCCAGCGGGAGCAGCGGCATGGTTCGCAACTCGTCCACGCTCTGATAGACCAGATTAAGGGCGGCATACTGCTTTCCGTCGTTGCCAAGCCACTTTTCAAAGACGAGCTTCGAGCCGATGGGTGTCTTCGATTCGATGGCCTCTGGCAACGTGTATTCTGTCAGGCCGAGAGCCGCCAGTACACTGCCGAGATTAGAGTCGTGACCACAGAGGAAGGTAAAGCGACGACCTTCTGTCTGGAGCTCTTTCAGAATCTCCTGCAACAGCGGATGAGCCACGTTGATAGCGATGGCTGGGGTCGTAAAGAGCACATCGCCGTAGTAGTCCTTGATAGCCGAGAGCTGCTTCCAGTCGTCGATGGTGAGATCGTGTCCAAAGGCAGCTTTCAGTTCGTCTGCCTCCTCATAGTATTGCAACACAAAAGCGTCGGAGGCTGAGCAGGCCAGCTTCAGTGACCCCTTCATGCCTGGCTCTTTGTCGAGCTGGAGGACGATCTCTGTGTCGTCTGTCTTGAAACTACAGGTGTCGCCCTGCTGACATGCGGCACTCTGCTGGATATCGAGTACCGTTTCGAGCAACTTGTAATTGTTGACCATCTTCTCGCCGATGCCTGCCATACTGCCATTGCCGAAGATGTCGGCTATCTGCTCTCTGGCCAGAGCACAGAAGGCTTCATCGGCTATCGTGAGTTTAGGTGTGAAGACAGGATCCATCGTGCCCACATCGTAATGGTGCTCGATGCCGATATTGGCTACAGGCAGCAGACCGCTCGAAAAATACTGGGCCGTAGCGATTGTGCGCTGCATTGAATTGGCGTAGAAGCGCATCGTGCCCTCCTCTGGGATCTCGTTCTCCTTCATCAGTCCCTCGCTGACGAGCCACTTGCGGAAGAATTGTCCCATCTCCGTCTCCAGGACACCTCCTCGCATCGACAGCTCGCTGGGAGCCGAAGACCAGGCAAACCACTCGTGGGGGGTGATGCGCCCTAAGGCTGATTCTGGTCCAGACAGCGGAGAACGTATATTGTGGCGACTCAGCACCACAGCCTCTTGCAAGGTGTATCTGTCGTGGAAGTCGGCAGAACGCTCTATTTGTGCACTGATACTGGTAAAGCCGTTGATGATGAGGACGACGGCCAGTGTCCTTAGTGAGACTTGTTTCATATGCGTTGTAGTTTTAGGATTTATTCTAAGGATGGTATACCTCATAGTGTCCTCCGTCGCTCTGACAGTACTTGCGAAGCAGCTCTTGGATGAAGCGGGCATTGGCCACCACGCGCTCCTCGTTGCCATCGTAGCCATTGATGAGCACCTGCAGACGACGGGTGGTGATCTCGATCTTGGTTCGCTCGTTGTCGCTGGTGGGCGTCCCTACCCCACCCTCTGCATCACGATAGACAGGCAGTCCGTGGATGTTGATCATGCCCCTTCCGATACCTTCGTAGGGTTCTCCTTCACGTCCGATGCCCAGTGTGAGCGTATCGCCCTTGAACTTATCAGCGTCGAAGCCTCCGATGCTGTAGCCATAGGCGATCGAGGCGAGATTAATCAGATCGACGAGGGTGTCTATCTGATAGAGTTTCTTGCCTTGCAGCACCCGTCGGATCAAGGCCTCTGAGGCAGGACGATAACGTGAGGGATCCTTTCCGCAGGCCCTGTAGACATTGCGGGTGGCGGCGATGCTGGCCATCTCCTTCAGCGTCTCTGTGGTCAGCGTCTGCCTGTACTGCTCGCAGAGGGCGTCGATCTCCTGCCACAACGCTTCGCAATAGGGCGTGTTCACCACATCAGCCTCCACACTTGCGCCAACAAACATGGGACAAACTTGTTCTATCTCCTTCGAGACCATCACTTTCATGCGACAAAGATAGGAATTATTTTTGAATCTTCAAAGACAGACAGACATATTTTCTGAAAAAATAAAAAAATGTTTGGCATTATGAGCATATTTGGCTACCTTTGCAGTCTGAGTTGATGAACCAAGGACAATAAGAAATGAAACAGACTTTCCCACTGGCTATTTTAGCTGGTATTTGTATTTCGATAGGTTGCGTGGTGAACCTGAGGGTTGGTGGTGTGGCTGGTGCCGTGCTGTTTGCCTTTGGCTTGACGACGGTGGTGTATTATGGCCTGAAGCTCTATACGGGTACGGCAGGTTTTATCCGTATGAAAGGCGACTGGACGATGCTTGCCATCGTGCTGATAGGTAATATCGTCGGCTGTCTGCTCTCTGCGTGGCTCATCGCCTATGCCCAGCCTGACTGCATCGAGCCTGCCTCGAAGATTCTAGCAGGGCGTCTGGCAAAAGGTCCCTTTGCCTGTTTCCTGCTGGCCATCGGCTGTGGATTCATCATGACAACAGCTGTGGAGTTCGCCCGTAAGGGAAAGATGCTGCCCTTGTTGTTGGGTGTCCCTGTGTTCATCCTCTGCGGCTTTGCCCACTCCATCGCTGATGCATTCTATTTCCTGGTCTCTCCGTCAGAGCAGCTGCTTCAGACGAGTGTACTTATCGTCTATGTCTCTGAGGTACTGGGAAATTTCGTAGGCTGCAACCTATATCGCTGGATGCTGGTTTTTGAACCTAAGGAAAAAGAAGAAAAGGCGTAGTAGATATGGCAACGAAAGAGGGGAAAGAACTGACCCCGATGATGAAGCAGTTCTTCGATCTGAAGGCGAAACACCCTGATGCAGTCATGCTGTTCAGGTGTGGCGACTTCTATGAGACCTATTGCGAAGACGCCATTACTGCCTCGAAGATTCTGGGCATCACCCTCACCCATCGTAATAATGGTGCTGGGGCGAAGGGCGACGAGATGGCCGGATTCCCCCATCATGCCCTCGACACTTATCTGCCGAAGCTGATTCGGGCAGGTAAGCGTGTTGCTATCTGCGACCAGCTCGAAGACCCCAAACTGACGAAGAAACTCGTGAAGCGAGGCATCACAGAACTGGTGACACCTGGTGTCGCCCTCTCAGACAATGTACTCAACTACAAGGAGAACAACTTCCTGGCGGCTGTGCACTTTGGCAAGGCTTCGTTTGGTGTGGCTTTCCTCGACATCTCGACAGGTGAGTTCCTGACGGGTGAGGGCACGCAGGACTATGTGGAGAAGCTTCTTGGCAACTTCTCGCCTAAGGAGATCCTTCACGACAGAAGCAAGAAACAGGAGTTCGAGCGGCTGTTTGGCAACAAATATTTCACCTTCCAGCTCGATGATTGGGTGTTTACGGAGCAGACCTCGAAGCAGAAGCTGCTGCGCCACTTCAACGTGAAGAACCTGAAGGGCTTTGGCGTGGACCATCTGCAGGCAGGTGTCATCGCTGCAGGGGCCATCCTACAGTATCTCGAACAGACGCAGCACACACAAATTGGGCATATCACATCGATCTCGCGCATCGAAGAAGATAAGTATGTACGCCTGGATAAGTTTACGATCCGCAGCCTGGAACTGGTCCATCCGATGCAGGACGACGGCAAGTCGCTGCTTGATGTGATCGACAAGACGGTGAGCCCTATGGGAGGGCGTCTGCTGCGTCGTTGGATGGTGTTCCCGCTGAGAGACGAGAAGCCCATCAACTCGCGCCTCGACATCGTGGAATACTACTATCGTGAGCCTGAGTTCAGAGAGTGTGTCGATGACCAGCTCCATCGCATCGGCGACTTGGAGCGCATCATCTCAAAGGCTGCCGTAGGGCGTGTTTCACCTCGTGAGGTTGTACAGCTCAAGGTGGCCCTGCAGGCCATCCAACCCATCAAGACGGCTTGTCTCTATGCGAAGAACGAAGCCCTGAATAGAGTAGGGGAACAGCTGAATCTTTGTGAGTCGTTGAGAGACAGGATCGAGCGGGAAATCCAGAACGACCCGCCTCAGCTTGTAGCTAAGGGAGGCGTCATCAAGGATGGGGTGAATGCAGAACTCGACGAGTTGCGCAGCATCGCCTATAGCGGCAAGGACTATCTGCTGAAGATTCAGGAGCGAGAGGCTGAGCAGACGGGTATTTCCTCGCTGAAGATCGGCTATAACAACGTGTTCGGCTACTATCTCGAGGTGCGCAACACCTATAAGGATCAGGTGCCCGCAGAGTGGGTGAGGAAGCAGACACTGGCCCAGGCTGAACGCTACATCACCCAGGAACTGAAGGAGTACGAGGAGAAGATTCTGGGCGCTGAAGACAAGATCCTTTCGCTGGAGGCCAAGCTCTTTAACGACCTGGTGATGAGCATGCAGGAGTTTATCCCCCAGATTCAGATCAATGCGAACATCATCGCACGCCTCGACTGTCTGCTGAGCTTTGCCAAGACGGCTGAGGAGAACAAGTATATCCGTCCTGTGATCGACAGCTCTGAGGTCATCGATATCAAGCAGGGCCGTCATCCTGTCATCGAACAGGAACTGCCGCTGGGAGAGCAATATGTGCCCAATGATATCCTGCTCGACAATGAGCGCCAGCAGATCATCATCATCACAGGTCCGAATATGGCTGGTAAATCAGCGCTGTTGCGGCAAACGGCCTTGATAGTACTATTGGCGCAGATAGGCTGTTTTGTGCCTGCAGAGGCTGCGAGAATAGGTCTGGTGGATAAGATTTTCACAAGGGTAGGGGCCTCAGACAACATCTCTCTGGGAGAATCCACGTTTATGGTGGAGATGACGGAGGCTTCGAACATATTAAATAATGTATCTTCAAAGTCACTGGTTTTGTTTGACGAACTGGGCCGAGGCACCTCTACCTACGATGGTATTTCGATCGCCTGGGCCATCGTTGAATATCTTCACGAAAACGCCAAAGGCCACCCAAGAACCCTCTTTGCTACGCATTATCACGAGCTCAACGAGATGGAGAAGAACTTCTCGCGCATCAAGAACTATAACGTCTCTGTAAAGGAGGTCGATGGTAAGGTGATCTTCCTGCGTAAACTCGAAAAGGGTGGGAGTGAGCACTCGTTTGGTATCCATGTGGCAGAGATAGCAGGTATGCCCCGTTCGATTGTGAAACGTGCTAACGTCATCCTGAAGCAGTTGGAGGCCGATAATGCCTCTGTAGGCGCTGTAGGCAAGCCCACAGCAGAGATTGCCGCCTCGCGTGAAGGCATGCAGCTCTCGTTCTTCCAGCTCGACGATCCTGTGCTCTGTCAGGTACGAGATGAGATCCTCGGCCTCGACGTGAACAACCTCACGCCCCTCGAAGCGCTCAACAAACTCAACGATATCAAAAAAATCGTCTCAGGAAAGTGAGACGATTTCTTTTTATGCTGTTTTCTTGGCTTTTATCATGCAATAGACGCCCAGGATGATAAAGGGAATCGAGAGGATTTGGCCCATGTCGATGGGGAGAGCGGCCTCGAAAGCTTCCTGCACTTCCTTGGTGTATTCGATGAAGAATCGGAAGGTGAAGATATACGTCAGGCAGAAGCCAAAGTACCAGCCAGTGCCGATCTTCTCTGGCATCTTCTTATGCAGATACCACATGATGGCGAAGAGAATAGCGTAGGCGATGGCCTCGTAGAGCTGTCCTGGGTGACGAGGCATCATATCCACACGCTCGAAGATGAAGGCCCAGGGCACTTCTGTGATCTTGCCGATGATCTCGCTATTCATCAGGTTGCCCAGGCGGATAAAGCAGGCGGTGACACCTGTGGCGATGGCGATATTGTCAAGAACCATCCAGATGCTGAGTTTGGTATTGCGGACATAGAGCCAGAGGGCAATCATCAGACCCAGCGTACCTCCATGAGAGGCTAATCCTGCATAGCCGATAAGCTTCCATCCTCCTTCTGGCAGAAAGCGGATCGGCAGGAACATCTCGACGAAACCCTTCCAAGAAGTGAGGAAATAATCGGGCTCATAGAAGAGACAATGACCTAATCGGGCGCCAATGAGGATGCCAAGGAAGCAGTAAAAGAAGAGCGGATCGAAGAGCTCGTCCTTGATCTTCTGCTCCTTATAAAGCTTTCTGACGACGAAGTAGGCGAGTGCCAGGCCGATAATCCACATCAGTCCGTACCAGCGAACAGCGATGGGACCCAGGCGGAAAGCCTCCAAATCAGGCTGCCAAACGATATAGTTCAGAAGATTCATCATACGTTAAAGCGGAAATGCATGATATCGCCGTCCTGAACGACGTACTCCTTACCCTCAACAGCCAGTTTACCTGCCTCGCGGACAGCTGCCTCAGAGCCATACTGGATATAGTCGTCGTACTTGATCACCTCTGCGCGGATGAAGCCCTTCTCGAAGTCAGTATGGATGACACCAGCGCACTGGGGAGCCTTCCAGCCTTTCTTATACGTCCAGGCCTTCACCTCCATCTCACCAGCGGTGATAAAGGTCTCAAGGTTCAGCAGGGCATAGGCTTTCTTGATGAGGCGGTTCACACCACTCTCCTCCAAGCCCAGTTCTTCGAGGAACATCTGCTTATCTTCGTAGGATTCGAGTTCGGCGATATCCTCTTCCGTCTTGGCGGCGATAATCATCGCCTCGGCGCCTTCTTCCTTGGCCAATGTCTCGACTTTCTTCGTGAAATCGTTGCCTGATTTGGCATCAGCCTCGCCTACGTTGCAGACATAGAGCACAGGCTTCGACGTCAGCAGGAAGAGATTGCGGGCGCAATCCTGCTCGTCCTTCGTCTCGAACTCCACGATACGGGCATTCTTTCCCTGCTCCAACACCTCTTTATAGGCATGAAGCACAGCTACTTCCACCTTTGCGTCTTTATTGCCGGCAGCGGCGGCCTTCTCTGTCTTGGCCAGACGACTCTCGATGGTCTCGAGGTCCTTCAGTTGAAGCTCTGTGTCGATGATCTCCTTGTCGCGAATGGGGTCGATGGTACCATCCACGTGGGTGATATTCTCATCCTCGAAACAGCGGAGCACATGGATGATCGCATCCGTCTCACGGATGTTTCCAAGGAACTTGTTTCCCAGACCCTCGCCCTTGGAAGCGCCCTTTACCAAGCCGGCGATATCTACGATTTCACAGGTGGCAGGGACAATGCGCCCTGGGTGAACCAATTCAGCGAGTTTGGTGAGTCTTTCATCTGGTACGGTAATGACGCCTACGTTAGGCTCAATCGTACAGAAAGGAAAATTTGCTGCCTGAGCCTTCGCGCTCGACAAACAATTAAACAATGTAGATTTACCCACGTTGGGCAGTCCTACAATACCACATTTTAATGCCATTTTCTTCTATAAACGTTTATTCTGGGTGCAAAGGTAGCAAAAAATAGACAATTAGCCAAATATTCCAAAATAATTGGCTATCTTTGCAGTTGAAAAATCAAATAACAAGCTAATTGAAGATGAAAAAGTTATGTATCGTAATGATGGCGCTGATAGCATTCACGATGAATGCCAGCGCCCAGGTGTCGGAACCTAAAAACACACCAGAACTGGAGTTTGCCCTGCAGTTGAAAGTAACGCTTGGCGATGCCTTTACTTGTGGAGAGACGCAACATGGACGAAGAACGGTCATCCCCATCACAGGAGGTACCTTTGAGGGTCCAAACATCAAGGGAACCATCGTGAATGGCGGCGCTGACTATCAGATCGCGAATACGGCTATCAACCGCACAGAGCTGGAGGCCATCTACTGCATCAAGACAGATGATGATGTGTATATCCATGTTCGCAATCGAGGTATCATCTATTCTGGCAAGGATGCAAATGGCAATCCCTCGTTCTATTTCAAGGCTGCACCCCAGTTTGAGGCACCTGCCGACAGCAAATATGCCTGGTTGAACAACTCGCTTTTCCTCTGTGCCCCAGACTTCACTCAGGATTTCAAGGGCATCGTCCTGAACGTCTGGCGCGTGAAATAAATCTGTGTTGGTGCAACTTTTTGATTCCTTTGAACGTCAAACAGACAAAGAACCAAAAAAGTAAAAGGAATATGAAAAGAACATTGTTTTTATTGATGGCCAGCTGTTTGGTTACGTTGTCTTCTTGTAGAGTGAGTATTGGTGATGGTGGAACAGTGATTGATCCCAGCGAGAACATCGTCAAGGCCAAGTTCCCACAGAAGCCCTTCGCTGAGGTAGAAAACCACGTGGTAGGCAGTATCCGTCTGGTACAGAGTGATGGGCAGAGCCGTGTGACGCTTTCTGCACCTGAGAACTATATTGATCTCTTTGAGTTTAAGAATGATGATGGTAAGCTAATGATCAATTTCTCAAGGGATAATATCAATATCAACTCTAAGGATGTTGTCATTATCATCTACTCGCCGTCTCTCAAGAAAATCAAGAATTGTGGAGCCGCAGAGGTACGTCTGGATAGCCTCACTACAGATGAGCTCGATGTCATCAACTCTGGTGTAGGTGCTTTTAATCTCACACAGATTAAAACGCGTGAATTAGACATCTCTTGCACAGGAGTAGGCAGTATCACGGTGAGTGGTCAGGCTGATGAGGCTGAATTTAGTTGTAGTGGTGTGGGCAGTATCAATGCCAAGGATCTGAAAGCCCGTGAGGTAGAGGCCAGCGTCAGTGGAGTAGGGGGTATCGAATGTTACGCCTCAGAGTATATCAAAGGCCGAGTTTCAGGTGTTGGTGGTCTGAAATACGCTGGTCATCCAGCCAAGAAAGATTTGAACCGATCGATGACAGGCGGCATCACAGAATTATAATAAAAGGTCAGGCATAAAACCTGACCTTTCTTATTATTTAATGGGCTTCAAGCCAATTATTACCAAATCCACAATCCGCAATGAGAGGAACCTTCATTTCGATAGCATTCTGCATTTCTTCTATCACAATCTTTTCAACCTTATCTTTTTCTTCTGGATAGACAGAGAAGTTCAATTCGTCGTGCACTTGTAGGATCATCTTCGAACGGATGCCCTCGGCCTTGAAGCGGTTGTGGATACGGATCATCGCCACCTTGATGATATCAGCGGCAGTGCCCTGAATCGGGGCATTGATGGCATTGCGCTCTGCAAAGCCTCGTACGGTAGCGTTGTGGGAGTTGATATCCGGCAGATATCGACGACGGCCGAAGAGAGTAGTGACGTATCCTTTCTGACGAGCCACATCCTTTGATTTCTCCATGTAGTCATGAACCTGCGGGAAGGTGGCGAAGTAGCCATCAATCAGCATCTTGGCCTCGTCGCGAGGGATATCAAGGCGCTCTGCTAAACCAAAGACGGTAATACCATAAATGATGCCGAAATTGGCACGCTTGGATTTTGTGCGCTCATCGCGAGTCACCTCGTCAATGGGCTTCTTGTAGATGTTCGCCGCTGTAGCCGCATGCAGGTCTTTGCCCTCGCGGAATACCTCTATCATTTGGGAATCCTGCGAGAGATGGGCCATCACTCGAAGTTCTATCTGACTATAGTCTGCTGAAAAGAACAGACAACCAGGCTCTGGGATGAATGCCTTGCGAATCTCCTTGCCGTCCTCACCTCGGATGGGGATGTTCTGGAGGTTCGGATCACTACTCGAAAGGCGGCCTGTGGCAGTAATCGTCTGATTAAACGAGGTGTGGATATGGCCTGTACGAGGATTAATAAGTTTGGGCAAAGCATCGATATAGGTGCCTATGAGTTTCTTTAAACCTCTGTGTTCCAGTATGTCTGCCACGATCTCGTGCTTGTTGCGAAGTTGCTGAAGCACTTCTTCTGAAGTGACGTATTGACCAGTCTTTGTCTTCTTGGCTTTCTCCACGATTTTCAGCTTGTCGAAGAGAATCTCGCCAACCTGTTTGGGCGATGCAATATTGAATGGTCCCCCTGCGAGCTCATAGATACGGGTCTCTATCTCATTCATACGGTCATTGAAAGCTTTTGACGTTTCCTTCAGCGATTCCGTATCCAGACAGACGCCGTTCATCTCCATCTCTGCCAGAACGGGCATCAACGGCATCTCAATATTATAAAAGAGGTCTTCGCACTCGAATTTCTTCAGCTCTGGTTCTAACTTGTTCTTCAGTCGCAGGGTGATATCGGCATCCTCAGCTGCATATTCATAGACTTGGGAGGGTAGGAGGTCGCGCATCGATTTCTGGTTCTTGCCTCGTGGGCCGATGAGCTCGTCGATGTGGATGGTCTGGTAGTTGAGATAGATCTCAGCCATGTAGTCCATGTTGTGATGCAGTTCTGGTTGGATGAGGTAGTGGGCAATCATCGTATCCCACATCTTGCCTGCGAGGTGGATGTCATAGTTGCGGAGCACCTCGAGGTCGTACTTCAGATTCTGTCCGATTTTCAGAATCTGCTCGCTTTCGTACACATCTTTAAAGATATTAACAATTCGCAACGCTTCTTCACGATTGGCTGGAATCGGCACATAGAAGGCCTCAAATTCCTTCACGGCGAAGCTCAAACCTACCAATTCTGCATCAATCGCAGAGGTAGATGTCGTTTCCGTATCTAAACTGAGAATTTCTTTTGTCAAGAAATAATCACGCAGTTTCTTTAAATCTTCCTCATTTTCAACGAGTTTGTAATCGTGCGCCACCGTTTTTAGGCTCTCAAAACTCGAATTTTCGTTCAGATTCGTCCCGTCTGCTGGAAATTCTGCAAAGAGATCGAGTTGTCCGTTAACGGGTATTTGCGGTTTTTGACTCTTTTTAAGAATTCTGTCTGCGAGACTCTTAAACTCCAGTTCGGTGAATAATTTGCCAAGTTCCTCTTCATTTGGCTCGACGAGTTTCAAGGCGTCCATGTTGAGTTCGATGGGAACATCGGTTTTGATGGTTGCCAGGAAGTAACTCATCTTGATATCCTCGACATGCTCTTCCACTTTTTCGCGAAGCTTACCTTTGATATCTGCCGAACGTTCAATCAATGAAGCGATACTGCCGAACTCATTGATAAGTTTCACGGCGGTCTTCTCTCCGACACCAGGACAACCTGGGAAATTATCTGCCGAGTCACCCATCAAAGCCAGCAGGTCGATGACAGATTGTGTCGATGGAATGCCGTATTTCTCCATCACCTCTTTGGGTCCCATCGTCTCATAGCCGCCACCATGACGTGGACGGAAGATGCTGACATTCTCAGTAACGAGTTGTCCGTAGTCCTTGTCTGGCGTCAGCATATAGGTCTTGACCCCGATGGAATCTGCCTTTTTGGCCAAGGTGCCAATCACATCGTCAGCCTCGTAGCCATCCACCTGGAGGATGGGGATGTTATAGGCCTTGAGGATATCCTTGATGATGGGTACAGCCTTGCGGATATCCTCAGGGGTTTCCTCACGCTGGGCTTTGTATGCAGGAAAGGCCTCGCTGCGGAAGGTAGGGCCATGAGGATCGAAGGCCACGCCGATATGGGTTGGCTGTTCTTTCTGAAGCACTTCGTTCAGCGTGTTGCAGAAGCCGATGATGGCCGATGTGTTCAAACCTTTCGAGTTGATTCTCGGGTTCTTGATGAAGGCGTAATATGACCTGTAAATGAGCGCGTAAGCGTCTAAAAGAAACAATTTCTGCATAACTTTCTTAATTTTCCGCTCAAAATTACAAAAAAACTTTCTTATTACCCAATTTTTTCTTAATTTTGTCCCAAAATAATGACGAATGGACTATTTATTGCGTATAAAATCACCGATTGACGCAGAGTTTGAGAGCTTCAAGAATCTTTTTGATGAGTCTCTCACGCATACTGATGGCTTGTTGTCGCAGGCCCTCACGCACATTCGTCAGCGCTCTGGTAAGCAGATGCGTCCGATGATTACGCTGCTTTCTGCCAAGAACTATGGTGAGGTTTCTGATGTGACCCTCCGTTCTGCTGTCGCCCTCGAGCTGTTGCATACGGCAAGTCTGACTCATGATGATGTGGTGGATGACAGTGATGAGCGCCGTGGTGCACCTTCATTGAACGCTACCTATAATAATAAGGTGGCCGTCTTGGTAGGCGATTACATTCTCTCCACTTGTCTGTTGAATGTCTCGATAGCTGGCAATCAGGAAATCCTGCGCGACTTGTCGAATCTTGGTAGGACACTGGCCGCTGGCGAGATCCTTCAATTGCAGAACATTAACAGCAAAGAAATCTCGGAAGAGGTTTATTATCAGGTCATTGAGAAGAAAACGGCCTCTCTCTTCGAGGCTTGTTCCGGGATTGGCGCCCTGTCTGTGGGTGCTCCTGCTGCGGATGTTGAAAAAGCAAGGAGTTTCGGAAGGAACCTGGGTATGATTTTCCAGATTCGTGATGATATCTTCGACTATTTTGACTCTGCCGAGGTGGGTAAGCCGACAGGTGCTGATATGGCCGAGGGTAAGCTGACGCTCCCAGTGATTTATGCCCTGAATCACTCTCCTTATGAGTCGATGATGCCGTTGGCCCTGAAGGTGAAGGCAGGCACGATCAATACGGATGAAATCGCTGTGCTTGTGGAGTTTACGAAAGAATATGGTGGTATCGAATATGCTCAGCAGAAGATGAACGAGATAGCCAAGGAGGTTCGCCAATATATCGACGAGAATGTGAAGGATCCTGCCTTGAACGATGCTTATTCCGCCTATCTCGAATACGCAATAGAGCGAAAATCATAAACAATGAGGGGGTCGCAAATCTCGACCCCCTTTCTGTTTTAGTAGAATTTCACTTCCTCACCAGTGACCTCACTCAACAACATGTTGGCGAGGCGCGATGTGCCTAATCGCAACCACTGGTTCGTGAGCCATTTCTCGCCAAGAACTTCTTTGACGATGGTGTAATATATCAATGCATCCATCACGGAATTGAGACCTCCTGCGGGTTTGAAACCGATCTGAATACCCGTTTCATCGTAATATTCCTTGATGGCCTGGCACATCACGTAGGCAGCCTCGGGCGTGGCGGCTGGTTCCAATTTTCCTGTCGATGTCTTGATGTAATCAGCTCCTGAATACATCGCCAGGATCGAAGCCGTCTTGATGTTGCTGGCTGTCTTCAGACAACCTGTCTCCAGGATAACCTTCATCTTGTGCTCGCCGCAGGTCTCTTTCATCTGCTGGATCTCGTCGCAGACCGTCTCATAGTCACCACTAAGGAAAGCACCTACTGACATCACCATATCGATCTCTGTAGCGCCGTCTTTCAGGGCCAGTGCCGTCTCCACAGTCTTGACCTCGATAAGTGCCTGAGAGGAAGGGAAAGACCCGCTGACGCAGGCAATCTCCACACCATCGACCTCGAGGGTCTCGGCAACCGTTCTGGCGAAGCGCGGATAGACGCAGATCGTGGCGACGTGGGGTAGGTTAGGGTACTGCTCATCAAACTGGTTGACGCGCTCTGTGAAAGCCATCACCGACTCGTCTGAATCAGTGGTTTTCAGCGTGGTCAGCTCTACGCTGCCCATCAGGAACTTCTTCACCTCGGGTGTATCGTTCTCGTGCACCTTCTCCACGATGATCTTCTTTACCGCCTCGCGTACCTCTTCATCAGAAATCTCGAGGTTATACTTGCCCAGAGCCTCTTCAATCCGGCTCTTTTCAATGCTCTTTTCGTTCATTGTTTTTATGTATTTAGTTGATAATCATGCTAATAGCTTCTTGTTGTGAATATGCCGTAGCGAGTCGCGCCGGGTCTTCTTTTCGATGCTCTTCTGGAGTTCTTCCGTGAGGTCTGTACCCGTCTGATTGGCCAGACAGAGCAGCACCCAGAGGACGTCGGCCATCTCCTCGCCAAGGGCCTGTTTGCCATTGTCTTCTCCACGTGGATCTTCTGCTTTCCACGACTGATCGCCGTATCTGCGGGCGATGATGCGTGCCAGTTCGCCTACTTCCTCTGTCAGGACGGTCATATTCGTCAGTTCTGAGAAGTAACGCACGCCGTATTCCTTGATCCAGCGGTCTACCGCTTCTTGTGCTTCTTTGATGGTCATCTTGCTCTTATCATTTGGAGGATTAACAGGAAAATGCAGATCAGAATAATCATGATATATTGCTTATTTTCACGCTCATACTCCTTCCAGCGGAAGGCTTTGTAGAGGAAGATGATCAGCAACAGAAACAATCCGCATCCGCAGGGCCAGACACCATATTGATAGCCTATCGTCCATGAGATTCCCACGCCGATAGCCGTCAGGATCAGACCTGCTATTTCGATTTCCCTAAGATACTTTCTCATAGACCGAATATAGACAGTCCGACGAGTATCAGGAAGGCCACGGAGATATAGTTCGACATCTTGTCGTTCTCCTTCCAGTGGATGATGGTCCAGATGCTCGAAAGGGTCATGATGGCCAGGCCGATCCAACAGAGGATTCCCATATTGATCACTCGCCCGATGATGTACAGAATCAGGGCCGTAAAGTTCACGTAATTAGTGATTTGTCTTTTATCCATATCTTGTCCTTTTTTATAGAGTTATTCCTTGTTTTTGGTGTCCATACAGATGGTGACAGGGCCGTCGTTCAGGAGCTCAACCTTCATGTCTGCGCCGAATTCCCCTGTGGCAACGGGCTTGCCGATGGCTTCTGAAAGCTGCGAGCAGAAGGCCTCGTAGAGTGGGATAGAGTGCTCGTGGGAGCCTGCACGGAACCACGAAGGACGGTTGCCTTTCTTGTAGCTGGCGTAGAGCGTGAACTGACTGACCACCAGACATTCGCCTCCGACATCAAGTATCGAACGGTTCATCACGTCGTTTTCATCGCCAAAAACACGCAGATTTGCTATTTTCTTCACCAGCCAATCCACGTCCTCCATCGTATCTTCATCGCATACCCCCAGCAGAATCAAGTAGCCTTGACCGATGCTCCTCGTTGTGTCTGCGGTAGTGCCAGAACCACATATCTTCACGCTGGCGTGGGTAACTCGTTGAATAACAGCTCTCATTGCTTCACTTATTTTTCGGCAAAGATACAACATTATTTCGAGGCTACCAAATTTTACGGTGGTCATTTGGTCATTTGTCATTGGTCAAAATGAATTAGGACCCCCTGTCATTTGCTCACTATATATAAATATATAATATTTATTATATAGTGCGAATTTTGATAGTTTGTTTTTTCGATTTTGACAAATGACCTTGACATCTTGACCACGCATTCTTACTATTGCTATTAGGGGTGGAAATGATTGTAGACGATCTGTGCT
>Ga0256407_10008137_pt1 | contig 15504 bp, 8 predicted proteins | sample RumenRJG_04DNA_FD_193489 | JGI IMG/M metagenome (GOLD analysis project Ga0256407, IMG submission 193489) | Bovine rumen microbial communities from Lethbridge, Alberta, Canada - RJG_04 | ecosystem: Host-associated > Mammals > Digestive system > Stomach > Rumen | place: Canada: Alberta | collected...
TTATTATTACTGATGATATTTCTATGGGAGCAATTACTGATTTTATTAAAAATGAATCAATAGCAACAATTGCGATTTTAAGTGGAGTTGATATTATTTTAACATCAAATAATACTCAAAACTATGATGAAGTTGTTCAAGATTTTGAAAAAGGTATTATTGATATTGAACAAATTGACAATGCTGTTACTAGGATTTTAGCTTATAAATTAATGTATTTTGGAGATATTATTAATTACAATATTGTTCCTATAAAGACCAGTAATTTTTGGACTTATTTTATTATTTTTTTTATTATTTTTCTTATTGGGGGTGTTGCTGTTTATTATTTTTTACTTAGAAAACCAAAAGTTTCTGGAGTCTCTGCAAGTGATTTAATTGATAAACTTTAATTATTTATTTAATTAATTATAGAGAAATTGTATTATATTTATTTATTTTTTTTAATTTACGATATTATTTTAATTTTATTATTTAGAATTATAAATGTCAAAAAAGTTTTTAATGATATTTACAATAATTAAATTCATTATATCAATTGATGAATCTAATATATATAATAAAGAATTATCTTCTGAAAAAGATTTATTTAAAGAATATTATAATGAAGCAAATGATTTATTAAAAAATATGACTATAGAAGAAAAAATAGGACAAATATTTTACGCAAGATTTAATGACAATATAAGCAAAGAAATTAAAGCAAATCATTATGGAGGTCTAACACTTTTTGCAAATGATTTTGAAAAAAAAAATAAGTCAATAATACAAAAAGAGTTAAGAGAATTAAATAACATATCAAAAATAAACTTATCATTTGCAGTAGATGAAGAAGGTGGAACAGTAAATAGAATAAGTTTATATAAACAATATAGAGATGAACCTTTTAAATCACCTCAAAATTATTATAACGAAGGAGGAATAAAAAAAGTATTAGAAATAGAAAAAGAAAAAATAACTTTAATAAAAGATTTAAATTTAAATATAAATTTTGCACCAGTAGCAGATTATACAACAAATACATCAGCATACATTTATAAAAGGACATTAGGACAAAATATAACAGAAACAGAAAAATATATAAGTGAAGTAGTAAAACAGGGAAATAATAATAATTTTACAACATGTTTAAAACATTTTCCAGGATATGGAGGAAATTCTGATACACATAAAGGAATGGCAAGAGATACAAGAGATTTAGAAGAATTTAGAAAAAATGATTTTAAACCTTTTATAGCAGGAATAAATGAAAAAGTTCCTATGATAATGGTATCACATAATATAATAGAAAAAGTTGATTCTAATTATCCATCATCACTTTCAGCTAAAATTCATAAAATATTAAGAGAAGAATTAAATTATTCTGGTATTATTATTACTGATGATATTTCTATGGGAGCAATTACTGATTTTATTAAAAATGAATCAATAGCAACAATTGCGATTTTAAGTGGAGTTGATATTATTTTAACATCAAATAATACTCAAAATTATCAAGAATTACTTAAAGATTTTAAAGATAATAAAGTTAAAGAAAATCAAATTAATAATGCTGTTACTAGGATTTTAGCTTATAAATTAAAATATGGAATTATTAAATCGAAAACAAACCCTAAAAAAGGTGGTAGTAATTTGATTGCTATTATTCTTATTATTTTGGCTGTTGTTTTAGTCGGTGCTGCTTTAGTTTACTTTTTTGTTATAAAAAAAAAGGGGGACTCTCATGGTGATCTGGATCAGCAATTAACTGATGATAATGGGTTTTAAAATTCTATTTATTTAGAGAAAAATATATTTGTTTTCATTAAATTAAATATATGGATTTGTTTTTCTTTTTTTTATATTTTTTTTTGCTTTATTTTTTATTAATAAATGGATTATAAAAAAGATGAAAAAAAAAATATTTTTAAAAAAGATATTATTGAAATTAATAATGAAAAAAAAGAAGAAATTGATCCATTAGAATTATTAATAAATGAAAATATAATAGATTTAAATAAAAAAGAAAAAGATGAAAAAAAATTATTTTATCAAATTCCTTTTATAAAATATACAAATACAATAAAATTACTTATATATGCAATTCAAAAGAAAGAAAAAAGTGAAAATGATATTAAATTCATATCACATTATTTAACAAATTTTCCACAAATTATAAATATCAATTATAACAATTCAAAAAAAAATTATATAGAACCTTCAAAAATATTATATGAATTATCAAATAGTATAAAAGTAGAAAATAAAATAAAAAATACTTTAATAATGCGTTTTGGTGATATAGGAGATAAATTTTATATAATATTCAAAGGAAATGTTTCAATAATAATAAAAAAAGAAATTGAATTTGAAATGACAGAATATGAATATTATTTATATTTAAAATATTTAAAAAAAATAAAAGAATATGAATTAATAGAAGAAAATTTACGTTTAAATAATTTAAAATACGATTCAATAGATTTAAAAAATTGTTTAGAAGGAAAATTAATTTTTCAAAAACCAAAAGACGAAATTGAAATAGAATATAATGAAATAAATATAGAATTATTAAATTTTTGTACAACTGAAGATTATATAAAAAGAATAAAACCTTTAACAAATAAAATGATATTTAAACAAAGAAAAAAAATAATAATAAGTTTTTATTATCATATTTGTGATTTAAAAGAAGGAGATACATTTGGAGAAATTGCATTAAGAGAAAATGTAAAAAGAACTGCTTCAATTATTTGTAATGATGATTGTATTTTTGGAACTTTAACAAAGAAATTATATGATAATTGTATTAAAGGAGCTCAAGAAAAAATTAGATTAAGTAATATTAATTTTCTTTTATCTTCTGAATTATTTAATGGAGTTAAATTAGAAACTTTTGATAGAAAATATTTTAATTATTTTAAATTTATTCATTTAAATCAAGATTCTATTTTGTTTAATCAAGGAGATTTTAGAAATGAATTTTATATTTTAAAAGAAGGTTTAATTGAAATAACTATTAAAACTTCATATAAAGAATTAATTGAATTAATTAAATCAAAAAATGGAGAATTAGATGAATATGAAGAAAAGAAATTAATAAAAGAAATGAATTTATTTGTTGGAAATTTATTTATAACACAAAGACATTTTCGTTTATTTAAAAAAGAAGAAAATGAAGTTATTGGATTAGATGATTATGTAAATAAAGATAATTATTTTATTTGTAATGCAATTTGTAAAAATAATTGTTCATTATATTCAATAGATTATAATGTTTATAAATATCTTTGTGAAAAAGATTGGAGAATTAATGATAATTATATTAAATATAAAAAACAAAGATTTAATTTAATGGCTAATAGAATGTTATTAATTAGAACTGTTTCATTAAATATGGATTTAAAAGAAATGAAAAATAATTCTAATATGGAAATTAATGAAATGGAAAAAAAAAATAATTCTAATGAACATACTAATAAGAATAAAATTTTTTTAAATACTATTTTTACAACTAAAAAAATTAAAAATTTTTCTAGAAATAAAATAAAAAATAAAAATATGAATTATAGATTTAATTCAATATTCACTCCTAGAATTGATAAAAATAAAAGAATTTTTTCTAATATTAATTCAGTTCAATCTACAAAATTTTCTCCTTTATCAAATGAAAATATTGAACACATAAATCAAAAGATTATTATTAATAATAATAATGAAAATATTAATAATGAAAATAAAATAGAAAATAAAATAAAAAATAATAATAAAGAAATAAAATTTGATGAAAATAATATAAATAATTTTTCAAAAAAAATAATTGAAAAAAAAATTCAAAATAAAAGAAAAAATAATATATTGTCTTTATCAAATTCAAATTCACTTTCATTTATTATAAAAAAATCTAAAATTCCAAAATTAAAATTAAATGAGTTAAATAAAACTAATCATACAAATCTTACATCATTTAAAAATGAAAATCCATCTTTAAAAAGTGATTCTTCAAATAAAAAATTATTAGAACCAATGAAAAGAATAAAAAATATTTATTTAATGCAAAAATTAAGAGAATATAAATCAAAAATGTATTATTCAACTTTAATAATAAATTCAACAGAAGAAGAAAAAGAAAAAAAATTAATAGATAAAATTTATCAAAGAGCACTTAATGATAATTTAAATAAAAAAAATTTAAATAACATTACAAATCATAAAAGAATTTTATCAGATGGAGAAACAATTGATAAAGTTGATCTTTTATTAATGGATAATACAATTAAAAATTCTATTCCAGATAAGATTAAAAATAATTATAATATAAAAATAAGAAGAATTCCTTTAAATTATAAATCTCATAGTCCAAAAATTCCAATTACAAAAAAATCAAAATTAAAAATATTAAATTCAAATGTATAAAAAAATTAAAAATTTTTGCAATTTTATAATTAACTGTTATTATTTTCTGTATAATTAATTATTATATATTTATCAATATTAAGTTATAACTTTTTATAATAATAAAAATTATATGTTATACTAAAAAAAATTAAATAATAAAAATTATAATATTTAATAAATTTAATTAATTTAAAAATTATTTTCTTTATCAATAGGACCATGAATAAAATAAAACATGATAATAAAAGGAATATCATGTTTACAAACTTCATAAAAAATATTTCTAGACTTAATAATAATTCCACTTAATGGTTTAGTTAAATTAACTTCTTGTATTAATTCATTATTAATTTGATCATATAATTTAATATGACAAATTCTTTTACTTAATTCAACTTCATCTGGAAATAAAACAACCATATAAGTTAATTTTTTCCCTGTATCATGATCAAAAGAACTATCATAACATTTTCCAATATATGAAAAATTTTCTCTAAAATAAGAACATTGAATATAATCATTAATTTGTAATTGAAAAATAGGATATTTCATATTTAATTCAAAAGGAATAGCATAAATTGCTTGAGTTAAAGTAGAAACAATTTTATGTTTTGATTGTTCAAAATAATTAATATTAAAATTTAAAACATAATCACTTCTATTTAAATTATCATTAATACTTTCATCTTCAAATAAACCTTCCATATAAATATATTTAAATTGATTATAAATTTCATAATTATTCAAATCAATATTTTCATAAATATTTTTATCCATAATTGTATATTTTCCATTAATTAAATCTTGTATATTTTCACCAGATAAAAAATTAACCATTCTCTTATCATTTATTGCAGAAGGATTTGCTAATAACATTGGTTGTTCACTTATACTTCCTTCATATTTTTTTAATGTTTGTTTTAATATATTTACAATATAAAATGGCATTCCTTCTAATAAAAGTCTATGCATTAATTCTTTTTCACTTTCTTTTGTTAAAATCATTCCTTCTGATTCACCTTTATTTTTTATTTTTTCAAATTTTCCTTCAAAAAAAAGTAACATTTGATTTAAATTTATTGGACGAAAAAATGATTCGTATATTTCATATAAATTTTTTTCTATGTTGTTCATATTTTCTTTTGGAATGTAAAATTTGGTTTCCATTTTAAATACATTATGACAATTTGGATATTTTTTCATATGTGATTCTGAAGGTTTGTCTCTTTTTTTAAAGTAAAATTCTTGTTTTTTTTGAAATTCATCTGCATTTGCTGGGTTAAAATGATATAATGCTTTATACCAATTTGCATATTGTTTTAATATGTGTTTTAAATCTAGGAAATCTCTTTTTGAAAGTTCTTTTTTGCTTGAATTCATTTTATTTAGTTTTTAATTAAAATATATATTTTTTATTATTTTTAATTTTTGATAATTCAAAATTTTAAATTAATATTTAATTTAAGGGTCATATTTAAAAATTAAATAGAGTAAATTAATGTATTGATTAGGTAAAAATTAAAAAAATTTTATAAATATGAGAATTTATTTTTTTGTTATATATATATATTGTTATATATAGATATATTAATTATAAATATTTATATATTTTATATTATAAATATAACAATTTAAATTTAAATTTAATTAAATTAAATAATGGGAGCGACATGTATAAGTGATTTTTGTGAATATGATGATGAAAATCAAAAAGAAAAAAAAAAAGAATATAACTTATCTATTAGAAATTTTACAAATGAAAAACAATTCAATTCATCAAATAAAAGAAATTCATTAATAATAACAACAATATCAAAAACAAGAAATAAAAATAATAAACTTCAAGAAAAAGCATCAACAAATGATGTTTTAGAAGAAGAAGACATTGTCAATTATAATAAAAAAGAGAAAAAAATAATAGAAAATTTCTCCCTTTCAAAAATAGATATTAATGAAATATCAAATGATTATATCGAAGATAAAAATTGGATAAATTATGATATTTCTTTTTTAGTTGACATTTTTTCATATAATTCAATAAATGAAGATGAAATTATATATCAAACAGAGTTAAATTTATTAAATCAAAATGAATTTTATAATGAAAATATAGATACTTTAACTTTAGGTTCAAAAGAAGTATATTGTGTTATTTCAAAATTTAAATTTGAAATATATAAATTTAATTCAGTTATTTCATCTTTATCTTTTGCTTTCTCAAATGATTCAAAGCCAAGTGAAACTTATTATAAAAGTAATCTTAATAATAATAAAATAAAATTAAAAATAAATAATAATGATTCTATTATTTATTCAATTTATTTCTATGATTTCAATTTAATATTAAAAAAATATGATTTTTGCCCTAAAAATAATATTGTATTAAATGGCCTTTATTCAATTGCTCAAATTGAATATTGTAATAAAAATAAATTTAAAGATGAAAAAAAAAATATTATTTTATCGACAAATAATCCTAATAAATTATATAATATTTTGAAATTACTTTTATTTCTTTCAAGTTTTTGTAAATAAATTTATTTTTTTTCATTATAATTAAAAAAATTATAAAATCTAATATTATTATTTTTCATTTAATTATATTCCCAAATTATTATTAAAAAAATTATTGCAAAAACGGATTAAATGAATAAATTTTAAATAAAAAAAATAATAAATAAAATATGACATCAAAAAATATTTTACTATTACTTTTTATCTCATTATTATCTTTAATAAACATATCAAATGGAAAAAAAATTTTATCAAAATTAAAAATCCAAAAAAGTTTAAATAGAGATGAAACTCCAGAACAAACATTAAATAATTTACAAAATAACCAAATTGATCTTTCAAAAGCTCAAATAACTTTAAATAATTTACTTTCAAAAAAACAATTATCTGCTCAATCAATTGTTCAAGATGTTTCTAATGAAGTTGGTGCAGATGTAAATGAAGAACAAGAAAAATTAAAAAAAAAAGTTGAAGAAATTTTAAAAGGAACTTATCATGATTCTAATTATGATTCACAGAAAAATAATGAAAAAGAAAAAGAAAATGAAGAAGAAAATTTAGAAAAAGAAAATTTAGAAAAAGAAAATGAAGAAAAAGAAAAAAAAAATATTGATTTTTATTTTAAAAATGAAAATTATGAAAATGAAAAAGAAAGTTTAAAAGAAAAAGAATTTGAAGAAGAAAATGAAGAAGAAAATGTAAATAAGAAAAATAAAAATGTTAAAAATTATTATCATTTTGATATTGATAATTTAGTTAATGATATTGTACAAGAAATAACTGATGAAATGAAAAAGAAAAAAGAAGATGAAGATTTAATGCAATTAAAAAAAAAACAAAAAGAAGATAATGAAGAAGAAGAAAGTGAATTAAATAATGAAGAAGAAAATGATATATCATTTATAATAGATTCACCATTAAAAGGAGAAAATAAACATGCATTTTTAAAAAGAAAAATATTTCAAAAAGAAAGAAATGAAAAATATGAAGATGATGATGATTTAGATGATAGTCAGGATTATTTAATTTATAATAATAATTATTATAATAACTATTTTAATAAATATAAAACAAAACCAAATAATTTAAATAAAAATATAAAGAAAATTGATTATCAAATAAAAGATGTAAAAAATGATAATAATTATGAAATAAAAAAAATAAATCCTGAATTAAATAAAGAAAAAAATATAGAAGAAATAATTGAATCAAATTTAAATGGATATGATAATATAAAAAATAAAGAATTGATAAATGAAGAAAATGAAGAAATTTTATCTCTTGATAAGTATTTTAATAATTTTGATGAACCAATTAATTATGATTATTATAAAGAAAATAATAATTTGAAAAATAATAAAAAATATAATAAAGAAAAATATAATCAAAGAAAAGATTTTGTTATTAATAATTTAAAAAATTATAAAAATGATACTGAAAAAAAAATAAAAGAACAATTAAAAAAAGACAAAGAACTTTTATATAAAAAATATAATTATTTAAATAATCAAATAGAAATGAATTCAAAGGATGAAGAAAGAAAATTAAATGAATTTAATGATAAATTAAAAAATGTTTTAAAAGAATTAAATGTTAATTTCATAAATATATTAAATGAAGGAAGTTTACAATTAAATAATACAAAATTACAAATAAAAGAAAGTTTAATTAACACTATAAATAATTATAAAAAAAGAAGTATTCAACAAAAACAAACAGAAAAAAATAAATCAAAAATAATAGAAAATAATTTAAAAAAAAATATTATATCATCTACAAATAATGCATATCAATTCTTTTCAAATAAAGTTAATGAAATTTATGATGATATAATTTCAAAAGTAAATCAAATTGAAGAAAATGCATATAATAAATTAAATAATTTAAATGCAATTTATGAAACTTTAGAAAATAATAGAAAAAATGAAAGAAATAATTTAAAAGATTTAGTTAATGATCAAATTAATCAAATTCAAAATAGAATTAATAATAATATAAATTCAACCAAAGATTATTTTAGAAATAAAAATAAGAAAGCACAAGAAGATTTAAATGAATTAAAAGAAGAAGTTGAATCAGATAAAAATTTAGGTTCATATAAAGTTGATACTTATAAAGATATTGAAAATGCTGAAAAGGAAATTTCAGAATTCTTAAATGTATTAAATAATGAACAAGAACAAAATTTAAAAAAAATAAATAATCAAATTAATAAAAATAGAACACATTTAAATAATAAAATTAAATCACATAGAAATAAATATGATAGATATAAAAAAAAAGTTAATAATACTTTTTATAAACTAAAAGAACAATTTGATAGAGTTTTAAATAAATTAGAAGAAAGAACTCATTTAATTAAAAATGTATTTAAGAAAGAATTAGAAAAAATTAATAATTATACATTGAATATTCAAAATAAAAATGAAGAAAAAAATTTAATATCAGAATTAACAAAACCAATAATTAATGAAATAAAAAGTGCAGTTGATGAATTAAATAATACTAATTCAGTTGTTGAATTTGATGTTACTAAAGCAGAAAAAACAAGAGATTTATTATTAAATAATTCTAATAATATTAATAATAATAATAAAAAAATTGAAAATAAAAATAATAAAGAAGGAAAAAAGAATAAAAGTAAAAATAAAAAAAATATTCAGTTAAAAAAAGTTAAAGAAATTGTTCCTGAAGAAAAAAAAGAAATTCCAAATAAAAAAAAACAAGAAGTTAATAATAATGAATATAAATTAATTGAACCATCAGAAATTGATGAATAACAAAAATACAAAAAAAAATTATTTTATTTTTTATGGTTAATAAATATTAGAATTAAAAAAAATTAATAAACTTTATTTTTTTTAAATTAAAAATATTTAATATTAAATGATAGAAAAAAATGAAAATGAAAATTTCATAAATGATAATAAACAAAATATAATGAGTTTTAATGATGTAATCGATAAATCAGAAGAAATAAAAAATGATAATAATATAAATTCAGATTCAACAAAAAAATTAATTCAATTAAAAGAAAGAATAGAAATACCATATTTTATATTAATACAAGCAAAAAAAAGTTGTTGGCATTGTTTATGTTGTTGTTGTTGTAATAATAATAAATATGAATTAATAAAATTAATTGATTTAAATGAATTAGAATCTTATTATGACTTAAAAGAATTAATAAATAAAAAATATAATCCTTCATTAAAACATCATGAAAATTCTTTAAAATTTTTATTTTTAATTTCTTTAAAAACTGATTTAACTAAAGATTTAAATTCGGAAAAATGGAAAACAATTGGATTTAATAATTCAAATCCTAGAAATGATTTAGTTAATTTTGAAGGTGGTTATTTTATTATATTATTTTTGACTTATTTTATAAAACAATATGAAGAAATATTTAATGAAATATTATTATATCAAGAAAATTTTTTCTTTATTAAAATTTGTAAATTAATTGTTTTTTATTTTAAATTAAGTTTAGATATGATTCAAAATAAAAAAGAAAGTTTTAATTTAAGAGAAAAATATGAAATTAAATCAGTTGATATTAAACAATTTATTGGATTTATTAAAAATCTATATATTGATACTAATTATGTTTATGATATAATATCTTTAATTATTATTTCTTTAAAAGGAAAAATACAAAATATTAAATTTGAAAATGATGAAGATAAAAAAAAATTTATTGAAAAAGAAACTAAAATTTCATTTAAAGATATTTTTTATGTAGAATTAACAAAAGATTTTTTATCTTTATCATTTAATTCAAATTATGATTAAAGTTAAATTGAATCATCAAAGTATATTTTTCATTTTCAAAAAAATTATAAAAAAAAAAATGTAAATAAAAATAATACATTTAGTATTTATATAACAAAAAAATAAAAAAATAAAATTTACTTTGCATAAAATAATTTATTTATTATTTAAATCATTATGAACTTTTTCAAAACTTTCAGACAAACAATTAACAGTATTATAAATATAATCAAATTCTTTTGCTTCCCTATTTTTCATTTCTGAAAAAGCCAAAAGTAAAAATTCAATATCTTCATCTCTTTTTTTATTTTCATTTTGATACATTTCTAAATTAATTAAAATTTGAGATTCTAATTGTTTATTTCTTTGATTTACAGAATCAATTAATTCTTTAAATTTTTTATTTTCTTCTCTTAAAGCTTCATTTTCTAATTTTACTTTTTGTAATTCTTTTTTTAAAGTAACTTTTAATTCATTGTTCATTGAATGATTTTGTAATTTTAATTTTTCATTTTCCATTTTTAAAGAATTAAAAACGTCTTCTGTATTTGCTATTGCCTCATCTTTTAATTTCATTTCTTCTTCTAATTTTTTCATATGTTTTAATAAGTTTTCTTTTTCTAATCTTGCTTGTTCTTTTACATTTTCTAAATTTTTTTTATTTTCTTTTATTAATTCTTCATAGTCATTTTGTAATTTATTTAATGATTGTTTTAAATTTTCATTTTCTGATTCTTGTTTTTTTTTTGAATCTTCATATTCTTTTGTTAATTTTTCTGAATCTAATTTTAATTGTTTTATTTCATTTTGTAAATTAGTTTTTTCTTTGTTAAATAATAATTCTTTTTCTTCATTTTCTTTTTTAATATTTTCAATTTGTTCATTTAAATTATTTATATTATCATTTAATTTTTTTATTTTTCCTTCATATGTTTTTTCTTGTTGTTCTAATGTATTATTTAATTCTGCTTTTTCTTTTTCAAATTGTTTTTTTAATTTTTCTTTTTCATTTTTAAATTCATTTGTTAAATTATTTTCTAATTCTTCTTTTTCTTGTTTTAATTTTTCTGATAATTTTTGTAAATCTTTATTAAATTTATTTAACATTTCTTCTTTTTCTTCTTCAAATTCTTTTGTTAATTTTTCTTTTTCTTTTAAATTTTTATTATTTAATGAATTTATTTTATCATTATATTCATTTATTAAATTTTCTTTTTCTTCTTGATTTTTTTTATTTATATCATTTATTTCTTTTTTATATTTATTTTCCATTTTTTCTCTTTCTTCTTCATTTTTTTTTGTTAAATCATTTATTTCTTTTTTATATTTTTTTTCCATTTTTTCTTTTTCTTCTTCATTTTTTTTATTTATATCATTAATTTGATTTTTATATTTTTTTTCCATTTTTTCTTTTTCTTCTTCATTTTTTTTAGTTAATTCATCAATTTCTAATTTATGATTTTTTTCCATTTTTTCTTTTTCTTCTTTATTTTTTTTATTTAAATCTTCAATATCTTTTTTATAATTTTTTTCCATTTTTTCTTTTTCTTCTTTATTTTTTTTATTTAAATCATCAATTTCTTTTTTATGATTTTGATTAATCTTTTCTTTTTCTTCTTGAAAATTTTTTTGCATATCATTTTTTTCTTTATTAAATTCATCTTTTAATTTTTGAGTTTCATTATTAATATTATTAGTATAATTTTCCATTTCTTTTTTGTGTCCTTCAATTAAATTTTGTTTTTCTTCTTCACTTTTTTTTTTTAATTCTTCCATTAAATTATTCAATTTATTAATTTGAGCTAAATAATCTTTTTTTTCATCTTCATATTTCTTATTTAATTCATTTTTTTCTTTTTCATTTTTTTGTATTAAATCATTATTTTCTTTTTTTAATTTTTCTATCATATCATTTTTTTCTTTTTCTAATTTTGACAATAAATCATTTTTTTCTTTTTCTAATTTTTTTTGTAATTCATCTTTTTCTTTTTCTAATTTTTTTTGTATTTCATCTTTTTCTTTTTCTAATTTTTTTTGTAATTCATCTTTTTCTTTTTCATATTTTGATAATAAATCATTTTTTTCTTTTTCTGATTTTTCTTGTAATTCTTTTTTTTCTTTTTCATATTGATTTTTTTCATTTTGTAATTTTTTTTCTAATTCATTTTTTTCTTTTTCTAATTTTTCTTGTAATTCTTTTTTTTCTTTTTCAATTTGATTTTTTTCATTTTCTAATTTTTCTTGTAATTCATTTTTTTCTTTTTCTAATTGTTTTTGTAATTCATTTTTTTCTTTTTCATATTTTGAAGTTAAATCATTTTTTTCTTTTTCAAATTTTTCTTGTAATTCTTTTTTTTCTTTTTCTAATTGATTTTTTTCATTTTTTAATTGAGTTGTAATACTTCCTGCTTCTTTTTCTAATTTTTCTTGTAAATCATTTTTTTCTTTTTTTAATTGTTCAATCATATCATTTTTTTCTTTTTCTAATTTTTCTAACATATCATTTCTTTCTTTTTCTAATTTTTTAATTAAATCATTTTTTTCATTTATAAAATTTTTTTCTTGTTCTTTTAATTTATTTTCCATTTCTTTTTTATAAGCATCAAAATTTAAATTTAAATTTTTTAAATTTTTATCTAATTCATTTATTTTATTTTCTTTATCAGATAAAGTTTTATTTAAATTTTCTTTTTCATTTTGTAAATTATTAAATTCATTTTCTAATTTATTTTTTTCTTCTTTAATTTTATTTAATTCTGAATTCATTTCATTATTTCCTTTTTCAATTTCTTCTTTATATTGATTAAATTTTTTATTCAATTCATCTAAATCATTTTTTACTTTATCACTTTCATTTTTTAATAATTCATTTTGTGCTTTTAAGTCATCAACTTCTTTATTTGATTGTTCTAAATTAACTTTTAATTTTTTTTCTGCTTTATCTTTTTCTTTTTTTAAAGTTTCTTTATCAACTTGTAATAAATTAATTTTCATATCTAAATTATCTTTTATTTCATCAAATTTTCTTTTTTCATTTTTTAATTGATTAATAGTAAAATTTAATTCACTTTCTTTTTTAGTTTTATCCATTAATTCTTGATTAATTCTATTTAATTCATCTTGTAATTCTTTTATTGTATCTTGTAAATTATTTTTTTCATCTTCATATCCTTCTAACATTCCAGTAAGTCTTATTTTTTCATTTTTTAAATTTCTTATTTCATTATATTGATTTAAATTATTACTTGGTAAAACATTTTTATTTGTACTTTGACTTTGAATTATATTTTGTAATTCATCAATTGTTTTTACCATTTCTTCTTGTTCTCTTGTTTTCTTTTTTAATTGAGTATTTTGGTCTTTTAATAATGTTAATTTTTCTTTTGCATTTTTTTTGTAATTTTCATAATTTGTTTTTATATTATCTGATTCTACTGTTAGTAAATCAAATTTTTCTTGTAATTCTTTTAAGTCATTATTTAAATTTTTTATTTGATATTGTTGACGTATTATTTGTTCTTTATCTTTCATTATTGATTCATAATCACTTTCTGCATTTATTACAATTTCTTGTTTCATATTATTATCATCTGACATTTTTTATATTTTTAATTATGTTCATTCATATTTAATATTTAAAACAAAAGAAAAAAAATAAAATTTTTTTTATCATATTAAATTTATTTAAAAAAAAAATTGTAATAATAAATATCAATTTATAATTATTTAATATTATAATTTTATATTATAAAATACTTTAATTAAATAAAGTAAATGGAGTTAAATAATGATTATATAAATAAATTAAGTACAAATAATGAAATAAATTGTCCAAAAATTTTATCCAACATTTCTCTTATTCCAAAACCAATAATTAATAAAAATATTCCAAGTCCTTTAATTCTTTCTGTATATTCAAAAAGTAATTTTGAAATTTTTAATCTATCATCATTAATTGAAAATTTTAAATCAAAATCAACACCAAATAGTTTAAATAATAGTATTTATGATTCTTCAGATGAAGAATATGAAATAGAAAATAATGTTAATAATGATAATGCAAAATATTTACGAAAAGAAATGATGGTTATTAATAAAAATAATCAAAAAATACAAAGAATATTATCTAATGGAAATAAAATTGAAAAAAATGAATTAAATGGAGAAGTTAAGATAAGAGATTTATCTGATGATGATGAATATTTTTTAGAAGAAGATGATATTGGAGGTGAATATGATGTTTTAAATATTATTCAAAGAAATTTTCAAATTTGAAAAAAGATTTTTTTATTTCAATTAAAAATATGTTTAATTCATATATACAATTTTTATATATGTATATAAATAGGAATAATAATATATATTTTATATATTGAGAGTTATTATTATTATTATGGTAGAATATAATAAAATAAATGTTGTTATATAAATAAAAAAATCAATACTAATCTAAAATAATATATTATAATATATTTCTTATAATATAATAAAATTTAAATAATCAAAAAAACATATTATTTAAAAATCAAAAAAACCCTCAAAAAAAATATAAAAAAACAAAAAAAAAAAAAAAAAAAAAAAAAAAAAAACAAAAAAAAAAAAAAAAAAAAAATAAAAAAAAAAAAAAAAAAAAAAAAAAAAAAAAAAAAAAAAAAAAAAAAAAAAAATATTGATTTTTATTTAAAAAATGAAAATGATGAAAATGAAAAAGAAAGTTTAAAAGAAAAAGAATTTGAAGAAGAAAATGAAGAAGAAAATGTAAATAAGAAAAATAAAAATATTAAAAATTATTATCATTTTGATATTGATAATTTAGTTAATGATATTGTACAAGAAATA
>Ga0256407_10008138_pt1 | contig 15502 bp, 16 predicted proteins | sample RumenRJG_04DNA_FD_193489 | JGI IMG/M metagenome (GOLD analysis project Ga0256407, IMG submission 193489) | Bovine rumen microbial communities from Lethbridge, Alberta, Canada - RJG_04 | ecosystem: Host-associated > Mammals > Digestive system > Stomach > Rumen | place: Canada: Alberta...
CAACGCTTTATGGCAATGCCGACCAGGTGCGAAAGGACATGAAGAGCGTTATTCCAGACCTGAAGCGGCTTGGCAACATCGAGGCTATGGGCATCGACGACGACTATTTCGACGACAGCAGCTACCTGGCCTGCGGACTGCTCGCAGCAAACATGGAACGAACCATAAGCTATGTAGACAGCTATGAGACTCCCGAGGAACGTGCCGCACGCGAATCGCGCGATAGCAGCGGTGGAGGAAGTTCGTCGTATGGCGGCGGCGGTGGCTCCGATGGCGGTGGAGGCTCCGGCTTCAGATAGAAACTACATCAGACATAAGTATGTGAAACATGAAGCAAGTCGTGTTTATATGGGCCATGCTGCTGTCGTATGCGACGGCAGCATGGCCCAGTGGTAATGTGCTGCACCGGCATATTGCCAACGTTACGTTCAATGACCATTATGTGGTTGTGGTGGAAGTATATGAACTTACGGCAGGCAGCGACATCTCAGAAATATCTGTTCCAGTAGATGCCAGACTGTTGCACCCCAAGGCCAAGCTAAGGATACACCCCGACAGCGACGACACACTATATGAAGTTCTGGACCAATGGGACAGCAATGCTCCGTACAGCGAGAAGCAGAACCGCTGCGGACTGAGACGCAATGCCGACGGTACCAGCTCGTTGTGCTTCGGAGTGCAGCGTAACAAGAAGGAATTGTATTTCGTCAGCTATGCTCTGCTGCCGATAGCCCGGCGGACTGCCACAGCCGACGTGGTAGACTATCCCTTCGCGCGCCATGATGCTTCGCTTCCGGCACTGAAAGATGAGATTAGGTTTCAACTCCGTGACCGAAAGATAGGCTCTGGTGACATAGACCTAAAGGCTTCGCATTGCGACGGAGGCACGGTGCTACTCAACGGCGGCACGGTGTACGTAGTTGCAGATGCCTCGAAGGGTGGTACGACGAAGCTCGACTATCAGTTGCAGTTCGCTAAAGGTCTGTTTGCCGAGACCTGTCCGATAGCCGCTGCTGTCAGCCAGCCTCAAGGCAACTCGTCAGCAGCCGACAGCAGCAGGGCTGTAGGAGGCGGCACTCTCACCATCCTCCGCGACACGACCCCGGTGGAGTTCTCCAAGGCAGAGCTTACATCGCCCATGATGAGTACAAGCGAGCCGCGCGAAGAGCACTACACGCTGTGGGACTTCATCTGCGACCATGCCGTGGCTTTGCTCTCTTCACTGTTTCTGCTCACGGTTGTTGCCTATTATCTAATTGGTTATATCAGGAAGAAGACAATATGAAGAGGCATACATATATAATAAGGTGGCGGTGGGCATGGTTGCTGATGCTCGTGGCGGTGCTGCAAAGTCCGCTCCCGGCACTGGCACAGTTCAAGTTGCACGATGTTGTGATAACTGTTGAGATAAACAAGCTGGGCAACGCGCGTATATCCGAGAAACGTTTTGCCACCGTCGGTACACGTGGCACCGAGGGCTATATCCGCCAGAACCAACGTCAGGGGCGTGATGTGGGTGAGATAGCCGTCAGCGACGAGACGGGCAGGAAGTATAAGGTGGTGGAGCCGTGGAACATCAACCTCTCGCGCGAGGAGAAAGCAGGCAAGTGTGGCATCCATGAAGGCGACGACGGCACCGAACTCTGCTGGGGAGTGGGCGCGCCGGGAGAGCGGATATATGATGTTCACTACACGCTGACGCGGCTTGTTAAGGCATACGACGATGTCGACGGGTTCCTGTTCACCTTCTACGAGGCGGCCAGCCCATGGGCGCAGCACCTCCGCCTGATAATAAGGGCCGAAGGACGGCAGCTCACAACGGAAGACACCCGTGTGTGGTCGTTCAACCACTACGGCACTATCTTTGTGCGCAATGGGGAGATAGTGGCCGAGACAGTGAAGCCTTTTGCCTGTGACGGCGAGAAGATGAACGTGATGGTGGAGTTCAGCAAGGGTCTGTTCACTCCGGCCACGACGGTCAAGGGCACGTTCTACGACCGCGTGAAGAAGCGAGCCTTCGAGGGCAGCGACTACGAAGACACAGGCACGCAGACTGGTCAGGCTTCTTATGACAACAGTGAGCACACCAGTTCGGGCTTTCAGGAGCTGGGCGATCTCTGCTATTATGGTCTGGCATGGATTATGGCACTGTTATTCCCCTTCTTTGCGTTCAACCTGCGGGGCAGTTATAAGGATAAAGTCACGCGGTGGAAGCACTTGAAACGCCTCTTCGGAAACGTTGACGGCAAGCAGGAAGACTGGTATCGCGACCTGCCTTTCGGCGGCGACCTTTCGAGTACTATGGGCGTGATGCGGGCCGTAGACAGCAAACTGTTCAGCGAAGTCAATCTTCGCAGGGCATACGTGCTGAGGCTTCTCCATAGCGGAAGGTTGAAGATTGTCAACGACCCTACGCCTGGGCGCAACATGGCAAAGGCTTTCTATGTGGAGAAACCTGAGGTAGACCCACCCGAGGAGCCGGGAAACAGCACCTATAACATATGTCTTCACGAATTTCTCTACGCCGCCGCTGGCTCAGACCACATCTTGCAGCCCGAGGAGTTGGACGACTATGTGAAGGCGCATCCCGTGGAATGTAGGCCAATGGTGAAAGCTCTGTGGCGTGCGCTCTCGGTGCGCAGGTTCTATATTGGCAATCTCAAGCGTGAGGAAGTGAACCAGGTGTTCGGCCTGAAGAAATATCTCGAGGAGTTCACGCTCAACAACGAACATTCCCTGGCCGAGGTGCAGCTGTGGAAGGAGTATCTGGTATATGCTTCGCTCTTCGGCAATGCCGAACAGGTGTGCAAGGATATGCAGAAAGTGTTCCCTGATTTCGAGAAGCTGTCGGGCATCGAAACCTCCGCAATAGCTTCCGACACCGTAGCCATGTCGGCTTCGTTGGCAGCAAGTGCCTACACGGCTGCCGTGTATGTGCGTAGCTATGAAACTCAGCAGGAACGTAGGAGCCGGGAGGCGGCACGTGCCTATGCTGCCTCGTCGTCAAGTCGCAGCAGTGGAGGCGGTGGCAGCTCGTCATACCGAGGAGGCGGCGGCTCGGCAGGAGGTGGCGGCTCCGGCTTCAGATAAGTTCCCAGTCACATCCATTAAACGATTAAAAGCAAATGTTGGCAAAAAGATGTACTTATACAACCTTTTTGCCAACATTTAATGTTTGAAGGATAGACTATAAGAGTAATCAGCGGTTATAAAAGAACCCCGTCGTGTAGCTGTTCAATGGGAAACATCAAGTCCCAGTTCTTTCCCCATACGATATTGCCGTTCTCAATAGAAAAGCGATTGAATTTGCGCGGGTCAAGAATCAGAAAGTCCAACAAACTCCAAATCTCCGTAGAAAAAACAATAGAAATTCTTGCTTGTTCCCAAAAATCATCATATCTTTGCCCCAAACCCAGTTAGTCCAAGAGAGGGCAGGTGGGTAACATCGATGGAATCTGAAGGCCAACGGAGCCGTTTGTAGGGCTGGCTGAAGGAAAAGGCGTTTACGAACGTTACTGTTCTGTGTGTTCAAACTTCGCACCTTTGAAACCAGTCACAGAGGTAATGCAACGAAACGTCTGCGTGGGTGAATTATATCCCAGCGGGTGTGCTATATATAATATATGTATAGTGCCGTTGCTGTATATAATATCACTTGGCGTGGGCTAACTGCGTTGCTTATCCTTGACTGGGGGCAATGCGAAGGCCTGAACACAAGGATGGGCGAGAGTAGAAACTCCCATGCCTTTTTTGTTTCCTTTACCTAAACATAATTATTAACGCTGAATTCGGGAGTTAGGAGGCAACTTTAAACTTCTAACGTTATGAAGACAAAGCGAAACGAGGAACTCCAGTCGCGAAGAGAGTTTTTCAAGAAAGCAGCAAAGGGCGCACTGCCTATTCTGGGAGCTTTAGCTCTGTCACAAGTTTCTTCAGTCTTGAGTGCTGCAGAGAAAATGCCTATGGGCTGTCAGTATGGATGCACGAATGGTTGCTCTGGCAGTTGTGGACGTTCTTGCTCATTTGGATGTTCGGGTAGTTGTGCCGGCGGTTGCGATGGCGCTTGTAAAGGTGGATGCTCTCACTCTTGCTCTTATGGTTGTTCTGGAAGCTCAAGAGGGTGGTAAAATTCAAGTAGAAAGAAGCAGTTGGCAGGACGGCATGGCCAAGAACATCACCTTCATTGTCACGAAGGACTGCCAGCTGGCCTGTAAGTACTGCTATCTCGTGGGCAAGAACTCCAAGGAGCGGATGCCTTTCGAGATAGCGAGGCAGGCGATAGACTATATACTTAGCCACGAGGACGACTTCAGGGAGGAGAGCGTGGTGTGGGACTTCATCGGCGGCGAGCCGTTTATGGAGATTGACCTGATAGACCGGATTTGCGACTATCTGAAGGCTGAGATGTTCAGAAGGAATCACCATTGGTTCAACAGCTACCGCTTCTCGTTCTCCACCAACGGCATCAACTACCATACGGCCAAGGTACAGGCTTTCATTAAGAAAAATGCCAGTCACCTCAGCATCGGCATCACCATCGACGGCACGAAGCAGAAGCACGACCTCAACCGCATCTACAAGCAGAAGAGCGCGGACGAAGAGGAGCGCGGCTCATACGAAGATGTTGTGAGGAACATTCCGCTTTGGTTAGAGCAGTTTCCCGGCAGCGGTACCAAGGTGACAATCAGCAGTGCGGACATTCCCTATATCAAGGAGAGCGTTCTCCACTTGTATTCGCTTGGAATACATGAGGTGAACATCAACTGCGTGTTTGAGGATGTGTGGAAGGAAGGCGACGACCTCATGTTTGAGGACCAGCTTATGCAGTTGGCCGACGCCATCATCGACGGCGGCTACTACACAGACTATGCCTGCTCGTTCTTCTCGGAGAGCATAGGAAAGCCGATGGATCCCAAGCTGGAAAACCAGAACTGGTGCGGCGCGGGCCGTATGCTGTCGATTGATGCAGCGGGCAACTTCTACCCCTGTACTCGTTTTGCTGCGTATTCGCTGCGAGAGAAGCGGCCCATCATCATAGGCAACGTGCGCGACGGCATCGACAAGAACAAGCTGCGCCCGTTCCTTACGCTTGACCGCCTGACGCAGAGTCCGCAGGAATGTATCGACTGCGAGGTTGCCAGCGGCTGCGCATGGTGTCAGGGCGAGAACTACGATGCTGCCCGGACGAACACCATCTACCAGCGGGCTACTGCCATCTGCAAGATGCACAAGGCCCGCGTGCGAGCCAACAACTACTACTGGAACAAGCTCTACCGCAAGCTTGAGCTTGAGGGCGAGCGCGAGGAGTACAAGAAAAACAAGCGAGAAGTTAAACCCGAAGTCTGCTAACCGCCATGCTGCAATACCTTATTATATTATTAAGCGACAGGAGTACGTCGTTCTGTCACTATAGCCCAGGTTCCTCTCCCAAAGGCGAGGGGAGCGGAACGCCTATTGCCCTTGACACGTTGCGCCGAGGCATCCGCTTTGCGATGCGCGAGAACCTGATGATACAGTTCGTCTATCCCGAGGAGGAACTGCCCCGGGAGATACTTGACGAGATAGAGACGATTGACCATAGCAAGATAAAAGCCCACCCCAACCCTCCCGAAGGGAGGGAGAGAGAGTCAGATGCCGACGTGCTGGTGCTGAACGGCTGGGAGGCATTGGCTTCGGGTTGCAAATCCGAAGCAGCGAGCTTCGCCGTGCCGCTTGTGCTGCGCACCGGCAAGGCCGAGCTGTTTGAACGCTATGGCGAGCTGAAGCCCGTGCTGTCGCGTACTCCAAGGCTGAACGTAGTGATAACGGATGTGGAGACCTTCACCGATGAGGACTTCGGAAAGTACAAGGCTGTGCTCTCAGAGTTGTCCGCAGCGGTGGAGCAGCTCTACGCAGACGGCCAGTCGCCGCAGCTGAACCTTCTCACCGACCGCATGATGCTGGGCGAGATGAACAACTGCGGTGCAGGCGACACCACGTTGACACTGGCCCCGAACGGCAAGTTCTATGTATGTCCGGCTTTCTACTACGACGACGAGGCCGACAGCGTAGGCGACATCAATGCACCCGACTTCCGCAGTGCCGAAGACCTTGACATCAGGAACCGCCAGCTCTACAAGCTCGACCATGCCCCCATCTGCCGCCACTGCGACGCGTGGCAGTGCAAGCGTTGCGTGTGGCTGAACCGCAAGACCACGCTTGAGGTGAACACCCCGAGCCACGAGCAGTGTGTGGTGGCGCACTTAGAGCGCAATGCCAGCCGAGAACTGCTTCAACGCATCCGCCGTCACGGCACCTTCCTTCCCGAACATGACGAGATAAAGGAGATTGACTACCTCGACCCGTTCGACAGGAGGGATGAATGGAAATAGAATAACATAAAGCAAAGTAATATGAAGAAGAAAGTAGGACAGGTGACACCTGAAGAGAAGAATGAGATCCAGACGTTGTTTGAACGCCGCAACGGACTGACTGAGTTGGCAAAGATACTGACTGCCGACAATGGCGAGCTCTACGAGAAGCTGGTGAAGGACATGGGCGAGACCGGCACGAAGTTTCAGTCGTGGTGGGACAGCATGGCACGGAAGTACCAGTGGGAGAGCGCAGCTGACGGCAACTGGGAAATCAACTTCGACACGTGTGAGATATATCTTGTAACGGAAAACTGATAACAGAACTGGTATGTTTACTTCACAATTATTATTCATAGGCACTACCGAGTTGCTGCTCATAGGCGGAATAGCCCTGCTGCTGTTTGGCGGCAAGAAGCTGCCAGAGATGATGAAAGGTCTGGGCCAGGGCGTGCAGAGCTTCAAGCAGGGCATGGCCGAACCTCTGGCCACGGAGGACAAAGACCAGGAAGCGGACGGCGAGGACGACCAAGAAGAGCAAACCGATGGCGAAGACAGCGGAAAGTCGGGAGTCGGCGACAAATAAGCCTGCTGGCAGCCGGCACGACGAGGCCGTGATGACCTCGGGAGAGCATCTGGAGGTGTTGCGCCGGATGCTCTTCCGCATACTTGCCGTGGCGGGAAGTGTGGCGGCTGTGGTGTTCTGCTTCAAGAACACCACATGGCAGCTGCTGCTCGCGCCGAGCGAGTGGGACTTCTGCACCTACCGCTGGATAGAGCGCGGCGCGCAGCTCATGGGGGTGGACTTCCACTTCGAGCCTTACCACGTCAGCATGATAGCCACCGACCTGTCGTCACAGTTTATGACCCACATCACCACGGCTGTCTATCTGGGACTGCTGGGTGCGTCGCCCTACATACTGCTTGAGCTGTTCCGCTTCGTCTCGCCTGCACTCTATGACAACGAGCGCCGCTATTCGTTGCAGGTGGCAGTAATTGTCTATGTGCTGTTTGTCGTTGGCGTGCTGATGTCCTACTTCGTACTATTCCCCATCTCCTTCCGTTTCCTCGGCACCTACAGCGTTTCGGAACGTGTGGTGAGCAACATCACGATAGACTCATACGTCTCAACGTTCACCACGCTGACACTCACCATGGGGCTCGTGTTCCAGCTGCCGGTGATAGCTTTCTTCCTGACCAAGCTGGGATTTGTCAGCTCATCCATGCTCACACGCTACCGCCGCCACGCTTTTCTGCTGATAATGGTGGTCGCAGCAGTAATAACGCCTCCCGACCTGATGACCCTGGTTCTTGTCACGATACCCCTCTACCTGCTCTACGAGCTGAGTGTTCAGATAGTGAAGAGGGTGGAGCGTGGGTAAGGCTTTTCTTCCGCGCTTGTTCATGGCTGTTTTGTGTGGCTTTTTACGGCTGTTTGCGGTATGGTTTGGCAGCTTGCTGTTGCAGCGGCTGCCTTGCGTTCAGCAAAACAACTTGTTTTGCCTTGCAATTTGGTACTTATTGCATTGCAATTAGCACCAAATTAGAGACCAATTCAACTTGTTTTGGTTTTCGGTTGAGTATCTGCTAATTACGGTCAGGCTGTTTCGACGGCTTCTTTCAGCATATAGCTCTTCATCGCAACGCAAAAAATAAAGAATGAAAAATTTGGCTGTAATTTAAATTAACCGTACCTTTGCAGCCGCTTATCATGCGTGGAACAGCGTAAAGGCGAGCGAGATACGCAGATGGCGGTTAAAAATGAATAAGTTTAACAATTAAAACATATAAAGAAAAACATGATTATCGTACCAGTAAAAGACGGTGAGAATATCGAGAGAGCACTCAAGAAGTTCAAGAGAAAGTTTGAGAAGACAGGTATTGTTAAGGAGCTGAGAGCTCGTCAGCAGTATGACAAGCCGTCTGTGCTGAAGCGCCTGAAGATGGAGCACGCCATTTACGTGCAGAAGCTTCGTCGCGAAGAGGAGTAAAATCCTCTCGTAAAATTTGGTAGATTGGATTTATCTTTGTAAATTCGTTGCCGAAAGCCGTTGCTGATAGTTCAGAATGGCATAATAATAAGTGGCAATCGTATTTAATGATAGATAAATTCCAGGATTACCTAAGATTGGAGCGCAACTACTCAATGCGCACGGTCGAAGAATATGGCAAGGACTTGAGACAGTTTGAGTCGTATTTCACATCGTTGGAAAGCGGGCTCTCTTGGACGGAGGTGGACTCCGACATCATCCGAGGCTGGATGGAGAGCATGATAGATAGAGGAAACACTGCCACTTCAGTGAAGCAAAGACTGAGTGCGGTGCGTTCCTTTTATCGTTTTCTCCTATTCAAAGGGTGGGTGAGCAGTGATCCGTCGCGTGGCGTGGAGAACCCTAAGACTCCAAAGCCGTTGCCCACGTTCGTCAAGGAGAAGGACATGGAGAGGCTGCTCGACCTGCAGATGTGGGGCGACGACTATCGTGACGTGCTCACGCATACCATCCTCGTGATACTCTACGACACGGGGGTGCGCGCCTCGGAGCTAATCAGGCTCAATCTGGGTGACGTGGATATGGCTCGCATGGAGGTGCGGGTGACTGGAAAACGCAACAAGCAGCGCGTGTTGCCATTCGGCGACGATATGCGGTCGGCCATAGAGCGCTATCTCGTGGCGCGTTCCGGGCTGTCGGTCGTGGATGACGGTGAGGCTCTGCTGCTGACGGTGAAGGGCAGGCGGCTGGATTATTTCCAGCTGCGGCGGATAGTGAGAGATGCTCTGGGGCGTGTGACGGCGCAAAAGAAACGTTCGCCCCACGTGTTGCGGCATACCTTTGCCACGGCTATGCTCAACCATGACGCGGCACTGCAAGGAGTGCAGAAACTGTTAGGCCATGAGAGCATGGCTACTACCGAGATATACACCCACACCACCTTTGAACGGGTGAGGCGCGTCTACAAGACGGCTCATCCCAGAGGATGAATGAGAACAATATCGGTTGCCAGCCTACTGTAGGCCAGTGCATCCGGGAACCCAATTATTAACCTTATTATAATAGGAGGCTATTATGGAAATCAAAATTCAAGCAATCCATTTCGATGCAACCGACAAGTTGCAGTCGTTTGTCAACAAGAAAGTAGAGAAACTTCAGAAGACGTATGAGGATATAACAAAGGCCGAAGTTCAGCTGAAGGTAGTGAAGCCTGCAACCTCGCTGAACAAGCAGACGAGCCTCACTGTGACGGTGCCGGGGACAACTCTTTTCGTCGAAAAGACCTGCGACACGTTTGAGGAAGGCGTAGACCTTTGCCTCGACTCAATGAAAGTGCAGCTCACGAAATTCAAGGAAAAACTTCGTGACAGATAAAAAAACTCCAGAAAAAATTTGGAGGTTCGGAAAATAGTCGTATCTTTGCAGCCGTTTTAGAACAAGTCCTAAATCAAAGGCCTTACGGCTGCAAGGATTTGCCTCTTTAGCTCAGTTGGCCAGAGCACGTGATTTGTAATCTCGGGGTCGTTGGTTCGAATCCGACAAGAGGCTCAGCGAAAGCGAAGGAGGAAGGCGCTTCGGAGGAAGTTGCTGATGAATATGACAAGGGTGGTTACCAGAGTGGACAAATGGGGCAGACTGTAAATCTGCTGGCTACGCCTTCGGTGGTTCGAATCCATCACCACCCACTCTCAAGTAGACGAAGCGGAGTTTTGGCTCGTTTTAGTAAAGAAAGTTTTTACTGGAAGCGCGCCGAAAAGCCGTCAACGCGGAAATAGCTCAGTTGATAGAGCACTAGCCTTCCAAGCTGGGGGTCGCGGGTTTGAGCCCCGTTTTCCGCTCTTCTTTGCTGTAATAGCTCAGTGGTAGAGCACTTCCTTGGTAAGGAAGAGGTCCTGAGTTCAACTCTCAGTTACAGCTCTACTGTTGAGAGATTTTGTGTTGGAAGCAGAAACAACCAAAGAATTTTTTACGAAAATTAAAACAATAAAGCTATGGCTAAAGAACAATTTGTGCGCACCAAACCGCACGTAAACATTGGTACTATCGGTCACGTAGACCATGGTAAGACTACTCTGACAGCTGCTATTACTACCGTTTTGGCAAAGCAGGGTCTTTCTGAGGTTAAGTCTTTCGATCAGATTGACAACGCTCCCGAGGAGAAAGAGCGTGGTATTACTATCAACACCGCTCACGTAGAGTATGAGACCGCTAAGCGTCACTATGCTCACGTAGACTGCCCGGGACACGCTGACTATGTAAAGAACATGGTTACTGGTGCTGCCCAGATGGACGGTGCTATCCTCGTTGTTGCTGCTACTGACGGTCCTATGCCTCAGACTCGTGAGCACGTTCTGCTCGCTCGTCAGGTAAACGTTCCCCGTCTGGTAGTGTTCCTCAACAAGTGCGATATGGTTGACGATGAGGAAATGCTCGAGCTCGTTGAGATGGAGGTTCAGGAGATTCTCGCTCAGTATGAGTTTGAAGATGACACTCCTATCATCCGTGGTTCTGCACTCGGTGCTCTCAACGGTGTTGCCAAGTGGGAAGAGAAGGTTATGGAGCTGATGAACACTTGTGACGAGTGGATTCAGGAGCCTCCACGTGACACTGACAAGCCCTTCTTGATGCCTGTTGAGGATGTATTCTCTATCACAGGTCGTGGTACTGTAGCTACTGGCCGTATTGAGACTGGTGTTATCCACGTAGGTGACGAGGTTGAGCTGCTCGGTCTTGGTGAGGACAAGAAGTCGGTTGTTACCGGTGTTGAAATGTTCCGCAAGCTGCTCGACGAAGGTCAGGCTGGTGACAACGTAGGTCTGCTTCTCCGTGGTATCGACAAGAACGAGATCAAGCGTGGTATGGTACTCTGCCATCCGGGACAGATCAAGCCTTTCAAGAAGTTCAAGGCTTCTATCTACGTTCTGAAGAAGGAAGAGGGTGGCCGTCACACTCCGTTCGGAAACAAGTATCGTCCTCAGTTCTACCTCCGCACCATGGACTGTACAGGTGAGATCCATCTGCCCGAGGGTGTTGAGATGGTAATGCCTGGTGATAACGTAGAGATCACCGTAGAGCTTATCTACGCTGTAGCACTGAACAAGGGTCTGCGTTTTGCTATCCGTGAGGGTGGCCGCACAGTAGGTTCTGGTCAGATTACAGAGGTATACGAAGACTAAAGTCTATAGTTCCTGTCAGAGATAGGCTGGCCGTATAAACACTGTCAATGCTTACTCTGAAGAGCTAATAGAATATAAACAAGGCTCCCGCTCATGCGGTGGGAGCTTTCTTACGGGAATAGCTCAGTTGGTAGAGCATCGGTCTCCAAAACCGAGGGTCGTGGGTTCGAGTCCTCCTTCCCGTGCTAAACGAAAGATAATATGTTCAAGAAGTTTGTAGATTATTGCAAGGCTTGTTACGATGAACTTGCTCACAAGACAACGTGGCCTACACGTCGCGAACTGACACATAGTGCAATGGTTGTATTATCTGCTTCCCTAATCATTGCCCTGGTGGTGTTCGCAATGGATTCGTTGTTTAAGTTTGTTATGACTGCCGTCTATCCAGGTTAAAATCAAACAATGATGGCTGAGAATAGTAAGAAGTGGTATGTGCTAAGAGCTGTCAGCGGAAAGGAAGCTAAGGTAAAGGAATATATCGAGGCTGAATTGAAGCACAACGTCAAGTTGCAGAACAGCGTTTCACAGGTGCTCATACCTATGGAGAAGCACGCATCTTTGCGCAATGGCAAAAGGGTGGTCAAGGAGAAAATAAGTCTCCCTGGCTATGTTCTTGTTGAGGCTGACTTGTCGGCTGAGATTGCTTCGACTTTACGTTTTATGCCAAACGTGCTTGGTTTCCTTGGCGGAATGAGTACGCCGACACCTGTTCGTCAGGCTGATGTCAATCGCTTGTTGGGTAATGCAGAGAACTCCGAACTGGAGGACATTGCAGACATACCATTCGAGGTTGGCGAGTCGGTGAAAGTTACGGATGGGCCTTTCAGTGGTTTCCATGGTATCATCGAAGAGGTGAATGCCGAGAAGCACAAGCTGAAGGTTATGGTTATGATTTTCGGACGACAGAATCCCTTGGAGCTTAGTTTTATGCAAGTCTCAAAGGAAGAGTAACGCTATATTGTTACGGATAGTGTTATTTCTTTCATAAACTTTAAATAAATTATAAATCAAAATGGCTAAAGAAGTTGCTGGATTAATCAAGTTACAGATTAAAGGTGGCGCTGCTAATCCTTCACCCCCAGTTGGTCCTGCCCTTGGTTCTAAGGGTATTAACATCATGGGATTCTGCAAGGAATTCAACGCCCGCACCCAGGATAAGGCTGGCAAGGTATTGCCTGTCGTTATCACTTACTACACTGATAAGTCATTCAGCTTTGTCATTAAGACACCTCCTGCTGCTGTTCAGCTGATGGAGGCTGCCAAGGTAAAGGGCGGCTCTGGCGAGCCTAACCGTAAGAAGGTGGCAAGTGTGACATGGGATCAGGTAAAGGCCATTGCCGAAGATAAGATGGCTGACCTCAACTGTTTCACTGTTGAGTCGGCAATGAAGCTTATCGCTGGTACGGCGCGTAGTATGGGTATTACAGTAAAAGGGGACTTCCCTGGTGAATAATTAAAAACTTCAATTAAAATGAGTAAGCTGACAAAAAATCAAAAATCAGTAGCTGATAAGGTTGAAGCAGGGAAGTTGTACACACTGCAGGAGGCTTCTGCCTTGGTAAAGGAGATTACCACTACCAAGTTTGATGCTTCCGTTGATATCGATGTACGTTTGGGTGTTGACCCTCGCAAGGCAAACCAGATGGTTCGCGGCGTGGTATCACTGCCTAACGGCACTGGTAAGGTGACACGTGTGTTGGCTCTCTGTACTCCCGATCAGGAAGAAGCTGCAAAGGCTGCTGGAGCAGACTATGTTGGTCTCGATGAATATGTAGAGAAGATTAAGGGTGGTTGGACTGACATTGATGTCATCATCACCATGCCTTCCTGCATGGGTAAGATTGGACCGCTTGGTCGTGTACTCGGTCCTCGTGGACTTATGCCTAACCCCAAGAGCGGTACTGTGACAATGGATGTTGCCAAGGCCGTGAAGGAGGTAAAGCAGGGTAAGATTGACTTCAAGGTTGACAAGGCCGGTATCATACACACCTCTATTGGTAAGGTTAGTATGTCTGCCGATGCTATCTTGGGAAATGCCAAGGAGTTCATAGCTACTGTTATCAAGCTCAAGCCCGCCGCAGCTAAGGGTACGTACATTAAGAGTATCTTTATTTCTAGTACAATGAGTAGGGGCATCAAGATTGATCCCAAATCTGTAGAGTAACTTTAAAAGTTCAGAAAGATGAAAAAGGAAGTAAAAGATACAATAGTTGTAGAACTTGGACAGAAGCTTAAGGAATATCCTCATTTCTATCTTGTCGATGTGGCAGGATTGAACGCTGAGGACACAAGTGATCTTCGTCGCAAGTGCTTCAAGAACGAGATTAAGATGGTTGTTGTGAAGAATACTCTTCTTCGCAAGGCTTTCGAAAACTCTGAGATTGACTTTGAGCCCCTCTATGGTTCGCTGAAAGGCAGCACTGCTGTTATGTTCACACAGACAGCAAATGTCCCTGCAAAATTGCTGAAGGACTATACGAAAGCCGGCGTGCCCAGCTTGAAGGCTGCTTATGCAGAGGAGAGCATGTTTGTCGGTGCTGATAAGCTCGACGAGCTGGCTTCGCTGAAGAGCAAGAGCGAACTTATTGCCGATGTTGTGGCACTGCTGCAGTCGCCGATAAAGAATGTTGTCTCTGGTCTGAACACCGGTGGCAAGCTCCACGGTCTGCTTGACGCTATCGCTGAGCGTAACAAATAAGCGAAAAGAGTTTAAAATTAAAGTAAAACAAAATTAAAATCGTAATAAAAATGGCAGATATTAAAGCTATTGCAGAAGAGTTGGTAAACCTTACTGTAAAAGAAGTTAATGAGTTGGCAACAATCCTGAAGGAAGAGTATGGTATCGAGCCTGCTGCTGCAGCTGTTGCTGTAGCTGCTGCTCCTGGTGCAGCTGGTGAGGCTGGTGCAGCTGAGGAGAAGACATCGTTTGATGTTGTTCTGGCTGAGGTAGGTGCAACCAAGCTCCAGGTAGTAAAGGCTGTTAAGGAGGCTTGTGGTCTTGGTCTGAAAGAGGCTAAGGATCTCGTAGACGGTGCTCCTGCTACCATTAAGGAAGGTCTGTCTAAGGACGAGGCTGAGAACCTGAAGAAGACTATCGAGGCAGCTGGTGCCAAGGTAGAGCTCAAATAAGACCTTGCTGATTTACGGGGTTGTTGAAAACCCGTAATGACTTGCTGAATATTATTGGTTAGGATTTCCTAAGTAGGGAAATCCTAGCCTTTTCTTGTCTTTAATTGGTGATGACATAGCTGCATCCCAGCAGAATACAAATAGAATTTATAGATAATGGCTACAAAAATTGTTGAAAACAGAGTGAACTTTGCAAGCGTCAAGAATCCTATCGCTTTTCCCGATTTTCTTGATGTGCAGCTGAAGTCGTTCCGCGATTTCCTGCAATTGGACACACCTCCCGAAGAAAGGAAGAATGACGGTTTGTACAAGGTGTTTGCAGAGAACTTTCCAATTACCGACACCCGGAATAACTTTGTCCTTGAGTTCTTGGACTATTTCATCGACCCGCCGCGCTACTCTATAGAGGAATGTCTGGAGCGTGGTCTTACCTACAGTGTGCCCTTGAAGGCCAAGATGAAGCTTTACTGTACCGACCCCGACCACGAGGACTTCGGTACCTTCATTCAGGACGTCTTCCTTGGTACCATTCCCTATATGACACAGAATGGCACATTCATCATCAATGGTGCAGAGCGAGTAGTCGTTTCTCAGCTCCATCGTTCACCGGGTGTGTTCTTTGGTCAGGGTGTCCATGCCAATGGAACTGTTCTATATTCTGCGCGTATAATTCCGTTCAAGGGTTCGTGGATTGAGTTCGCTACTGACATCAACAATGTGATGTACGCTTACATCGACCGTAAGAAGAAGCTGCCTGTTACCACTCTGCTTCGTGCTATCGGTTTTGAAAGCGATAAGGATATTCTGAAGATATTTGACCTTTGTGAAGAGATAAAGGTCAACAAGAAGCAGCTCA
>Ga0256407_10008139_pt1 | contig 15500 bp, 14 predicted proteins | sample RumenRJG_04DNA_FD_193489 | JGI IMG/M metagenome (GOLD analysis project Ga0256407, IMG submission 193489) | Bovine rumen microbial communities from Lethbridge, Alberta, Canada - RJG_04 | ecosystem: Host-associated > Mammals > Digestive system > Stomach > Rumen | place: Canada: Alberta...
TCAAGTATTGTTTTTAATAAGTCAAGATACTGTTTCATTTTTTTCTGTTTTGAATTTCATCGCGGATTACAGATGCAAACTCGTAATCCTCTTTTTCTATTGCTTTTTGAAGTATTTCGTGCAGTTCTCTGTCTGTCATGATTTCAAGGTTTGGTTTTGACACCGAATAGTTCGGGTTATCAAAAACATAACCCGCTTTGCTCAAAACTACTTCGTATGTGTAAATCGGACAGCGGAATTTTAACGCAATTGCCACCGCATCCGAGGTCCTTGCATCAAGCCTTACAATGTCATCGTCGGAGGCTCCGGGTATGCGGCAGACTATTTCCGCATAAAAAATACCTTTTTCAACGTTGGTTATAATGCTTTCAACAACCTCAATATTAAATGATTGCGCAAATCTGAAAACAAAATCATACACCAACGGACGCTGTGGCGTAATGCCGTCCAATTCGATGGCAATCGCCTGAGCCTCCGAAATTCCTATCACAACAGGCAATTTCCGATTACCGCCCCTTTCCGCTAAAATCAGCGTGTAGGCGTTCTCGTAGTTGCCTTGATTGGCTATTTCTTCTACTGACAGAGCTATTTTTTCCATAGAAAAACGTATAAAAAAAGTTTTAGCAAAAATAATAAAAAAAACTTGAAAAAAAAATTTGGTAATAAGAATAAAAAGCAATAATTTTGCAGCACTAAAAAATATTTTTAATCCGTCGGAAGGTTTTTTAAGCGATTGACGAAAAACGTTACCGCCTTACCGGCACAAATTTAATTACAAAATGTACGCAATAGTAGAAATTTTAGGTCAACAATTCAAAGTTGAAAAAGACAAAAAAGTGTATGTACACCGTCTTAAAAACGAAGAAGGCAGCAATGTAAGCTTCGATAACGTTCTTTTAGTAGACAACGAAGGCGATGTAAAAGTAGGCGCACCGAAAGTAGAAGGCGCAAAAGTATCTGCTAAAGTTCTTAAACATCTCAAAGACGACAAAGTTGTCGTTTTCCACAAAAAACGCAGAAAAGGTTATGCTGTTAAAAGAGGACACCGTCAGTTTTTAACTCAAATCCTTATCGAAGACATCAGTCTTTAATTTTTTAAGGTAATCTAAGCGTTAGAAAAAGAGAATTTTAAAAAAAATTATTGTTGAATTTTACGAAAAAATTTTAGAAAGAAATGGCACATAAGAAAGGTGTCGGCAGTTCGAGAAACGGCCGCGAATCACACAGCAAACGTTTAGGCGTTAAGAAATACGGCGGCGAAGCAGTTATCGCCGGCAACATTATTGTTCGTCAGAGAGGTACTCAGCACTATCCCGGCAAAAACGTTGGTATGGGCAAAGACCACACTCTTTTTGCTTTGACGGACGGTACTGTAAAATTCGAGATTAAAGGCAAAGATAAGAGCTTTGTTAATGTAATCGAGAACGTTGAAAACGCAAAATAAACATAACCGTTTTCCGTATTGGAAAATCGGATAATATATGTTAAACCTTTTTTCAACTCCTGAGCTTAATTTTATCTAAAAAATGGCTTAGGAGTTGTTTCTGTAATCATTTAAGTTCATCATGCTGTTAGTAAAAACGATTGTAGACAATCCGGAATTTGTCATTGAGCGTTTAGCAATTAAAAACCGTGATGCAAGGGCTTCGGTTGAAAAAATAGTTGCTTTGGACAAAGAAAAACGTGAAATCCAGAAGCAATTAGAAGACAACAAAGCAGAACAAAATGCTTTAGCTAAAAAAATCGGCGAATTTTTCAAAGCCGGCAACAAAGATGAAGCCGATAAAGCCAAAAACCGTTCTACGGAACTCAAGAATATTATCAAAGAGCAGGAAGATAAGTTTCAGGCTTTGGACAAAGAATTGAACGATACGTTGGTTCTTCTTCCTAACCTTCCTTACGAACTTGTTGCTCCCGGCAAATCGGCCGAGGATAATGTTGAAATCCGTCGCGGTGGCGAAAATCCTAATTTTGAGGGTTTTGAACCGCTTTGCCACTGGGATTTGGCTAAAAAATACGATATTATAGATTTTGCAACTGGTGTTAAAATCACTGGTGCAGGATTTCCCCTTTACAAAGGCAAAGGTGCAAAACTTCAACGCGCTTTGATTAATTTCTTCCTTGATGAGGCAGAAAAATCAGGTTATCAAGAAGTTGAGCCGCCTGTTTTGGTAAATGAGGCTTCGGGTTTCGGTACGGGTCAGTTACCTGACAAAGAGGGTCAGATGTATCACTGTGAGGTTGATAATTTGTATCTTGTTCCCACGGCAGAGGTTCCCGTTACGAATATTTACCGTGACGAAATTCTTGATGTTAAGCAACTTCCTATCAAACATTGTGCTTATACACCTTGTTTCCGTCGTGAGGCCGGCAGTTATGGTTCAGACGTTAAAGGTCTTAACCGTTTGCACGAATTTGACAAAGTGGAATTGGTTCAAATCGTTCACCCCGACAAGAGTTACAAAGCGTTGGACTTAATGGTTCTTCACGTTGAAAACTTGTTGAAAAAGTTGAAACTTCCTTACAGAATTATCCGTCTTTGCGGTGGCGATATGAGTTTTACCTCTGCTATGACCTACGATTTTGAGGTTTGGTGCGCTGCTCAAGGCAAATGGCTTGAAGTAAGTTCGGTTTCTAACTTTGAAACATTCCAAGCTAACCGCTTAAAACTCCGTTTCAGGGACGAAGGCGACAAGAAAACAAAACTTTGTCATACCCTTAACGGTTCGGGTCTTGCATTGCCGAGAATTGTGGCTTCGATTTTGGAAAACTATCAGAAAGGCGACAAAATCGAAATTCCCGAAGTTTTAAGACAATATACACATTTTGATTCTATTGAATAATAGTATTATTTTAAAATACTGACTATTAGTTTTTTTCTAATAGTTTTTGATGAAGATTTTTTGTCATAGTATTAAGTTCTGCGCTCTTGTCAGGCAGCCTTTTTTAGGATGTTTGCAGGGGCGCAGTTACTTTTTTTAGCTTTTGATGTTGTTATAATAAAAAAAACTCCAAAAAAATATTTTTTGTATTATCTTAAAAAATAAGTAGTTAAATAGTTTTATAAATAAAAAGTGGCTGAAAGTGGTTGAAAGTGGTTGTAAAATGAATAATTATTTCTAATTTTGAGTGTTTTTTTTAAATGAACTATCATGTGCATTTTTACGGGAGATTTTCAAATAAAAATTGACGCAAAAGGGCGTTTTGTCTTGCCTTCCGCATTTTTAGAGCAAGCGGAGAGCGAGGGAGGGCGTACTTTTGTTATCAAAAAAGACATCTACGAAAAATGCTTGATACTTTACACACAAAGCAGTTGGCGGGAGAGAGCCGAGGCTGTCAAAGCCCGTCTTAATCCTTTTAACAGACAACATAACAGCTTTTTGAGGGAGTTTTTCAAAGATACGGCAGAGGCCGCTTTGGACTCTAACAACCGATTATTAGTTCCGAAACGGTTGGCGGAGGAGGTTTCGCTCGAAAAGGACATTATCGTTATCGGGTTAGGCGACAAAATTGAGCTTTGGAGTGAAGAAGTATTTAATAATTCACGGGTTTCACCTCAAGAGTTTGCTGCTATGGCGCAGGAACTTTTGGGTGGGGACTTGAATTAGTTTTTTGTTATAAGGAAAAAAGAAAAAACTTAAAAAAAATACTATGGCTGAATATTTATATCATACTCCCGTTATGAAACGGGAATGTATCGAAGGCTTGGCGATAAAACCCTCTGGTGTTTACGCTGACGTAACCTTTGGCGGAGGCGGACATTCAAGAGAAATTCTTAAACATTTAGGACCTCAGGGTCGGCTTTTTGTTTTTGACCAAGACTTAGATGCAGCCGATAATGTTCCTCAAGATGAGAGAATTGTGTTTTTCAGAAGTAATTTCAGATATTTCGCGCAGTTTTTGCGGCTTGCGGGCTGTGAAAAAATTGACGGCATAATTGCTGACCTTGGAGTATCGAGTCATCATTTAGATGTTGCGGACAGAGGTTTTTCGTTCAGATTTGATGTGCCTTTGGATATGAGGATGAATCAAAATGCGGGTTTTGACGCAATGGAGCTTGTTAATACTTATGGTGCGGAATCCCTGAAAAAAATATTTTTAGAATACGGGGAAATCAAAAACGCATGGAAACTTGCTCAAAACATAGTTTCTTATCGGGGAACAAAAAAAATCGAAACGGTCGGCAATCTTATTGAAGCTGCCGGCAATTGCGTTCCGAAATTCAATGAAAACAAATACCTTGCTCAAATGTTTCAGTCTATTAGGATAGAGGTTAATAAGGAAATCGAGGTATTGCAAGAGTTCCTTTTAAGGACTGCCGGGGCGTTGAAACCGGGAGGAAGGTTTGTAATAATGACTTACCACTCGTTGGAGGATAGACCGGTGAAGAATTATCTTAAAACCGGAAATTTTCAAGGTAAGGAAGAAAAAGACGTTTACGGCAATTTGATTTCGCCATTTGAACTTGTTAATCGCAAGGTGATAATACCTTCGGACGAGGAGCTCGAAAAAAATCCGCGTTCTAGGAGTGCAAAATTAAGAATTGCCGAGCGCACTGTTTATTAATGAAAAGAACGATAAAAAAATTAGACTCAAAAATTAAATGACGTTGGACGAAGATTTATTAAACAACGAGGAAAACGACAAAACAGATGAAAATCAAGAAAATGAAAATGACCGGCAAATTCTGAACGAGGCTTACGATAGAGTTTCGTCCTCGGGAAAAATTCCTTCGCTTGACGATTATTTCAATACGGGGCAGGAATTAGGCGATCCTTTCAGTATTTCTGATACTCAGGGCGGTATCGGAAAGAATTTGGGCGATCCGGATTTTTCTTCATTTCGTTTCAATGACGATGGTGTTAATTATGAAAACGAGGAGGAGAATCAAACCGAAGAGCCTGAGGCGGGAAAGCTTCAAGAGCCGGAAACGTTCAATCTTAAATCCATTATCGACGGAAGTTTTTTCGTTCAGGAGAGATTTTCCAAAATTTTCCCGTTTATATTGTTTTTGGTTGCAATAGCGATAGTGTATATTTCAAACCGTAATATTGCCGAATCGCTGATAAAACGAAATATTGTTTTAAGGCAGGAGGTCAGAGAGTTGAAAGCGGAATCTATCACGATAGCCGCCGAACTTATGAATATTAGTAAGGAAACTGAAATTGCAAAACGTATTGCGCAAAAACAATTAGGCATTTACGAGCAAAAAGAACCGCCTAAAATTTTTGTTATTGAAAAGTTTAAGAGGGCTGATTCCTTGAAAACTTCCGTTAACAAAAAGGATAAAAATGCGAATTACTTCAAGGATTTTGAAGACGAATTTAAAAAATGAACGAATGACGGAGTCGAATATAAAACGGAATATAACTATCAAATTGTTTTTGATATACGGCTTAATGGTGTTGGCTTTGATTGCTGTTGTCATCAAAATTATTGCTCTTCAGTCTCAGGACCCTGATACATGGAAAGATCAGATGCTGACAATCAAAGAGAGTGCTATTGAACCGTTAAGAGGCGATGTTTGTGATACTTACGGAAGGGTTTTAGCGACCTCCATGCCGCTTTATACTGTCCGTTGGGATTTAACGATAAAGCCTTTGGATACCTCGTATAATAAGTATATTGACACTTTGTGCGCTTGTATGAGCGGACTTTTCAAGGACAAAACCGCTAAAGAGTACAAAGAATATTTTGAAGCGGGTCGCAAATCCAAACGCAATACATATTTCCTTGTGAAAGACAAGGTAAGTTTTACGCAGGTTAATGCGTTGAAAAAATTTCCGATTTTTAAGTTCGGAAGATATTCAGGCGGTATTATCATAGAACAGAATTATTCGAGGGTTTTGCCGCATAAATCTTTGGCACAAAGAACAATAGGTTATGTTAATAGTTCTGGCTCGGCTGTCGGAATGGAAGGTGCTTTCAATGATATTTTGTACGGAAAAGTCGGCATGAAACTTCTTGAAAAACTGCCTTCCGGTGATTATCACCCCGTAAATTCTTTTTATGCGGGGGAGGACGAAATTGAGCCTGAGGACGGTAAAGATGTTATTTCTACGATTAACGTTAATATTCAGGATATAGCCGAAAAAAGTTTGTTACGACAGCTTACGCGGCATCATGCAAAACATGGTTGCGTTATTGTAATGGAGGTTAAAACGGGAAAAATCCGTGCGATTGCCAATCTTGATATGCAGAAAGATAGTGTAAGTTACGGTGAAAAATTTAATTCAGCCGTCGGAACGGCTATGGAGCCGGGCTCGACTTTTAAGTTAGCTACGCTTATAACCGTTATGGAAAAAACGGGTTGCAGTATAGACGATTCGATTGACATTGGCGACGGAACTTTTACGATTTATAATCATACGATTAAGGATGACCACTTGATGGTCGGAAAACATTCCATAAGGGAAATTTTTGAAAAATCTTCTAACGTTGGAATGTCAAAACTTGTTTACGAAACTTTTAAGGATAATAGTTCCGAATTTGTGGACAGGCTTTATCAAATGCACCTTAATAAATTAACGGGAATAGAAATTCCTGGTGAGGCAATGCCTTACATAAAATATACTGACGATAAATTATGGTCGGGTGTATCTTTGGCGCAGATGTCCTACGGTTATGAAGTATCGCTTTCACCGCTTCAGACTTTGGTATTTTATAATGCCATTGCTAACAACGGCGTTATGTTGAAGCCTCATTTGTTGGAGGCTGTACGTTCGCATGGTGAGATTACGAGTATTGTAGAGCCGGAGATTCTTAACTCGTCGATTTGCAGTAAAGAAACTTTGGAAAAAGCTCATATTTTGTTGAGGGGAGTTGTGGAAAACGGAACGGCAAAAAATATTAAATCCGATAAATATTCAATTGCAGGCAAAACCGGTACGGCTCAGATTGCAAAAGGTAAATCGGGTTATAAAGATGAAACGGGTATTTCGTATTTGGCATCGTTTGTGGGATATTTCCCCGCCGAAAAACCGAAATATTCATGTATCGTCGTAATCAGTACGCCGACTAAGTTTTCATATTACGGAAGTACTGTTGCGTGTCCTGTGTTTAAGGATATTGCTGACAAATTGTATTCTCAGGACAAGGAATTGCATGTTGGCAAAGATTTTTATTTGCTCAACGGTAACGACCAAAGGCATTTACCCGTAGCTAAGGGCGGCGACAGAGCAGTGTTGGACAGACTTTTCAGCACGTTTAATATTATGGCAGAAAATGTTGAAAACTCAAATACGCCTTTTGTTTATACCTCCAAAGGTAACAATGCGGTGAGGCTTGACCCCGTTTCAACGCGCAAAACCGTTATGCCTGATGTCAGGGGTATGGGATTAAGAGATGCGATGTATATTTTAAGAACTAACAATCTTAACGTTACGGTTATCGGTAGGGGCATGGTCAGAAAACAATCTGTTTCTCCCGGTGCTGCTATTAAATCTGGTACGAAAGTAACGATTGAGTTAGGATAAAAAAATTGACAATCAACAATTAAAAAAATTGAAATATTATGGAACTGAAAAAAATATTTGAACGCATTAAAATACTTGAAGTTCACGGCGTTATGGATAATGTAGAAATCCATGATGTTACGGCAGACTCAAGGAAAATCAACGATAATACTTTGTTTGTTGCCGTAAAAGGAACAAAAGCTGACGGACACGCTTTTATCGGTGATGTCGTTAAAAAAGGAGTTAAAGCTGTGGTTTGCGAGGAATTTCCTCAAGATTTTTCGCAAAACGTTTGTTATATCAAAGTTGAGGATAGTCATGACGGTTTAGGAAAAATTGCATCAGCTTTTTATGGCTATCCCTCAGAAAAACTCTCGCTTGTAGGCGTTACGGGAACTAATGGCAAAACAACGACGGCTACATTGCTTTATCAACTTTTTAGAGCTGCTGGTTTTAAATCGGGTTTGCTCTCTACAGTTGAAAACTATGTTGAAACCGAAGTTTTCCCGACCTCTAACACAACGCCCGATCCTTTGACTATAAATTCGCTTCTCTCGAAAATGGTTGAAAAGGGTTGCAGTTATTGTTTTATGGAGGTTAGTTCGCACTCCGTGGTTCAAAAAAGAATTTCGGGCTTAAAATTCAAACTCGCGATTTTTTCAAACATTACGCTTGACCATTTGGATTATCACAAGACGTTTCAGGAGTATATCAAAGCTAAAAAAATGTTTTTTGACAATCTTGATGAAGAGGCTTTTGCGCTTACTAACGGTGATGACAAAAACGGCAAAGTCATGGTTCAAAATACTAAAGCCCAAGTCAAGACTTACGGTTTGAAAGGTTTTTATGATTTCAACGCTTCGATTTTGGAGTGTGGTTTTGAGGGTATGCTGCTCAATATTTGCGGCAAAGAGATGTGGAGTTTCTTGCCGGGAGTTTTCAATGCTTATAATCTTTTGGCGGTTTATTCTTCGGCTGTTTTGTTGGGATTGACTCAAGACGAGGTTTTAACGAAATTGAGTGCATTACATTCTGTTAAAGGCCGGTTTGATATAGTTAATATTAACAAAATAACGGCCATTGTGGATTATGCGCACACGCCCGATGCTTTGGAAAATGTGTTGAATACGATTAACAATATCAGAAAAGATTTGTGTTCGCCCACGACACTAATAACGGTTTGCGGTTGCGGTGGCGACCGTGACAAATCGAAACGTCCGTTGATGGCGCAGATAGCTTGCAAACTTTCAGACAAGGTGATTTTAACTTCGGATAATCCGCGTACTGAAAATCCTGATAGCATTTTGGACGATATGTTTGCGGGGCTTAAAAGTGAGGATTTAAGAAAGTCTGTTCGTATAACAGACAGAAAATCAGCTATTCAGACGGCAAGCATGATGGCAAAACCCGGCGATATTATTCTTATTGCCGGCAAAGGTCATGAAAACTATCAGGAAATTAACGGTGTTAAACATCATTTTGACGATAAAGAAATTGTTACGGCGGCATTGTCGTAGAGTTGTTGTGTACAACGTCTGAAAAAAACGGATAAAAATGTTATATTATTTATTTGACTATTTACAGCAGTTTAATTTTCCGGGAGCGAGATTGTTCAGTTATATTTCGTTCCGTTCAGCAATGGCGGTTATTATATCGCTTGTTTTCACGATGTCGGCAGGAAAAAGGCTTATTGGATATTTGAGAAGAAAACAAGTTGGTGAAACTGTCAGAAGCCTTTATCTTGAAGGTCAGAATCAGAAAGCAGGAACGCCGACAATGGGCGGAATAATTATTATTGGTGCGATTTTGTTGCCGGTGATTTTGTTGTGTGAATTAGGAAATATTTATATTATATTGCTGATTTTCACAACAATATGGCTTGGCATAATCGGTTTTGTAGACGATTATATCAAAATTTTCAGAAAAAATAAAGACGGTCTGAAAGGTACGTATAAACTTATCGGTCAGATTTTCTTGGGAATTGTTATCGGTACGGCTATTTATATGAGTCCCGATATTGTTGTCAGAGAAAACGTTAAGATTGAAACTCAAGACGTTAAGGAACTTTTGGAGGAGGCTCCCGTTCAAAAGGCTGTTCCCGGACAGCATAAAACCTATTCTGACGTTAAGTCTTTGAAAACCACCGTTCCTTTTCTGAAAAATAATGAGTTTGATTACTCAAAAATAGTTTGGTTTTTAGACAGCAATAAATACGGATGGGTTGCCGGAATAATTTTTATTCTGATTGTAACCTTTATTATCACCGCAGTGTCGAACGGCGCCAATATCACCGACGGTATTGACGGACTTGCCTCAAGTACTTCGGCGGTATCGGCTGCCACACTGCTTGTTTTTGCATACGTTTCGGGCAACGTGATTTTTTCGCAGTACCTTAATATAATGTACATTCCCAAAGCGGGTGAATTAGTGGTTTTTACTTCGGCTTTTATCGGTGCGACGGTTGGCTTTTTGTGGTACAATGCTTATCCGGCTCAAATTTTTATGGGCGATACCGGAAGTTTGACCATAGGTGGAATAATTGCCGTTTTAGCGGTTTTAATCAGAAAAGAACTTTTAATACCGGTTTTCTGTGGAATATTCCTCGTTGAAAATCTGAGTGTTATGTTACAAGTTTGGTATTTTAAGCGGACAATTAAAAAATATGGTCAGGGATTGCATTTGTTTTTGATGGCACCGCTTCATCATCATTTTCAGAAAAAAGGTATGCACGAATCTAAAATCGTTGCAAGGTTTCTGATTGTTGCAATTGTTTTGGCTGTGGTTTCAGTATTAACGTTAAAGATAAGATAATGAGTAAGATAGTAGTTTTAGGAGCAGGCGAAAGCGGTGTCGGTGCGGCACTTTTAGCAAAGAAAAAAGGTTTTGAGGTTTTCGTTTCGGATTTCTCAGCGATTAAAGATAATTTTGTATCGGAGTTGAAGTCTCTTGATATTGATTTTGAACAAGGCGGACACACCTTGGAGAAAATCCTTGATGCTCAAGAGATTATAAAATCACCGGGTATTCCCGAAAAAGCTCCTGTTATAAAAGCTGCAAGAGAGAAAAATATTCCTATAATTTCGGAAATTGAGTTTGCCGGACGTTATTTGGATAAAAATACCAAAACAATATGCGTTACGGGTAGCAACGGCAAAACAACGACTACTGAGTTGATTTATAAGATGTTGAAAGATGCAAAAGTAAACGTAGAAATGGGCGGAAATATCGGAATGAGTTTTGCCCGTCAGGTTGCTTTAGCTAAAGAAAAAATTGACTATTATGTTTTGGAACTGTCAAGTTTTCAGCTTGATGATATGTATGATTTTCGAGCAGATGTTGCTGTTTTGTTGAATATAACACCCGATCATTTAGACCGTTATGACGGAAAAATGGAAAATTATGCGGCATCAAAATTCCGTATTATTCAGAATCAAACGGATGAGGACGGTTTCGTGTATTTTGCTGAAGATGAACTTATTGCAAAAGAAATTATGAACCGTGGTCTTAATCAGAAACTTTATCCGTTTTATATCACAGAACAGAATACGCAACTCAGAAAAGGCAGTTATGCCTATTTTGACGAAGATACGATTGATATGAGGACTTCTGACGGTGAGTTTTCTATAATTACCAATGTATCAGAGCGTTTCAAATTGAAAGGCGTTCATAATTATTGCAACGTGATGTCAGCATTGCTTGTTATGCAGCATCTTGGTATTGACATAACGGGTGCGCTTCTTACCGCTGAAAATTTTTCTCCGATTGAGCATAGAATTGAGCCTTCAGGTGTTTTAAACGGTGTTAATTACATTAACGATTCCAAAGGCACTAACGTTGATGCTGTAAAATGTGCATTACAATCGGTTAGCGGTAAAGTCGTTTTGATTTTGGGCGGTGTTGATAAAGGCAACGATTATTCGATGATTTATCCTCAAGTTGATGAAAAAGTTGTGAAAATTGTTGCAATGGGCGTTGATAACACTCCGATTCACAAGGCTTTTGACCAAAAACTTCCCGTTTATGATGTCAGAAGCATGAAAGAATGTATTGACAAATGTGTTGAAATCGCTGAGCCGGGGCAGACGGTTTTGTTATCGCCGGCGTGCGCAAGTTTTGACCTCTTTACTTGTTACGAGGACAGAGGTGAACAATTCAAAGCCGAAGTTAAACGAAGAATTGGCAATTAACAATTGACAATTAACAATTGACAATTGACAATTAACAATTGACAATTAACAATTAACAATTGACAATTGACAATTGAAAATTGAAAATTGAAAAAAAGTGAAAAATGAAAATGAAAAAGAATTATTTTTTGTGCGATGAATAAGGTTTTTGATTTTTTGAAAGGCGATAAAGCGATTTGGGTGATGATAATGATCCTTTCGCTTGTGAGTATAGCCGAGGTTTACAGTTCAACCTCGATGTTAGCTTACAAGTATAAAGGAGGCAACACCGTTTTTTATATGCTCAGACATTTGGGTTTCATGGCATTAGGTTTTACAGTGATGTTTTTGGCAAGTCATTTTCCTTACAAATATTATCACAAATTGGCAGCACCTATGTTGTGGACAGCCGTCGTTTTGTTGCTTTTAACTCTTTTTACGGGAGCTTCTACAAATGAGGCAAGACGTTGGTTTACAATACCTTTTGTCGGCGTGAAGTTTCAGACTTCGGATTTCGCGAAGGTCGCTTTGATGATTTATTTGGCAAAAGTGATTACTAAAGCGCAAGAGTCTCCTGAGGCTTTGTTTGATGGTTTTAAAAAGTCAATTATTGCAATCGGTCTTGTTTGTGGTTTGATTTTGCCGGCTAACTTTTCAACCGCCTTTTTAATCGGAGTTGCCTCATTGGTGGTTTTGTTCATGGGCAAAATGAAATCTAAATGGTTGCTATCTACGATAGGCATTGCAATCGTGGCTTTTATGCTTTTTATTGCATACGCTAAAATATCGGGAATCCAATCAAGGGTCGGTACATGGTCGAAACGTATTGAAACTTTTTTTTCGCCTAAGGATAATCACGGTGCTGATTTTCAGGCTCAACAGTCCAAAATTGCAATTGCTTTAGGCGGAATTTTCGGAAAAGGTCCCGGTAACAGTCAGCAGCGCAATGTTTTACCGCATCCGTATTCCGATTTTATTTTTGCCGTTATCGTCGAAGAAGGAGGTCTTGCGGGGGCAATCGGAATTATTGCGGTTTATTTGATATTTTTTTATCGGTGCATTGCAACTGTAAAAAAATGTGAAACTACTTTCCCTGCCTTTTTGGTGTTAGGGCTTTCGCTCAATATAATTTTGCAAGCGGTGGCGAATATGCTTGTGGCGGTCAATATAACGCCTGTAACGGGGCAGCCTTTGCCGTTTGTGAGCATGGGCGGTACTTCAATGCTTTTCAATTCTTTTGCCGTCGGGGTGATAATCAACGTTTCGCGTTATGCCGGCAAGCAGGAAACTGTTGAAGATATTGAAGAAAAAACCGAAGTGGAAGAAATAGAGGATTATCCGTTTATTGCGGGATAAAAAATATAAGAATTATGAAAATATTAATTTCTGGCGGTGGTACGGGCGGGCACGTTTTTCCGGCTATCGCAATTGCTCAAGCTCTGAAGAGAATTGATGAAAATATCGAAATTCTTTTTGTCGGTGCTTTGGGAAAAATCGAAATGGAAAAAGTTCCGGCGGCAGGCTTCAAAATTATAGGTTTGCCTTCAGCCGGTATTCAAAGAAAAAATATTTTTAAAAATATAACTCTGCCTTTCAAGCTCTTGAAGTGTATGTCGATGGCAAAAAAAATAATTAAGGATTTTGCCCCTGACATTGCTGTCGGAGTAGGAGGTTATGCAAGTGGACCGGCTTTGAGAGCAGCTGCAAAGGCGGGTGTGCCGGTAGTGCTTCAAGAGCAAAATTCTCATGCCGGAGTTACGAATCAGATTCTCGCAAAAAAAGCAGTTAAAATTTTTACCGCTTATCAGAATATGGAAAAATATTTTGACAAGGATAAAATTCTTTTAACAGGCAATCCCGTCCGTCCTGATATTATAAATAATACAGCCGAGAGGGAAGAGGCGTTGGAGTTTTTTAATTTGAAAAAAGACAAAGTTACGGTACTTTCTATCGGAGGAAGTCTTGGAGCTGGAACTATCAACAACAGCATTATGAAATTTGTTGAACAGTTTCAAAATGCAGGTATTCAGATAATTTGGCAGACAGGAAAATATTATTACGATAATATCGAGAAGGAACTTCAAAACAAAAATTGTCCTGATATTCATGCGATGCCTTTTATAAAGCGTATGGATTTGGCTTACAAGGCTGCTGACGTTGTGGTTTCAAGGTCGGGAGCGTTGTCGGTTTCAGAACTTTGTATCGCGGGAAAACCTGTTATTTTTATTCCCTCGCCTAATGTTGCCGAAGATCATCAGACAAAAAACGCTTTAGCACTTGTAAATCAGGATGCAGCCTTGATGCTAAAGGATAGTGAAGCTTTAGAAAAGTTCTTTACGGTTGTCAATGAGTTATGTAAAGATGAAAAAAAACAAACTTTACTTAAAAATAATATAAAAAAATTGGCTATTTTAAATTCATCTGATATTATTGCAAAGGAAATTTTAAATTTAGCAAAAAAATAAATATGTATGTTTTGACAAACAAAAAAAAATATTTACTTTTACGCTGAAAAAAATTATAATGATATGAAACGTACAAGTTTGTTTATATATGTTATGGTAGCTGCTTTAACAGTCTTATTGTCAAGTGCTTGCAATACGAACTTAGGCAGTGCCGTTCCATTTTCGGGTAAAACCAAATCGGAGGTTTGTTTGGCAGAACAGGTCTCTACTGCGGTTGATAAGATGGCTCAATCTTACGGACGCTTGGATGAATTGACCTTTCAGGATAGTTTTGATAATGCTTTAAATGGCGTATTATCAAATTGTTACGTTGGTTATGAACCTACGAATCTCGTTGATACTCTCGTTAGAAAGAAGATTAACATTCTTAATCTTTACCGTCAGGCTTTTAAGGAGTATGCTTTGCTTTCTGACGAAGGTTTTACTGGCAAACAAAATGCTTTTTCGCAGTGCTGTCTTAATATTCAGAACGAGTTGACCTCTTTAGGCGACAGTGCCTCAATAGTTTACGCTAAAGCTATCGGCACACATCTAAAATCTACCCGTTACGACCAAAACGATGTCGCTAAAATTTTGTTGGTGGCTTTGGAGGAAATTTGGGCTCGTGATACAAAACAAGCACAATCTGTTGTCAATAATAATTTCATACAATATCAGTCAGCCGTAGAAGCCGTTCCTGATAACGCTTTTTCGGAAGAAAAACTTACGAAATACGTTTATCAGCCTTATGAGGGTAAACATAATCTCGTTATGGCTTATAAACTTAACCTTATAAAATCCCGTCGTGAGGATTTAAAAACTTTTGTTAATAATCAGGATAATATTTCTTCTGCCGTACATTACTTAGTATGTGCATTAACGGAATTTTTAAAGAAAGGAACCGATAAAGATGCCGTTACTAATTATTTGAACCGTGCAGAATTGTTGCTCGGTAGTATTTCAGAAGAAAAAGTTAAAGAATAAAATTAACGGAGATAAAAAAAATTAATAAACGACTGATTTCTGCTAAAAAATGAATCATTTTGATAAAATCAACTGCGTATATTTTTTAGGCATCGGTGGAATTGGAATGAGTGCTTTGGCGCGTTATTTCAATTCTTTGGGTAAAAAGGTCTACGGTTATGACCTTACTCAGACTGCGCTTACCACTCAACTTGAGGCTGAGGGCATTAATATCGTTTATAACGATGATATTTCGCTGATACCTGTGGAATGTTTGGCGCAGTCAGATAAAACGATGGTCGTTTTTACTCCCGCTGTACCGAAAGACAACAAAATTTTCTCATATTTTGCTGGAAACAGGTATTTTATGATAAAACGTGCGCGGGTTTTGGGTATGATTTCTGACAATTATACTTTGATTGCTGTGGCTGGAACTCACGGTAAAACAACAGGTTCGAGTGTTATCGCTAATA
>Ga0256407_10008143_pt1 | contig 15493 bp, 15 predicted proteins | sample RumenRJG_04DNA_FD_193489 | JGI IMG/M metagenome (GOLD analysis project Ga0256407, IMG submission 193489) | Bovine rumen microbial communities from Lethbridge, Alberta, Canada - RJG_04 | ecosystem: Host-associated > Mammals > Digestive system > Stomach > Rumen | place: Canada: Alberta...
CATCAGCTTCACAGGTTCAACTGGACGTCTACAAGGACGATTTGGTCAAGACCATAAACGTTTTTTCAAAAATCGAGCCGATTAAAGCAATTTTGTTTTCAAACTCGGTATTTCTTGATGAAAACAAGCATGTAACCTGCTTTAGGGATGCCCTGTGGGAGTATTCGACCCATGGAATAAATCCTCACAATATAGGAATGTATGATGTGGAGTTTAACAATCTGGATGATCTGGGAGCATATCTCGAATCCCTGAACATATATTGCGTCATGCGTGACGGGGCATACATCAATTTCCCGACAATGAACCTGCAAGAGTATTTTAAGCAGGATTACGTCAGGGGTGAAATTTACTCCAACGGAGAGTATAAATACATTGATGTCAAGCCGTTGCTTGATGACATTAATTATTTGAGACCATTCAAGTTCATCAACCTGACATTCAGGGGCACAGTCGAGTTCAGAAGCATCTGCACACAGCCTATTTATGATACAATGACCGTTGCGGCATTTCATTTGGGCCTCAAAAACAGGCTCGACGAACTGGCCGAAATAATCACCAATGACAATGTAATCTATCACAAGGGATATACTGCCCGTGAGCTTAGAAAGCTACTGATTCAGGATGAAATCCCTTCATTCATCGATAAGGATGAATTGTGTAGGCTGACAAAGGATATAGTTGATTTGGCAAATGATGGATTATGTGATAGGGGCATCGGTGAAGAAACATTTTTAAAACCGCTCTATGGTCGCATTAAGAATCATACCAATCCCGGAAAAAACATCATTGAATCAATGCACAAGGGTGTTGAATTAGAAAAAATTATTAAAGATTATGGAAAAATCAAAGAATAGGGATTGAAATGGAATTGATTACATTAACAAGAATTCCTAGCAATGAAATTTTGGCTGGTTTATTTGGTATTGAATGGGAGGCTTTAAGAGTTAAAAGCGATGGTAAGTTAGCTTTAAGCCCGCACCCTGAAGTTTTCGGAGACAAATTAAAGAATCCTGTCGTTACCACTGATTTTTCAGAAAGCCAAATTGAAATAATCACTCCAACCTACAGCACAATCGAGGAGGCCTTCAGCACTTTTTCCCTTCTGGCAGACATCGTCAACTTCTCGCTTAATGACGATGAGTACCTGTGGTTTCAGTCTCTTCCTGCAATACTGCCATATGACAGTCAGATTCCGATAGCGCAATATTCCAATGAGGGTCAAAGCTCTCAGAAGTATCGGGAAAACCTTGCAAGTAAATATGGCGTTAAAAAGCAGATGATTTCAGGAGTGCATTTCAATTTTTCATTTACAGAGGATTTCATCAAAAAATTATATGAGATAACCGATTTTGATTTGGATTATCAGGATTTTAAAAATGAAATTTACCTGAAGATAACCAGAAACTACCTTAGGCACTGCTGGCTGATAATCTATCTGACAGGATGCTCGATCGGGTCTCACGAATCGTTTTCCAAGGAGTGCATTCACCTGATGGATGAGGTGGACGCATACGGAAATCATTATTCTACAAAGGGGCCGTCCCTTAGAAATTCCTCCTGCGGATATAAAAATCTCAAAAGGCTCTATCCTAGATATACCAGTGTTGAGGATTTTGCCGATGATGTCAATTCATTTATAGAAAGAGGAGATCTGTCCCAGGCCAAGGAGCTTTACACACAAATCAGGCTGAAGCCAAAAGACCCTTCAGATTTATTGAATTCCTTGAAAAATGACGGGATTAAATATATTGAAGTGAGAACTCTTGACATCAATCCGTTCTATAACTGCGGCCTTGTAGAGCATGACATGAAATTCCTGCAGCTGTTCCTGATTTATATGCTTGTTAAAAGCGAGTCCGATTTTGAATGCTGGCAAAGCGAGGCTTTCATCAATGAGGAACGCGTTGCCGAAAAGGCATATGACGATACAATGAGACTGGTGAGGGACGGCAAGGAAATAACCATTAAGCAATGGGCATATGAAATAATCAATGAGATGTATGGAATGTGTGAGGTTCTGGGCTTTGACGAATTCGATACATTGAAGCTGATGCATGACCGTGTGCTGAATCCTGATTTGACTTACGGGAAAAGACTTCTTGAGTTAATCAGAAAAGAGGGATACATCAATGCCCACATGAATCTGGCAATCAATAACAAAAAAACAAGTGTTGATAAGATAAAAAAATTAGAAGAGAGCAATTCTCCCGAATTCAGGAAATATTTCTCTCTTGCCCTAAAGGATGAGTAGTTTTAGAGTTCAACTTCTGTAAATGAAGATAAATCCAAAAGGTCAAATGTCAGTATTTTTGGAGCTACGGTAACCTTTCCGACTCCAGTTATTATTTTATAGGCTTCAAATGCTTCAAGACAACCTATAAGGTTAGGTGTAGGTCCGATTACTGGTGGAACACCTGAAGTAACATTTTTTAAGGCTTCAATTGTTTCGTCGTCTAATTCTTTTCCAACTGAAGGCAGGTTAAACATTTCCTCATATGTCTTGTCGCTGTTGGGCAAAAATACGGTAATCTGGCCCATGGTTCCGTGAATTGCACCGTGTATATATGGAATGCCCTTTTCTTTTGCCTTTCTGGATACGATTACTCTGGTCAGCACGTTGTCGAGAGCGTCAATTACAATATCTGAATCGGCAATGACCTTGTCGATGTTTGTCTGGTCGATGTGCTCATTGAATGTGGTTGTCTTGACGTACGGGTTGATTAATCTGACCTTTTCTGCTGCAACTTCACTTTTTACAAGTCCCAAATCCTTGATTGTAGCTAAAGTCTGTCTGTTGAGGTTTGATAAATCGTAAGCGTCCTTGTCAACCAGTATAAGTTCTCCAATACCCATTCTGGCAAGCATTTCGATGGTTTCTCCTCCGATTCCGCCGCAGCCGATGACTGTGATTTTGGCATCTTTGAACCTTTCCTGTTCGCTTCTTGTAACTATACTCATTTGGCGGGAAGCAATTTCCCAGTATCCGTCTCCAATGTATCTTGTTGGCATATTTTCACCTATATATTTCTTCTTAACTGTTGTAATGTGTCCATAAATGCATCAAGTGCAATGTCATAATTTTCGAAATCATGACCTTCAATCAATCCATTTTCAAAAATGGTTATATTGTCTAGTTCTATCTTTTCTTCATCATAAGAAATTATATTTTCTATTTGTTTTTTTGTATCCTCAAGGTTTATTGTGAATGGAAGCTGATAGGAATAGGAACCTTCAGCATAGTCGATGGCAATGTATTCATTATCATCAATTTGCGATAAATTTAAAGCAACTTTCTTAAAACCTTGTGATTTTAATGCATCATTGATCTGTTTAAATTTATCATCAGATAAAATTTCATCAATGTTGTCCACTTCAATAATACCAAGTTCTTCCAAATCTCTCACTTTCACTATTTTGCAGTTGGTGTTATCTGAAATGTAGTCTTCACAAAAGCCAATCCTGTCGATTTTCTCTTTTGTGGTTTTTGTATTTGTGGGGATTCGTGTTGCAAGACATGTGGTTGATCTTGAATATGGGATGTTGTTTTTGTCCAGATATTCATGAATTTCGGCCGAAGATAATTTGGCTTTAATAAATGGTGTATTAAAATCTTTTTTGTAGGTAATTAAAATGCCCGGCCTGTCAACTACCAGATCGCTGATGTTGTTTCCGTCACAGATAAAATCAAATCCGTTTTCATGGGCTACCTTTTCAATAGTTGAATACATCAGGTCCCTGCATGTGAAACATCTTTTTGGGGAGTTTTCTAAAAAATCCTCATTTTCATAAAAGTCTATTTCGACGACTTCATGTTTTACTCCAAATCTTTCGCATGCTTTTCTGACATTTTCGACAAATCCTGTAGGAAGCAGGTGATTGTCGATTGTAACGGCTAAAGTGTCAGCTGCAACCTTGGAAGATAAATAAGTCATTAAAGTTGAATCTGCACCACCGGAAAATCCGATAGCCACTTTTTTATCTTTTAGGATATCTTCAACGATGTTTATTTTATCTTCTAATTTCATTTTATCCCCATTGAGCTAATTTTTCCTCAATTACTATTTTTAGTTTTTGAGATTTAATACAATTTTTGTATTTTTTGTGTCAGGAAAATATAACAATAGTTATTTTTTCCTAAATTAAGTTAGTTTTAATTTATATTTAAATTTTGTGTAATGTTTCATGTTTTGCAAAAATGTGGTGTTCCACAATCAAAACTTAAATATTTTTTCATATATATCTAATATTGGTGATTAAATGGACAATAGGATTATCGCAGTTATAGTTGCAATCGCAGTTGTTGCAGTAGGTGCATTTTTCCTTTGGGGAGGTTCTGGTGAAGATGTGACAATCGGCTATATGCCGTCAGACCATAATGCTGCATTGTTTGTTGCTGATTCTCAGGGTAAATTTCAGGAAAATGGAATAAAGACCAAATTGGTTCAATTTTACAGCGAAGGGGACCTGATGGCTGCCATGGCCAGCGGAGATGTTGATATAGGTTTTGTTGGAATTGGGTCTGTTTTGTCTTCCATTGAAAATGGGGCTCCGGTTAAGGTGATTTCCGCTGCACAGACTGAAGGATCAGCAGTAGTGGTTGCAAAAGATGTAGGGGTCAATTCCGTTAAGGACCTTGCAGGAAAAAGGATTGCAACTCCCGGAGAATCTTCAATTCAGCATATGCTTCTTTCTTACTGCCTCAAGAAGAATGGAAAGTCAATCAATGATTTGAATGTTACAGTGATGAAGATTCCTTCAATGAATGACGCACTCAGGACAGGTAAAATTGAGGGCATGATTACTTGTGAGCCCTATGTGTCAATTGCCATGAGAAATGGAGCAAAAGTATTAGTCGATTCTCATGATATTCTGCCTGACCATCCTTGCTGTGTTGTAGCTGCTTCAGACAAGTTTATAAATGAGCATCCTAATGAAACTGCAAAGATTTTGGAAATCCATAGGAATGCAACAGATTTCATTAACAATAATACCAATGAATCCGTAAAACTGTTGCCTAGGGATCTTCTCGGTGATGGCGGAGCCGAAAGAATGTCAATGTCCAGTTTACCATTCATATCCGGTTTGAACGATACCTACAAAAAGGATGTAATGGACTTTATGAAGCTGGAAGTTGATTTGGGCATCTTGAAAAAGCCTATTTCCGAAGATAAAATTTTTTGGGAAGGTAGTTAATCAACTGCCTATAATCTTTTTTTTACACAAAATTTAAATATTTTAGTTCATATACTAATTTTGGGGATTCAAATATAACAATTGTTAATAAATTTAAGAAGTAAGTTATTTATAATATACTTGAAAAAGTAATAATTGTTAATTAATTTAAATTAATTATTGGAGAAAAATTATGAATAAGAAAATTACATTTGTTTTAGTGTTAGCACTTGCAGTATTTCTTGTAATGGGTTCAGCTAGTGCAGGACTCTTCGACTTTTTAGGAGGAGATTCTGGAAACACTGTAAAAATAGGTTATTTGCCTTCAGACCACGATGCTGCATTGTTTGTAGCAGACGCTCAAGGTTTGTATAAAAATAAAGGAATCAACACCGAACTTGTTCAATTTAACAACGGTGGAGATTTAATGACTGCTATGGCTAGTGGGGATGTTGACGTAGGTTATGTAGGAATCGCTCCTGTATTGTCCTCAGTTTCATCCGGCGTTCCTGTAAAAGTTATTTCTGCTGCTCAAATTGAAGGTAGTGGAATTGTTGTATCTAAAAATGCCAATATTAATGATGCTCATGATTTAGCGGGTAAAACTGTTGCAACTCCTGGTGAAGCATCCATTCAGCATGTATTGCTTTCCGCATACTTGAAAGCAAATGCAATGTCTTTAAATGACATTAATGAATCTGCAATGAAAGTGCCATCAATTAACGATGCATTAAAAACAGGCAACCTTCCTGCAGCAATCACTTTCCAACCTTACGTAAGTCTTGGTGAAGCTGATGCTAACATTGATATATTAGCTAATTCATCTGAAATCATGCCTAACCACCCATGCTGTGTTGTAGTTGCATCTAACGACTTCATCAAAAACCACGAAGACACTGCAAAGGACATTGTTGCAATCCACAAGGAAGCAACCGATTTCATTAACAAAAACATTAAAGACGGTAAAACCAGTGAAGTAGTTAAATTATTACCTAAAGACATTGTTGCTAATGAGGATGCAGAAGCTAAATCCTTAGAAAGTTTCCCATTCATCTCAGGATTGGATGACGCTTACAAAGCTGATGTGGACGCTTTCCAACAAGCAGAAGTTGGTTTAGGTATTTTAAACAAAACAATTTCCCATGAAGATTTATACTGGGAAGCATAGTTAAATAAACTATGCTTTATTTTTCTTTTTTTAAGTGACGGTTAATTCTTTTCGTATTCGGCTATCAGGTCTGCCATGGCCTTTTTTGTCTTTTCGTCTGAAACCTTTTCAATGACACGCTGATTTTCAATCAGTCTGTCCATATACTCTTTTCTTTTGGCATCATCAACGATTTTATATCTTCCGAAGTTGACAAGCCCCTCGATAAGTCCGCTCATTCCACGGTTGTATGCTTGTGCTGTTTCATCGTTAACAACAACTTCGCGGATCTTTCCGTCAATGAAATAGATGCTGCTGTCCCCTTTTATTGGGAAGTTTTCAGGAGTCCTGATTTCGACGTTTTCAACATCAACAATAATGTAAGCCGGGGTGTCTTTAATGATGGCAATGTCTGAATCTGTTGTGTAATATTCATCGCCCAGGCAATCTAGTGTGGCATATGTGAAAACCAACGGGTCCTGCGTAATGTTGACTACATATTCATCGGTATCTAGGATGTTTTTCAATGTTTTTGATCCCTCAAAGATGTGGCAGTGGACCCTGTCATCACCCAGATAGATGAATGAGAATGCACCTGCATTTTTCACTCCGTCCCTGCTTAGTGTTGTTGTAATGCATTCATACTGCAGGCCTTTTTCAATTCCAAGTTTGGCCAAATCATATCTCATCAATATTTCCTCCTGAAAATCCGTCGGCAATTTTGTTGAGATTAGTAAATACGTTTAACAGTGAGTTGACAACTTCCTGAAGCTCTCCGTTTTCAATGCTTCCCAATGCTTCAATGTATTGTGGGAATGTCTGCCTTCCGTTCTGGAAAAACATGTAATACTCATTGATGTTGACTTCATCGTTGTTGAGGTCATCCACAGTGTCCTTGTATAATTTTTCCAAATCATCCAGACTCTCTTCAAGCAATGCTTTAATTTCCTGAATTGAATCCGAATTTTCCAATTTCTGAAAAGCGGTGTTTAATCTTATAATTGAAATTGTATAGCTTTCTAAATCAATTTCACCATACATATTAATCACAGTGATATAGAATAAAAAGAAAAAAGAGTTAATTTCTCATATGAGAAATTATAATTTGATTTTAATATCTAAAGCGGATGAACCTTCTTCGTAAACGAAGATTGGGTTTATGTCAAGCTCTGATATTTCTGGGAAGTCTAAGGTTAATCTGGCCACTCTTTTAATGGCTTCTTTGACTTCTTCAACATCGCAAGGTGCTTCTCCACGGTATCCTTCAAGCAATTTGGATACTTTGGTTGATGCGATTTGCTCTTCGATTTCCTGTGAGCTCATGCCTTTTGCAAGGTTGAATGATACGTCTTCAATAAGGTTGACATAGATTCCGCCCATACCGAATGCAATCATAGGACCGAATTGCTTGTCACGAATCATACCTACAATGACTTCCTCACCGGAATCCATCATTTTTTGCACTTCAACACCGTCAGGCACGATGTCAGGATGTGCTGCTTTGGCGTTTGCAATGATTTCCTCATAGGTTGCTTTTGCCTCTTCTGCTGAGCTGATTCCTACTTTTACACCGCCGATATCGGATTTGTGTAAAATTTTGTCTGATGCGATTTTAAGTACAACAGGGAATTCCATCTCTTCGGCAAGTTCTGCCGCTTCATCAGCGCTTGTGGATAATTTGATCGGTGCTGCTGAAATTCCATAAGCTTCAGCCACTGCATACGCTTCACTACCCAGAAGTGTGTCTCTGCCGTCAGCTTTGACTTTGTCGAATATTGCTTTTACTGCGTCTTTGTCAACATCGGAGATATTGTCAATCACGTCGTCGTATTTGCGGTCTTCCAATTTTGCAAACTTGACCATTGCTTCCACAGCTTTAACTGCAGTTTCAGGGAATACGTAAGTTGGTATTCCGTTGTCCCTTAAGGCGTCGTTTGCATCAACAAATGTTGGTCCTCCCATGTTAACGACGATGACAGGCTTGTCGAATTTCTTTTTCTCTTCGATGATTGCTTCTGCAATTCCGTCAGGGTCAGCTGATGCGGTAGGACAGACCATAACAATAAGGCTGTCTACATCTTCGTAACCTAATACCAATTCTAAGGATTCCTTGTATCTGATTACTGGTGCGTCTCCCAATACGTCAATAGGGTTTTTTGCACTTCCTTCATCAGTTACGCATTCCTGTAATTTTGCGGTGGTTTCCTCATCAAATTCAACGAGTTGCAAACCTGCTTTTTCCATTGCGTCAACGGTAAGCACTCCTCCACCACCTGCATTGGTAATGATAGCTACTCTGTCTCCTTTTGGAAGTGGGGCTTTTGAAAATGCTAATCCTAAGTCGAACAGTTCAGCCATGGTTTCCACACGCATGATTCCTGATTGGTGGAATGCTGTATCGAATGCCAAGTCACTTCCTGCCAATGCCCCGGTGTGTGAAGATGCAGCTGCTGCACCTGCAGAACTTGAACCGGATTTAAGCACAATAATAGGCTTTTTGTGAGCGGTTTCTCTCATGGTTCTTACAAAGTCGTCGTCATCGGAAATTGATTCAAGATAACATATGATTACATTGGTTTCGTCATCTTCAGCCAGGTATTGAAGCAATTCGATTTCACTTACTCCTGCCTTGTTTCCTAAACTTATAACTTTACTGAATCCAATTCCTGATGTTACGCTCCAATCGATGATAGCCACCATCATGGCTCCACTTTGGGAGATGAATGCCATATTTCCGGTCGGCGGCATCATTTGTGAAAATGATCCGTTTAATGGGGTGTGGGAATCGGTAATTCCTAAACTGTTCGGTCCGATAATGTTTATGCCGTATTCTTTACCGAGAGCAGTTAATTCCGCTTCTAGTTTGACACCTTCTCCACCAACTTCCTTGAAACCGGCAGTAATAACCACCATATTTTCAATGCCGACTTCACCACATTCCTTAACTGCTGTGTTTACAAATGGGGAAGGGATTGTAATGATTACTAAGTCAACCTTTCCAGGCACGTCTTTAATATTTGCGTAAGCTTGCTTTCCGAGGATTTCTCCACCTTTTGGGTTCACAGGATATATCTCACCTTCAAATCCATCGTTGATAAGATTGTCAACAATGATATATCCTACTTTTCCAGGGGTATTGGAAGCTCCAATAACCGCCACAGATTCAGGTTTAAACATCTTATTGAGGTCTATCATAAGTTTTTCTCCTGTTTTTTTTATATTTTAATATTAATTATCGTGTTAAATAATTAACATTTAATATAATTATATTTCTTGTTATATTATTATTTAAATATATTGTTTAGTCAATCAAAAGTTAGTTTAAGCTTTAAATTCATGTTAAATTAACTATTAGAAATTATTTTTTTTCGGATTCTCTTAACATTTATAATACATGATAACTAAAAATATATATGAATAATAAATTATTGATATTTTAATAATTTAATAAAATATCAAATTAGGAGATATTATGAGCTTAATTATTGCTTATGTTGGAAAAAAAGGATGTGTAATGGCGAGTGATAAAAGAAAGATAGGATATTTCGGTGATAAACAAAATTTGAAAACATTAGAGGACGAATTATATAGTGGAAAAATAGATAATGATGACGACTTTCTGGCGAGAGCAAAGGAACTCGGCATTTCAATCAAAATTACTGACGATGCCAGCAAGCTCAAGATAGTCGGCAATACTATTCGGGGAGAAGTAAGTACCAAAGGAACTTTTGAAACAAGAAGAAGACGTATTTACGGAACAACCAACGGATATCAGATTGTTGAGTTATTGGGTTCAGATACGGAATCCCGTAAGGCTGGAGACAGTGGAGTCATCATCTTTGGAAATGAATATGCAAAACGCATGGCTGAAACATCAATCAAAAGGACATGGAAAGCATCCCAAAGCTTAAGGTATATGGGGGAAATTTTCCAGGCTATTCTGGAGGATGTCGCCTCCAAAACACCGACTGTCGGGAAAAATATTGATGTGCTGATACAGCAGCCTAAATTTGACAAGGCAAGTGCCCAAAAACACCTGAATATAACAATTGATCATGATATAAAGGTGCTGACCAAATTCAGGCAGGAATTAACCGAAAAATTGGTTCAGCAAAATCTTGACATAGAAATGGCCAATAAAATAATCAATGATGGTGAAATAGGCAAGGTTGTCAACATTGACGGAAACATGCTCTTTGTCCAGTTGAATGATAAGACCCAGGCGGTTGATGGAAATTGGAAACAAAAGGCTGCTCCTGGCCAAAATGTTTTGATGTTTACAGAAAGCGACAATGTGAAAATAGGAGATAAGGTTATCATTGAAAATGAGGATTTATGCCTTAAAAAAGATAAGTCTTCACTCAAGTGTGATATAATTTTATGCTCGTTGTAAGTGTGGTTTAAATGAAGATAACATTTTTGGGCAGTGGAGGAGGAAGATTTTCCGCCATTAGCCAAAGAAGAATGACTGGGGGTTTCAGAATTGATAACCTCGGTGGGAAAAATTACCACATCGACCCGGGTCCAGGTGCGCTTATAAGAACATACCAATTCGGATTCGATCCCCGCAATCTCAGCGGAGTCATCGTTACCCATTCGCACACCGACCATTATAATGATGCTGAAATTCTAATCGAGGCCATGACAAGGGGAATGACCAAAAACCTCGGAACCGTTGTAGGCAGTGAAAGCGTCCTGAACGGATATGAACAGTGGGGACCGTGCATTTCATCCTACCATCAGTCAAAGCCGGAAAAGATTGTCTTGAGTCCCGGCGAGTATGGCCAAATGAACAATGTCAGGATTAAGGGCACAAAGACTTCCCACGGCGATCCTACAGGTGTCGGATTCCAGCTGGATTATAGAGGGTTTAAGGTGTCATACACTTCAGACACCGCCTATTTTGAAGGCTTGGCAGATGAGCATAAGGGTGCAGACATCTTAATAGCCAGTGTGCTGAGGCCCGGAAACCGCTCAATCAATGGACATATGTGCACACGCAATTTCATCGATTTGATTGAGGAAGTCCAACCTCAGGTTGCAGTAATGACACATTTGGGCCTTAAGATGATTTCGGCAAATCCTGTAACCGAGGCCAAGAAGGTTTCAAAAAAGACAGGCGTCAAAACAATTGCCGCTTATGATGGTTTGTCATTCAATGTGAACTACAACAATCCGAAAAGATTTAGGCTGATATCCCTTAAGGATGTCCAGTCATCAGTTCACAGCACCAGTCATACGTTGTATGATAATGAAAGGAAAAATTCCTACCAGTTGGCCTTCAAACACAAGGAGTTTGATGAGCTGTCGATGGTAAGAAGAAAATGAGGTTATTTTTCTAGATTAGTTGGATGTATGAATCCTGATCGAATCATATGGTCTGCAATGACAATTGCAGTGCTGGATTCGGATACTGCTGTCACTCTAGGGCAGATGCAGGGGTCATGACGTCCTTTAATTTCTATTTTTTTGTTTTCCATTGTTTCCAGGTCGATGGAGTCCTGACATTTGGAAATGGATGGAGTAGGTTTTACTGCAATTCTGGATACTATAGGCATTCCATTGCTCATGCCTCCGATGATTCCTCCTGAATTGTTGGTTTTTGTTGTTATTTTATTGCCGTTAATCTGGTATTCGTCGTTTATTTCAGATCCGGTATGGGTTGCCACGTCAAATCCAAGGCCGATTTCAACGCCCTTGACGGCACCGATGTTCATCAGTATTCTTGCAAGGTCTCCGTCAAGCCTTTCAAATACAGGTTCGCCAAGTCCTGCTGGAACATTGACTGCAATGGTTTCAACGACTCCTCCAATGGAATCTCCTTCCTGTTTTTTGGCTAAAATCAACTCTTCCATTTCGCCTGCAGCCTCAAGGTCTGCACAGCGAACAGGATTCTTCTCGATATTCTCTTTAATGGTAGTGAAATCTTGCTTTTCAGCTTTGATGTCACCGATTTGAATGACGTGGGAGATAATTTCAATATTTTGTGTTTGCAAAAGCTTTTTGGCTATTGCTCCGCCGATAACATGGCCGATGGTAACCCTTCCGCTTCCACGGCCTCCTCCGTTGTAGTCGTAATGGCCGTATTTCATCATCCATCCAAAATCGCCGTGGGATGGCCGTGGAGTGTTTTTGAACATGGAATAATCTTTGGATTTTTGGTTTTTGTTGAATACTACTCCGCAGATTGGTGTTCCGTCGGTTTTTCCTTCAAATATGCCTGAAAGAATCTGGACTTCATCATCCTCTTTTCTTGGAGTGGTTACGCTGCTTGTTCCCGGTTTTCTTTTATTCAGTTCTTTTTGTATGTCTTCGGCACTCAATTCAAGGTTTGCAGGACATCCATCGACAATGGCACCTACGGCAACACCGTGACTTGAACCGAATGTTGTTATTTGAAATTTTTCTCCGATTGAATTTGACATTATTTTTCTCCATCTAAACAATTAAGATAATCTTTGTATCTTTAAATATTTATAATCAAGTTAAAATTTTAAATATTGTCAAATCAAAAATTAACAATTAAGTGATTATTATGGAATTTCCAACTACAAGAATGAGAAGACTCAGAAAGAATGCCAAGATTAGAAATATAGTTCGTGAAACAAAACTTGAAAAGGATGACCTGATTTATCCGATTTATTTTAAAGAGGAACTCAAGGGCGATGAAAAGGAAGAGATTTCTTCACTTCCGGGCGAGTTTCGATACTCTTTGGACAGCGGAGTTGAATTCGCAAAGCAACTGGAAGCGAAAGGATTGAAGTCAATCATTGTATTTGGAATACCGAAGGAAGACACCAAGGATGAAATAGCAACACCTGACTATTCAGCAACAGGAATCGTTCAAAAGGCAGTAAGAAGGCTTAAAAAGGAAACTGACCTTGTTGTCATCACTGACGTTTGCCTGTGCCAGTACACCTCACACGGCCATTGCGGAATGATTGTCGAAAATGACGATACAGACGACGGAATTGAAATACTGAATGACGAATCCCTGCCAATCATTGCAAAAGTGGCGCTGTCACATGCTGAAGCTGGTGCAGATATCGTTGCGCCTTCAGACATGATGGACGGCAGGGTAAAGGCAATCCGTGAAACCTTGGATGAAAACGGATTTTACAATGTAATGATAATGTCATATTCAGCCAAATACGCTTCCGCATTCTATGAGCCGTTCAGGGTTGCGGCCTGCTCATCACCGCATGCCGGTGACAGAAAGTCCTATCAGATGGATCCTGCCAATGCTATTGAAGCTATAAGGGAATGCGAGCTTGATGTGATTGAAGGATGTGACTTTCTGATGGTAAAACCTGCACTTCCATACCTTGATGTCGTCAGAATGGTCAGGGACGAGTTCATGCTGCCTCTGGTTGCATATAACGTAAGCGGAGAATATTCAATGCTCATGGCTGCCATTGAGAAAGGATTTTTGACTGAAAGGGCAATAACTGAAGCATTGCTTTCAATCAAAAGGGCTGGAGCAGACCTGATAATCACTAATTTTGCACCATATTTACTTTTGAATGATGTGATAGAATGAAACCGGAAGAAATTGCAAAGATGGCGCAAATCGCATCAGCGCTTGAAGTGAGCGGATATCCGAAGCCTGGAAATGTCCACAGGACCCGTGACTTTGATGACATGGAATTCGAGGACTTTGTCATAAGCGGAATAGTAATTGGGGACACCATCCGTGAAGCATGCACAGATGTTGATGTTGAAAACCCCCAATTGGGAAAATACATCCTGCAGGCTGTGGCCGAAACAGACAGATGGATTAAGAACAACACCAATTTGGGAATAGTCATGATGACAACCCCTATTGCAGTTGCAGCTGCAATAAGTGATTCCTTTGATGATATAAGAGAAAACATTAAGCTGGTGATGGGAAACACTTCAGTTGACGATGCATGTGACCTGTACGATGCAATCAATATTGCGGATGCCGGAGGAATGGGAGACCAGGACGAGTATGACGTTGCAAGCGACAATGCCAAAAACGAATTGAGACAGAATAACCAGACAATGTATGACGTTTTGAAAATTTCCGCTCCATGGGACATGCTTGCACGTGAAATGACCGGTGACATGCCTGCCGTTTTTGAAATAGGCTATCCAAAATATCATGAGCTTAGGCAGTCCAAATCCCAAAACGATGCCTGTGTTCTGACATTTCTGACAATACTCTCACATGTTCCCGACACTCTGATTTCAAGAAAATACGGTTCAGATGAGGCCATGAAAATCTCACTGATGACAAGGGATTTGCTTAACATCAAAGATGAACCTGACTTTAAGGACAGGCTCAGGGAATTTGATGATTATCTGTTTAAAAACAAGTATAATCCTGGAACCACTGCCGATTTGACTGCTGCTTCAATTTTTGTCAGCTATTTGAAATCAAATTTTGAATAGTTACAAGGATTATTATATTTTTCCTTGTTTATTCTCTTTTTTAAATTATTTTTTGAATTCTATGCTGTAACCAGATTTGCTTCTATATTTGGAATGTTGTAGTTATTGCTGGTGAATGATTCTAATTCTTGTTGGTTTTCTTTTTCATGAACTAAAATGCCAAAGATTGCATTAATATTAATTGATTTTGCATCGACAATGACCTTCATATGAAAAAAGAGTAATTCATTCAAACTATTTTTCGGAACATTTAATCTTTTGGATGCATCATGTATTTCAAGAGCTGTTGGTATATTATTTTCATCAAAATCAAGTAGCAATCCTTCATCTAATGCTATTGTTTTGTGATATATGAAATCTCGAATTACTTTAATTCCCATTATATCTGCTGTTTCATCATACATGTATTCTACTTCATATGAATTATTTTTGACCATCTTATCTCTCCATATCTCTTTCTCTTCTTCTGTCAAAGGCATATGCGGTTATAACTGTGATGTTTCTATAATCATCTATCTCAATAATGATATATAAATCCATGTTCTTATTTTTTTCGTGGGGATAGATTATTTTAAAACGATTTTCTGTGGTTTTAATAATTCCTAAGATTCATAAGAATGTTCTATGCTATTGGGGATGATTCAAAGAGGTACTGGTGACAATGTAAAGAATCTCTTAGGGAATAATTTTATATATTATTGGAACATAATATTGACTAACAAGTGTTAGTTTTGATATCATGAACAATAAGGAAAA
>Ga0256407_10008144_pt1 | contig 15492 bp, 19 predicted proteins | sample RumenRJG_04DNA_FD_193489 | JGI IMG/M metagenome (GOLD analysis project Ga0256407, IMG submission 193489) | Bovine rumen microbial communities from Lethbridge, Alberta, Canada - RJG_04 | ecosystem: Host-associated > Mammals > Digestive system > Stomach > Rumen | place: Canada: Alberta...
TATCATTTAAGATACCTACTTTCCGATTTTTTCGGCTTTTTCGATTTGTCAAGTGGTATATTTCATAAATATTTTACTATATTTTTGTGTATCTATACCGAGGTTCTTAAGTTGTTGATAGTGATTTGCCAAATATTCCAAGATAAGATTTCAGCAATTTCAAGCAGGTTTTTAATTAAAGGATCCTTATGAAATCTATTTGTAAAATAATCAATATATGAAAGCAATAGATTCTCTCTTGCTATAAGGACGCTATCTCCCTGCCACTCATAACCATATGTACTTTGAAACGCTGCTTTAGTCCATTTATTCCACTCTTGTTCAGAAGTTGTGTTTTCATTTACAACACGCATTTTCCTATCAAGAATCCCTATGCGGTGTTTTAATTCTATGATTTCACCAGTCACCGTATCGTAACGGCTAACAAGATAAGGCGCTTCTCCACAAGTTATTTCCAATCTTATATCAAGCACATAATCTTTCCAAGTTTTCCCATCACCAGTTGGAAAAGGTATTTTATCAACGGTTTCGATCCATTCTTTTCCTTGTTCAATGTTAAAAACATTTTCAGTTCCAAACCAAGCCTTGTCAACAAGATTATTCTGCTTATTGCAAACCCATGATGGAGTAAACACTTCTGCCTTCTGTCTTATCCTTTTAGTTTGCTCTTTTTTTGCTTTAGCAATACGAGGTTTAATTATTTGTCCGTTATAACCCGTTATAGAGCGCACGCTAATTGAAGTATATTTTTGATATGCTCCACCTTTATGAGAATAATTATCAGTTGCCCAAATAATATTTTTCCCTGACGATCTATCTTTCAAAAGAATCGGCAAAAGTCTTTTGTCTATTTTATTCAATAAGTTTTCTTTTATATCGATCTTGCTTCCATCCAAAAGACTACACCTCGTTTCATGGGGTTATAAGTATAATTAATTATATCACATTCCGAGTACGTTGTCTATATTTTCACAACTCAAACCCATCCGTAATCCCGTTGAGCATTTTCAGATCTCTCTTTACGTAGTAGAGTTCAGTTATTTCCGAAGTGGTATGACCCAACAAATCTGCTACCTGTCGCGGCGTCAGTGATTTGATGTTTCCGTCTTTATCCTTCGTGCCGTTGATCAATCTTGTGGCAAAGGTGTGGCGGAGGCTGTGTAAGCCTTTTGTTTCTATACCAGCCGCTTTGAGGATTCTGTAAAACCTTTTTCGGAAGTTGACTGGTCGGGTGACTTCGCCGTGCTCGTCGGGGATGAGCGGGCTGTCCTCGCCGAAGTAGAATTCTTTGCGAAGGTCTTTGATCATCTCGATCGCGGTGTCGTTGAGTGGGACGTCGCGCTTGCTGGTGGCGCTTTTTAGTTTGCCGACAGTCACCTCTCTTCCGCTCTCGGCAGTGACTCCGTCGCGTTTAGATACCTCTTTTACGCCGCGCTGAATATGCATCATTCGGTTGTCCAAGTCGATGTCGGAGTTGAGTAAACCGAGGGCTTCGCCTGTTCTCAATCCTGTGTTAAGCATCAGGACATAGGCTGCCGCCTGCTGATATTTTCTCTTGCCGTTGCCGAACACACTGAAGGCTTCTGTCTTGAATTTTTCGACCTCTTCCTCCGAAAACACCTCGATCGTGTCTGTCGGAGGGAGATTTTCTTTGCCCTGCGCCGACATGAAGTTCGCCTTCTTGATCATTTCGACGTTCGCCATCGGGTTCCTCACGATGATTTCCTGCTGATAAAGGTAGCGGAAATACTCGTTGAGGAGGACGTAAACCTTCTTGACGGTCGTGTAAGCATAGCCCTCAGTCATCCAATAATTGAGCAGCTTTTTGATATCCGCGGCGGTGATGTCGCCGATGATCTTCTTTCCGAGCCGAGGATAGATCTGATTTTTCGCGATGCTTTCCGCTCTGTCATAGGTAGTACGCTCCACCGCTGGGAACTTGAACACCTGCAGCCAGTTCTGCAAACCCTCCTCCAATGTTTTTAAAGATTCTACGGAATCGTTTTTTTCTTCGTTGAACTCAACGATATATTTCTTCATTTTCTTGTTGACCTCAGCCTTGGTCGTTCCCGAAAAGCTCTTGCGTTTGCGCTCGCCGTGCTCATCGAGGTACCACACTGTGCCGCCCCAGCGACCGTCTGTTCTCTTAAATGCGTTGCCGTTGGTCAGGATTTCCCGTTGTGACATGGACTATTCACTCCTCTCTTTTGCACCAAACACTACCATACTTTTCGAATAATATCCAGAGATTTTCACTCGAAATGGAAAAGACTTTTCTTTGTCTGATTTATTATAGCACACCGTACTGTCCCATTGTACGGACTTTGCTCTGAAATTAAAGCTGAAATTAATTTTTTTCGGCGTTATTCTTCGTTGTACCAGCCTTTAGCAATGTCCTCGAGCTTGATTCTTCCACGCGTTCTGCGGACGTTATTGATAGCTTCTCTGCGCATATCTTCCAGCTCATCATCGGTGAAATGATTTGTCTTTGCGATGACTCTCATCAGCATTTCGAGCTGAACCGCGTATCGAAACAGTCCTTTTGATATCGCCTTTGCGTTGTCCTCGGACACATTTTCAACTGCTTTCGCGAGCTTTTCGCTCATCACATCGCCGCCGGATTTGATCGCTTCATCCGCAATCAGGTTCTCCGCCGCCCTTTCAAAGAACTCGTTTCGCGAATGAAGTCCGTGTTTTTTGATGAACATATCTACCGTTTTCACCGTTTGCTTATCAAGGTACAAACTTACCCTTTGTTTGTTTTCCGAATCCAATTATTTACCTCCGTTAACCCTCCAAACAAATTACACCAACATGGGTATCAACCAAAAAATGCCTGTTTTTTCGATGGTCATGCGATTCTTGGAAACAACAGCGTTATTTGTTACACCAAACCCAAAACAGGTGTCAACCTAAGAATATTGCACAGGAAACCTTCAAAAATGGCTTGCGGTCGGCGTTGCCGGCCGCTGTGAACCGCAACGGTGCAGCCAAACAGCGCCGTTGCTTTCTCCTGTTTGCCACCCGATTTTGGTACCCACTTTCGGTTTGTGCAATACTAACAGGCACTTGCTGCTATTTGTTTCTGCCGAAATTATTAAGCTGGCGCCTGTGAAAGGCTTCTATTGCCTGCTTGATCGGCAGAATCCTGAACATCAGATTCCCATTTCGAAGCGACCCGTCGTGGTGCTCCACGATGGTATGCTCTGTTTCAATGAGCTCCTTCTCTTCTAACAGCCTGACGTATTTCATGACTGTATTTTTGCTGCCCATCTTCAATGTTTCTCCGATCGTTTTGAAAGCCGGATAACAGGTGAAGGTTTTCCTGTCCTCCATCCGCATCAGGAAAGCGTAGAGCGCAATCTCTTCTGCGGTCAAATCCATATTGAAGATCTCGTTCGGCAGCATGAAATAGTTACCTTGCTTTGGCTGTGACAACATACTGTCACAGCCTGTTCATTCACTCCCCTTTTACTTTGAAATGTTTTTGTTGATCCATTCGATAAATTTCTCTCTCGGAACCACTACTCTCGCACCGATCTTTAGTGTTGGAAAACCTTTTTCCTTCGCCAACACATAAGCGCTCGATTTTGAGATCCCGAGAACCTCTGCCACGTCATGCACTGACAGCATCAGCGGCAGGTCGTCGTAGCTTTTGTACATTCAGTAACCTCCGTGTTTTTTCCGAAAAGAAAAGCCCTGAGTCGTCAAGGCTATCCTGACTGCTCACGGCTGTTCACAACTGATTCGGTTGTCTTTTGATGCCCCCTCACTACCTTGATGATTCTTTCGCTGTTTTCTTTTCACTATTATTTTAACATAGCTCAAAACAAAAGTCAAGGAAAGTCAGAACCAGTTTTTGTCGACGGCTCTTGACAAATTTTCGGCTTGTTTATAGAATAGAATCAGAACCATTTTGGAGCGATTATATGAGTTATATCACCACCGTGACCGGCAAGCATTTTTATCCGCTGAACCCCAATCCGCTTGATATCGACATTGAGGACATCGCGCACGCGTTGTCGCTGATTTGCCGCGCGAACGGACATTTCAAATACTTTTACTCTGTTGCCCAACACAGCATTGCCTGCTCAGATGAAGCGGCTGAGTGCGGGTATTCCCTGGAAGTGATCCTCGGCTGTCTGCTGCACGACGCAAGCGAAGCCTATCTGTGCGATGTGACGCGTCCGGTCAAGAAGCATATCCCTCAGTATCTGCAGGCGGAGGAAAAGCTGCAGGAAGTTATCTGGAAACGTTTTATCGGCAGAGATCTGACAGCCACCGAGCAGAAACAAATCTTTGAGATCGACGACGATATCCTCTCGATGGAATTTCATCTGCTGATGCCCGAGGATTTGAACGAGGATTACCGCAAACTGAAAAGTGAGTGTGCTTGCAATTACCAAGACCCGCATGAAGTTAAGGAGCGGTTTATTCAATTAGCGCGAATTTTGAAATACGAGATCACTATGCGCGAAGCGGAGCAGCTTTTGCACACAAAAGAAAACGCCGACAGGCTGCAAAGCCTTATCAGCGAATTGGAAGCTTATTATACAAGCGACGAGTGGAAGCGGGATTTCGCCGACGATGAAAAAGGACTGCTCCCGAAAAAGCTGCCGCGCGGTGTGCTCTCCGAGGACGGGGTTTATAATCTTCTGGAGGAATACAGGGAGGAATCGAAATGACACTATACATCAGCTGCTGCGTCCGCGAGGAATCGAGAACCAAACGACTCGCAAAGGCTGTTTTGCAGAAGCTCGGCGGAGATTTCACGGAACTGAATCTTTACGAAGAAAACCTTCACCCACTCGACAGAGAAACGTTGAACAAGCGCACCTCGCTGATCGAGAAGGGCGATTACAGCGATCCGATGTTTGACTATGCAAAACAGTTTACCAATGCAGACACAATTGTCATCGCCGCGCCGTACTGGGATTTGTCCTTTCCCGCGATGCTTAAAATCTATATCGAAAACATCTACGTCACGGGCATTGTTTCCGCTTATGACGAAAATGGTATGCCCGTCGGCTTATGCAAGGCGAAGGAGCTTTACTACATCACCACCGCGGGCGGACCCTATGACCCGACCTACAGCTACGGTTATATCGAGAGCATTGCGAAGAACTTCTTCGGCATTCCGAAAACGCATTTGGTGAAAGCCGAAATGCTCGATGTTGAAGGTTATGACGCAGAAAAGATTATAAATCGGGAAATAAACCGGATTTTGAAAAACGGCATTCTTTGATTTAGCGCGGCAAAAATTGAGATGCGCTCAAAAATCGCCGACACCGCGCAAACATCCACAGTCGGGTACTTACCCTACTTTTGTCAACAAATCGCACACAGGGCGACACACGGCGAAACAGGGCTAAAAAAACAGCTCTGTCCTTTATTCTTAACAGAGCCTTTGTTGCTCACGCAGCGAAAAAATGAGACGTGCTCAAAAATCGCCGACACCGCGCAAACATCCACAGTCGGGTACGTATCCTACTTCCCTCAACAAATCGCACACAGGGCGATACGCGGCGAAACACGCTTAAAAAATCCATTACGCTGAATAATCCGCAAAAGAGTTGCAGCCCTATTCTTTCAGGGCTGCGATTTTGATTATTCTACCGTATGCAATGCCTCCACCATCAACCTTACGCCCAATCGAAAGCCGTTGATAAAGCCTTCACATTCGTTCAGACAATTCAGCTCAGTCACCGCGTCTTTGAATTTCCCGAACAGCTCGATCTCGCTTTCGTTCATCGTTGCTTTGAGCGCGGCGTCATGCCTGAGAATCAACTTCGCAAGCCTGTCGCTTTCGCTGTCCTTCTTGATGTCGCGTTCGAATGGGTGGATGTTTCCGTAAAATAGTTCTCTGATCGTATCCATGCCGATACCTCCTTTTGCACAACACAATACCACAGTTTTTTGAAAAGTCCAGCGAAAATCTACTTTTTTTCACAGCTCAAATTCATCGGTGATTCCGCAGAGCTTATCCGACTCGCGCCTGACGTAATATTTTTCCGTCACTGATGAGGTGGTATGCCCGAGCAAATCAGCGACCTGCTTTACCGTCAGCATTTTTAGATTGCCGTTTTTATCCTCAATGCCGTTGATCAGCCTCGTGGCGAAGGTATGGCGCAGACTGTGCAAGCCCTTGTGAGAGATTCCGGCGAAATCAAGCAGCGTGTACCATCGCGAGCGGAATGTGGATGGTCTTGTGAAGTCTCCTACTTGATTTGAAATCAGCGGACTGTCTGCACCGAAATATCGCTCAGTGCGTAATATCAAAATCATCTCTATTGCCGTGCTGTTAATAGGGATCGCGCGCTTTGAAGCGGCTGTTTTCATACCGCCGACAATCAACTCGGTTCCGCACACAGCGCCGTCCTTATCGCGTTTGCTGACTTCCTTTACCGCGCGGGTAACGCTCAGCTCTCTTTTATCTAAATCAATGTCGCTGTTGAGCAAACCGAGCACTTCGCCCGTTCTCAAGCCTGTGTTGAGCATCAACAAATACGCTGCCGCCTGTTGATGCATTAATGCTCCTTTCCTGTTCCGTGTAAATACCGCTTCTCTCAAACGCCGTATTTCTTCGTCAGTCAAGACCGTGACGGCGTCGCTCCGTGCAATGATTTCTCTGCCCTGCGCCGCGAGGAAATTCGCTTTTTTGATCATACGGACATATGCCATCGGATTTTTCGGAATGTAATCTTCATAGCAGAGATAGCGGAAGTATTCATTGAGCAGACTATAGACATGCTTGACAGTCGAATGCGCATATCCCTCAATCATCATCAGTGAAAGGATTCCGCTCAAATCAGCAGCAGCGACTTCCGATATGATCGAATCGCCGATTCTCGGGTAAATATAACGCTTTGCGCAGTCTTCTTTTCTGTCGTAAGTCGCTCTCTCAACCGTGCCGTACTGAAACACCTCCAGCCACTTCTGCATACTTTTTCTCAGCGGCTTCTTCGTTTCATCAGCTTCGGCGATCTCTTTTTTGAAAACTTCGATGTAATTACCGATCTTCTTCAATACAGCTTTCTTTGTCGGCGCACAAAAGCTCTTTCTCCTGTACACACCCTGCTCGTCGTGATAACTCACCGCTCCGCCCCAGCGATTGTCATTCCGTTTATATACTGTTCCCTTGTTCAGAAGCTTTTTCAGTGCCAACGGACACCCCTCCTGTCAAGCCGAACAGTATACTCCGCTTTGGGGGAAATATCCAGACTTTTTCGGAAGGTTTTTTCTTTGATTCAGCGTCATATTTTTTGAGCGTTTTCTTAGAAAATAAACTCTTGACAAACCTCGGAAACAGAGTAAAATGGGAATCATATTCAATCCCCGGAACAAGGAGGCAGTGAACATGTTTTACAATAAAAGAGAGCAATTAAAGGCGGTATTTGAGGACACCGTCAAGCAGATTCAAATAAACCCGTTTTTGCGCGAGTCAACAGAAAAAAGCGTTAGCCTGACAAAGCACTTTGCGGCGAACGACTATCCCTCATTTGAAAGCAGCAGTCCGAAAAAGGGTGCTGTTACGATCACGCGGCACTCAACCTTCGAAGCGGCGCGAAAGCTGCATAAGAAATACCCTGACAAAAGAATTGCCGTCTTGAATTTCGCTTCAGCGACCAACCCCGGTGGCGGGGTAACACGCGGATCGTCAGCGCAGGAAGAAGCTCTTTGCCGCTGTTCCACCCTGTATCCGACGCTGAACCAAAAGCCGATATGGGAGCAGTTCTACAATGTGAACCGCAATGAAAAGAATGTCTTGCACTCAGACGCCTGCATATACTCGCCGGATGTGATCGTATTCAAAAGCGACGCATCTATTCCTCAAATGCTGCCGACTCACGAGTGGTTTGCTGTGGATGTGATCAGCTGTGCGGCGCCGAATCTCAGAAATGTAGTCAGCAATGCGTATAACGTCGAATCGGGCGATGCAGTCGCCGTCACTTCGGATGAGCTTTATCAAATCCATCTCAAAAGAGCGAGACATATTATGACGGTCGCCGCCGCAAATCAGACGGATATGCTCGTCCTCGGCGCGTTTGGCTGCGGTGCGTTTGCCAACGACCCGCATGTAGTGGCAAAGGCAATGTTTGACGCGCTCAAAGAGTTAGGCGGCTGCTTTGATTTGGTTGAGTTTGCCATCTACTGCCGCAGCTATGAAACAGAAAACTACGACGCGTTTATGAGCAGATATTTGAAAGAGGGTTTTCAAAAATGAGCATGACAACTATTGAATTCAGTGTTCCGACAAATATTTATGAACAGGCAAAGGACATCTCGCGAGCTGTGGATTGACATTGGAAGAAGCGTGCGTCAGGTTTCTTGAAGCCACTGTTGCCTGCGGAGATTTGCCGTTTCCATATACGCAGCAGGATATCGAAGAAGCAAAGAGCATAGGAGTTAAAATGATATGATTTTTGTTACAGGTGATTGCCACAGTGAGTTTCAGAAATTTTCAACCCCTGCTTTCCCCGAACAGCGCGAGATGACAAAAGACGATATCGTTATCATTTGCGGTGATTTCGGGGCGGTTTGGAATGCCGACGGTATCAGCAATTCGGAAGCGTACTGGCTGAACTGGCTCGGCGAAAAGCCTTTTACGACCGTCTTTGTCGACGGCAATCACGAGAATTTCGACAGGCTCAACAGCGAGTTTGAGGTCGTCGATTTCCACGGCGGCAAGGCGCACAAGCTCAACGACAGCGTTTACCACCTCATGCGCGGAGAAATCTTTGATTTTGAAGGAAAGAAATTTCTTGCCTTCGGCGGCGCGAGATCGCACGATATCGACGACGGTATTCTCTCATGGGAAGATTTTGACACGCAGGAGGAATTTAAGGAAACCGTCCGCAAATGGAGAAAACAACGGAAGGTTTTCCGAATCAACCATATCTCTTGGTGGGCTGAAGAGCTGCCTTCCGACGAAGATATCCAAAACGCGGAAAACAACCTTGCGAAGGTTGATTATCAGGTGGATTATGTCATCTCACACTGTGCGCCGCAGTCGATCGTTTCATGGCTCATGGGCGGATATACACAGCCTGATAAGCTGACCATGTATTTTGAAGACTTGGCGCAGCGTTTGAAATTCAAAAACTGGTTCTTCGGTCACTACCACGATGACAGGAAAATCATGGGCAAGTTCATTTTGCTCTACGACCAGATCGTGAAGATAAAATAACGTGAACCGCTATAGCGAACAACGTAAAACAGCAGCCTCCGCTATTATGGCAGGGGCTGCTGTTTATGATTGGCTGTTTATGATCTCTTCAAAAGTCCGCGGCGTGTAGTTCATCACGGGCATCATCACGCCGACGTTGAACATACGGCACGGCACGTTAAGGCGCTGTTCGGATAACCTGCGGAATTCCTCCGTCAGTATCCATTCGTCGGTGTTGTGGACGTGCCCGTAGAAGTGAACCGCGCCCTCAAAATGGTGATTGAAGCTGATGATCGGGTAATGCGAAAGCACAAGCATTTCGTGTCTGCTGTTATACGGAACTTTCAGCTCCAAATTGTCCTGTATGCTTTCAAAGCAATTGCGGAAGGCTTCATGTTTCAAGAGCTTTTTGTCGTGGTTGCCGATAATCAGATGCTTTTTGCCGCGCAGCTTTTTCAGTATTTCAACCGTCTGCTCGGGCTTGAGCCAGCTCACGTCGCCGAGGATATAACACTCGTCATCATCATTCAGCGCGCGGTTCCAGTTTTCGATCAACGCTTTGTCGTGCGCCTTAATATCCTCAAACGGCCGCTTGTCGTGTTTGAGCACATTCGCGTGACCGAAATGTGTGTCTGCTATAAAGAATGATCTTTTCATATCCTATTGATTCTCTTCAAATCAACTGTTCCTAACGATAAAAAACATTCTCGGGAAGCGGAAAAGGATTTCGCCGTTTTCCTGCTTTTTATACCGATTTTTTAATTCACGGTATACGTCACCGACAAACTCAACTCGATCGGATTCGGCAAGCTGTTCAAGATACGGCCGCAAGCCCGTTCCCTTGTACCACTCAATAATACTTTCATAATCAGGCATACGGTGGCAGTAGGTTGTTTCCCAGATTTCAAAATCATCGGATAATTCGGAAAGCACGTCATAATATTCCTCGGTTGTTAGGTTGTTATACTTTCTCGTAGTGAGCTTGTTTTCCCATTTATTCGTTTGAACAAGCTCGTTAATGATGATATGTACCGGGTGATTGCGCTGTATCGGTATCTGAATCGCGAGAACTCCGTTCGGATTTAGTAGAGTCAACAGCTTCGGCAGCAGCTCCTTATGATTCGGCAGCCACTGAATGCAGGCGTTTGAGAATACGACATCAAACTTTTCGTTGACTTCGTGCAAATCTCCGTTTGCGTCAAGATTGATAAACTCGATATCGGGATATAATTCTCTTGCCTTTGCAAGCATTTCATCTGAATTATCCGCACCGATTATCTTGGCGTTCGGATATTTATCCTTTAATACCTTCGTGCTGTTGCCCGAACCGCAGCCCAAATCGAGTATGCTTTCAGGGCTCACCGACAAAAGCCTGTTCGCTAAATCAACAGCAGGCTGTGTTCTGTCCTTCAAAAATTTTTCGTATTGTATAGGATTCCAGTTTGGCATAGTTATTTCCTCTTTATCTCAAAAAAACTTAATAGCTCGTTAAGGTTATCTACTGTATAATCAGGCTGTTCCTCTTTTGATTTTGCTTCAGACAACCCACCAAAACCTTGTTTTATCCACACGGTTGTCATTGCCGTTTTGGATTTCGATCGCCTTTACAGGGCATTGCTTTGCGCACAAGCCACAGCCTATGCACGTGTTTTCAACATAGAAATTACTCGTCCTGCGCGCTTTCAGATACAATTTATCGGACATCGGACGGACCAAATACGGCACTTTGGGTGTAGCGTGGTTGCCCTTCACCTTTGCTTTGATATTTCCGATCAGCAGCGCGAGGTTTTTGTCGGCTTCTTCATTTTGGCGGCGCACCTTTTCGGCGTCGCTGAGGTCGAACATCGGCGTCCAGTTATCGGGCATTTTCAGGCTGAATGCCGCACTGAGATCAATGCCCCTCTTCCGCAATAGCTTCTTAGCGTCCGTTCCGCTGCAGCCCGGTGTCGTGCCGTAGGTTGCAATGGCAAAGGCATAGGTTTCTCCTCCTGCCGTAATGCTCGCTTTCTCTAAAAACTCCCGCATAATGGCGGGTAGCTCCCAAAAGTGCGTTGGAAAAACGATGCCGAAAATCTCGCCATTTTTCAAAGCGATTTTGCCGTCACAGTCCTCGACAGAGACCGCCGTATCACCGACCGCCGACGCGATTTGTTCGGCGACATATTTGCAGTTGCCCGTTCCGCTGAAATAGAGTATCATCCGCTCACTTCCTTTTCACCCGGTTTCATTTTCATTCTACCATTTTATTTGAAAGAACACAAGGATTTTAAGAAGTCAAATCAAACGAATCATCCCCTTGACTAATGTTATCATATATGATAACAGTTTGTAAGGCGTCCTGAAAAATCAGCAGCCCTGTTTTTCTGAACAGAGCTGCCGGTTGCGTTCATTTACCAATCATCATCGTTATCCCAAGAGCTGCTAAAGCCGTTGCGATTATCATCATTCCAAGAGCTGCCAAATCCGTTACGATCATCGTCATCCCAATGGCTGCCAAAACCGCTACGATCATCGTCATCGTCATCCCAGCCTGACACAAAATGAAGTTCGCCTGAGTCCATATCCATCGCCATGCTGTCACCGACGCGCATCATCATGTTGCCGTCGGAATCCATTCCCATCGTGTCGGATATTTGAAATCCGCAATCGCCGTCGTCTGCATCAAAAAACATACTTAATCCTCCTCGTCAAAATATTCTAACACATATTTGAGCATTTTAAATGCCGCTTTCTTCTTTGCTTTCTTTTTTGAGGAATCGGTGGCGTTGAACACCTTATCCACATCATCAATCATGCACGTTACCTGCCATATAGGATTGCCGTTTTTGTCGTGGGTTTCCGTGTACTTGTATTCCGGCAATTCAAAATAATCCCGCCGCGCAAGGGTTTCAAGCTGATTGATTGCAAGCTGCTCGTCGGGCTCATCGATTTCATCTTTGATTGAATGAAGCAAGCCTTCCTTTTTCAAATGTTGGTAGGCAAATCTGAATACGTTATCCCTTGCCTCTGCGCGTTTGTTGCCCGTGGATCTAAACGGCAAGCGATAATCTCCCAGCGTCAAATAACACGCACAAGAGTCAAAAGGTTTTGACGATGGATCTCCCAAACATCCTCCGGGATGACAGTGTGGGTCAAAACAAGTTGACGGAACGCACCCATATTCATCTATTGTCCATTGAACCACATCATGCACGTGATTTTCATCGAATAACAAATCATTAGGGCAAAGCATGACCTCAACCGCATCCTGCATTTGCTTAATGTCCCATCCGGAATCGATTGCCACAGCACCTAATATCGCTTCAAACAAATCTTCTCTAACAGAATCCTTGTCGCGAACACCGTTGTTTTCATCGCTTTTGCCAAGCTGCAAATACGGCTCTAAATCCATATCATAAATTCTTTGCGCAAGCGTTTGCCGGCTGACAAGCAGCTTTCGAAATTCTGTCAGTTTGCCCTCGTTGTAATCGGAGCGGTATTCTCCGCTTGAAGCTGTCGGGCTTCGCCGCGCATACATAAACATCTCTTCAAACGATAACGGTTGTTGGTTACTTTCTTTCCGAACACTTCCATACCATTCCGAAAACAACTTTCCGACTATAAATTCCAAAACCTTATCGCCATAGAATTCCAAAACCTCATTGTTTTCCACGTTGTGTTCCTGCGAATAGGAACGCCGTACAAAAGCTTGCCGAAGCAATTTTTGGTTTGTGAAATTGTAGCCGATTTGACCTTCAATTTTTTCATAATCAAATTCATTCATTAAAAAACACCTCTCTGTAATTTCTACAAAAAGGCACAAAAAATCCGACAAGGTACACTGCCTCCCGGAAAAGCAATGTTCTGTCGGACAAAACAGAATAAATTTAATTCTTTGTTAAAATGTGTTTACTAAGGTTCACTTGCATAAACGGTAATAAACAACTGAAAACAATGTTTCAAATTTACAAAGCCATGCCCTTTTGCTGCTTTCAGTATAGCACCCGGCAATATAGATGTCAATCGTTTTCATACCAACAATTTAGAAATATTTCATCTCTCAAAAATCAATTCATCTCTCATTTTCTTTTGCAAACATGAGAGATGAAACACAAAGGGTCTTTCTTTTTTTGCTTGACTATTCAACGCGGATTGGTTACAATAAAGGCATAGAACCATATCATCGTGGCGGTCTATTTATGAGCAACAGAGTCTACACGCTTGAAGAAATCGCCGCTATCATAGCTCCCATCGCCGCTCGTTACGGCGTTGACAAAATATATATCTTCGGTTCTTACGCCCGCGGAGAAGCCGACGAAAGCAGTGACATTGATTTGTGCATTGAAGCTGTCGCCATCAAAGGTCTTTTCGCTCTTGGCGGACTGTATTCCGATCTTGAGGAAGCGCTTGGGAAAGAGCTTGATTTGATTACGGTTAAATCATTAACATATAATGACGACAACGATTTCAAAGAGAATCTGGAAAAGGAACGGGTATTGATCTATGAAGCAGCATAACCGTGATAAAAGCATATTACAGCACATGATTGAGCACTGCGAGAAAATTCAAAAGGCGCTTGATCGTTTTGGTGAAGACTTTGAAACATTCAAAAATGACGACGTCCTGAGAGATGCTGTCAGTATGAACTTACAGCAAATCGGAGAACTCGCCAAGAAGTTTTCCGACGAATTTTTAAACGCAACCCGTCCTGAAATGAATTGGCACGCTATTACCGGAATGAGAAATCTGTTTGCGCACGATTACGGAGCGATGGATATTGAATGCATTTGGGAAACCGCAGTCAATGACATTCCGACGCTGTCAGAGTATTGCAAATCCAAACTTGAATCAGATCTTTTTGACTGACGGGTACTCTTTGATTAGGATTCACAAAAAAATGATACGTGTTCAAAAACGCCGACACAGCGCAAACACCATTAGGTAGCATTTATAGAACAGATTAAAGATGAACTTGAACCAAACTCCGCATGAGTATGTAGAGGGAGAATAACCTTTATGGGCAGATTTTCCAAACACTGTTTGGAAAATCTACGGATATAATATATTGTGACGCGAGGAGATTTGCATGACAAAACAAGAAGTAAAACGATTCTTAAAATCACACCGCAACTTGGAATATTCCGCAGCAAAGTTTGAATACTCAATGTTTTTATACAAAGACGCCGAAGAAAAAATGAACGATTTTGCAGCTGAAGTAATTCCCGGGAACGAAGCGAAAAAAGCGCAAAACCTGCAAATGATTGCAGAAGCCAAAACTGCTGATGAAATCATAAAGCTAATGCGAAAAGAGACACTCATGGGAGATAGATTTAGAATCGTGCAGAAGGCTCTTGAGATGGAAGAAGACATACTTCCACTCATACAAAAACGAGCGCTTACCAACAGACAAGATGTTTTCATCGAAAACACAGTCAAATTCTTTCTGCACTGCAAAACCAATTGCTGTGGTTGGATATTGGAGAATTATCATAATTATAAAAGCGAATATTTGAAATCTATGCTTTGTTTGGTATTAGGCTTTCGTGGTGACGTCAGCATGATAGACTTTTTGATTAAAGAAGCGGAACGGTTGGAGAGCGAGTATCCGGACGAATCCTTTGATCAGGGTCCCACATTGGCTGTTCAAGAGTTGGCAGTCAAATTTCTGAACTGAGCTTTTTTGAAATCGCTTATCTTTGATTAGGCGTCGCAAATTTTGATTTCTATGCTCAACGTCGGTGTATACCCAGAGCATCACTCTCGCTCCGTTTCCATCAAAATTCTTTTGCAGAATAACCAATAGCATCAAAATATCATCAATAATATTTTCGCAGGGGCAAAAACGGCTTGAAATCGGCATTTCTATGCGCTTTTCGGGTGATACGGATGCACTCCAAAACCGCGTGCCGAGGGTTCAAGTCCTTCTGCCCCTGCCAAACTCAAAAGTCCGAGAAACGGCTTAAACAAGCCATTTCTCGGACTTTTCTTTTTGTGTTTTCGCCACGGCGCGCGGTCTGAAAATGCCCTTTTGATGCTTTTAATGAGCATCAATTTGTGCGTCCGGCGGTAACAAATCCAACGTTTCCGTCTGGTATAGCATCAAAAGATCATCATTTTTTTGCGTGGAAATCGGCAACAGAAATCGAAATTCTTCTGAAAAATCCATATTAAGCAACAATTATTTCAGTGTTTTTAATTTCGTTTTATCTTTGATTAGGCATCGCAATTTTTGAACATCTCAAATATAGTGCCATCATATGCAAATCTTAAGCAAAATAATCCTCCTAAATCAAAGCGAATCACTCTTCAATCCTTGTAGATACTGTTCAATTTGTTCTTCAGTTGCT
>Ga0256407_10008146_pt1 | contig 15492 bp, 8 predicted proteins | sample RumenRJG_04DNA_FD_193489 | JGI IMG/M metagenome (GOLD analysis project Ga0256407, IMG submission 193489) | Bovine rumen microbial communities from Lethbridge, Alberta, Canada - RJG_04 | ecosystem: Host-associated > Mammals > Digestive system > Stomach > Rumen | place: Canada: Alberta | collected...
AGGAAGTTTGGACAAATATTGAAGGCGCGACACAGGAGACGTACACAGTCGGGAATCCGCTGTACGTTGGCGAGTACAGGTGCTGCGTCCAGGATGCGGACGGAAACAGTGGGACTGCAAATTTTGTTCTGAAAGCAGATACCTACTTTGAAGCCCGGATAGAGGAATATGACTGGGACTCTTCAAAGATCTACGATGCGCGGGAATACAATGAAGTGACTTTTACCCCCTGGGCAACGTCCGAATACCCGGACAGAATCACCTGGCAGTGGGTAAAGATGGAGGATGGTTCTGAAAGAATAATCGATGGGGAAAACGGAAATACCTATACGGTAGTTTTACCTCAAAATGGCGATACATATGTCTGTATAGTCGGTGACGGGTATGGTCATGAGAGAAGACTGTATTATTATTTCCGTCAGAATAATAATCTGAGTGTCACTGTAGATGAAGATGGAAGAGATGCCATGGAGATAGACCCGCGCACAGAGGACGACTTTACTCTCACTCCTCTTGTAACTGCGGATGATATGAGCCAGCTCACCTACAGGTGGACCATGTATCAGGATGAAGAGACAGAGGTTGGAGACGCCCCTTCGCTGTTCATCGACCATGCTCCGGAACATGGGACGGTTTATTACTGCACTGTGACGGATCAATTCGGAAACAGCGGATATGTTTCTTATTACTTCAGCATCGATACAAAGCTGCGGGCGTGGCCGGAGGGCATGGAAAACAGTTCTTCCAGAAGCTGCGTCATCGGTGGACTTGACGAGATCACGCTCACGGCATTTGCGCAAGCGGAAGAAGGCAACGAGCTCTCCTGGCAGTGGTATCACAATTACGAACCAATGGAGGGAGAGAGCGGTTCATTAGAAAGTCCTGCAGAACCTTTCAGCATTTCTCTTGATGTGGTTTCTCCCCAGAACGGAGATGAATACAGTTTAGAAATATCGGATAAATATGGTGACTGGAGAACCGTACGGTTTTATCTTGTCGATGAGGCTCCTGCATTAAATGTTTATCCTATGGGCGCAGAAGAAGGTCAGGATACCGCTGTTGTCACATATAATGGATCTACAATGATGATTACACTTGAGGTCTGCGCGGCAGAGCCGACCGACCCCGGCACTCTGTCTTATGACTGGAGAGATTCGGAAGGGAACTCCCTTGGAAATATAGACAGTTGGATTGATCTGCACAGCTTTGCCGACGGGGCCAGATACAGCTGTACCGTGACTGATTCTTACGGTCAGTCTGCAACTCTCTGGTTTGAACTGCGTTGGGAGCGCGGAGAAGATGATCCCACGGAGGCGGAGATGGAAAATGCTTCTCCTATCTCTGTCGGAGATACTGTGGATGTGGAAGTGACAGAAGAGGCTCCTACGGCCTGGTTCAGATTTGTGCCTGCCGAGAGCGGGACTTATGAGCTGTTTTCCACCCCTAAATCCGGAAACGAAGTGGATACTTTTGCGAGTCTTTATAACTCCGGTGGAATGAGACTGCATTCTGATGATCAAAGTGCAGGCAACAATCAGTTCAGCCTTGAGTATACTTTCGAGCAGGGGGAAAACTATTACTTTGGAGTCCGCCATTATGGTAAGGAAAGCTGCAGCTTCACCATCCAACTCGTTAGCGGAGAAAAAAGTGACTGGCTGAAAGAATATGAATACAGAATCGATGGGGACAGGATCGTCCTCACAAGGTATACCGGTGAGACTGCGGAGATTACAGTCCCCGGACATGCAACGGCACGGGGCCAGGAGTACTCCTGCATCGTTCTCTCACCCTATATCTGGGATTCCTGGTATTACCCGGTTACCAGCCTTTCCTTTGAGGAGGGAGTATCCTTCCCGGATGATTCCAGCAGCCTTTTTGCAGGTCTTTCAAATCTTACATCCATTGACCTGCAAAATGTTGATACGGCAAACGTGAAAAACATGAACGGCATGTTCAGCAGCTGCAGCAGCCTTTCTTCCATTGACCTTAGTACATTCAATGCTTCAGGAGTAGAAAGCTGTGAAGGCGTTTTTGACAATTGCACCAACCTGCAGACGATTAATACGCCGACCGGTCTGCAGGCAGATGCCGGACTTCCGGCAGCGTTTCTGGACGAGTCAGGAAATATTTATTCCGCACTTCCGAAGAACCAGACACAGAGCCTGACACTGACCAGGGCTTCTGCCAGCGAAAACCTGAAAGATTATAACTATCAGGTCGTCGGGGACAAGGTCAGACTGACTTCCTACCACGGAGAAGATAATAGCGTTGTTGTTCCCGGCAATGTCACGGTCGCAGGTAAAACCTACAATACAGTGGAAATGACTCCCGGTATGTGGAGCGAAGGCCGCTGGAACATTAAAAATCTTTCCTTCGAGCAAGGCGTGGTTCTTCCTGCGGACTGTAGCGGACTCTTTAAAGGTCTGTGGTATCTTACCACCCTTGATCTGAGCGTGCTGGACTGGTCAGGCGTCACAAATATGGAGAGCCTCTTCGAAGACTGCTCAGATCTGACGTCGCTCAACCTGAGCGGCATGGACGAAGCCCAGAATGTCACAAATATGCACCGCATGTTCAGCTATTGCGGCAGTCTGACGAACCTTGACCTGAGCAGCCTGAACACCGCCAATGTGACAGACATGAGTGGGATGTTCTGCGGCTGCTACGGATTTGAAAGTCTTGACCTGGGCGGTTTAGACACTCATAGCGTCACAAATATGAGCGAGATGTTCGAATCCTGCGACAATCTGAAAACGATCAATATTAGTGGTTTTGATACCGCAAACGTGACCGATATGTCCTATATGTTTGCTGGCTGCAGCAGTTTGACGGGGCTTGATCTGAGCGGCTTCCAGACAGATGCTCTCACTAATGTGCGTTCTATGTTCAGAAACTGCTCCAGTCTGACTGCACTGGATCTGAGCAGCTTCGATGCATCTGCTGTCGAGCATATCAGCTATATGGTTAAGGGATGCAGTGCTCTGGCAACCATTAATTCTCCTGTAAATCTGACAAAGACAACCAATCTTCCCGCAGTTTATGAGGGATCTGACGGTACACTGTACGGTATAATGCCCAGGAACCTGAACAAGTCTGTCGTGCTGGTATATAGCAGGGACTTCAAACCGGGCGAATCCGGTGATCCCGAAGCGCTTAATACAGTAGGGAAGGCGGAAATTACACTTTCGCCGGCATCCTTTACGTATTCGGGAACTGAATGCAAGCCTGAGGCAAAAGTTGTTTTTGAGGGAAAAGTACTGACTCAAGGCACTGATTATATTGTGACATACAGCAACAATACGGCAGCCGGACAGGCAGCAGTGACAGTCACAGGCATGGGTATTTACGGGGGCAAAGCAGTAAAGAACTTTACCATCGCAAAAGCCGCACTTGCGGACAGCGGCGTGACAGTCTCCGCTTCCGGTCTTGTCTACAACGGCAAGGCGCAGACACCTGCTGTGACAGTCAAGTTCGGCAGCACCACGCTTGTGGAAGGAACTGATTACACTAAAGCATACAGTAACAATACAAACGCCGGCACAGCAAGTGTAACTGTAACCGGCAAAGGAAATTATCAGGGTGCGGTCACCAAGAACTTCACCATCGCGAAAGCCGCACTTGCGAACAGCAGTGCGACAGTCTCCGCGTCCGGCCTTGTCTACAACGGCAATGCACAGACACCTGCTGTGACAGTCAAGTCCGGCAGTGCCACACTTGTGGAGGGAACTGATTACACTAAAGCATACAGCAACAATACAAACGCCGGCACAGCAAGTGTAACTGTAACCGGCAAAGGAAACTATCAGGGAACGGTCACCAAGACCTTCACCATCGCGAAAGCGGCGCAGTCGATCACTGCCAAAGCGGCAGCGGCCACAGTCTCTGTCGGAAAGACGACGACTGTCACTGTCACCGGCGCAAAGGGCGGGGTCACCTATAGCTCCTCCAATGCAGCACTGGCGGCGGTTACGACAGCTGGAAAAGTCACCGCGAAGAAAGTCGGCAGTGTCAATATCACCGTAAAAGCGGCAGCAACCGCAAACTACAACGCGGCTTCAAAGACTGTTGCGATCAAGGTTGTCCCGGCGGCAACAAAAACTCTGAAGGCCGCGAATCTGGTCAAGGGCATCAAGCTGACCTGGGCCAAGGTCGCGGGCGCCAGCGGCTACATCATTTACCGCAATAACAAGAAGGTCAAGACGGTCGGCGGCCCGGCAGTCACATGGTCTGATACGGGAGCCAACTCGAACGGCACCAAATATGTATATAAGGTGTTCGCAAAGGCATCCACCGGAACCAGTACGCTTTCCAAGTCTGTAACAATCTACCGCGTTGCCCGTCCTGCTGTTTCTTCCGTCAAGAACAGCGCATCGAAAAAGATGACTGTAAAATGGGGAAAGAACGCGAAGGCAACCGGCTACCAGATTCAGTACAGCCTGAAGAAGAACTTCTCCGGCGCGAAGACGGTCAATGTGGCTAAAGCGGCGACAGTATCAAAAGACATAGGCGGCCTGCAGAAGGGCAAAACCTATTATGTCCGGATCAAGACTTATAAGAAGGTCGGTAAGGTGAAATACGAATCTGTCTGGAGTACTGCCAAGACAGTGAAGATCACCAGGTAAAAGGCCGTATACGGCAGCAAAAATGAAAAGGACAGCAGTTTCAACTGCTGTCACCAAATGAAGCTTGGATCAGTGCCCGGGCTCGGGCACTGATCCAAGCTGAACCGTAATGGAGGGACAGGCAAGCCTGTGCCCGCCGCAACGGGGCTGGTGCAATAAGTGAAATCACGAATTGAAATCACTTATTGCAACAGCCCCGTTTTTCGTGAGTCTGTGAGTCTGCGAATCGTGTCCATATCCCCGGTAAGACCGGGCGTGGTCCGGAAAGCAGCTTTTTCAGAGAATATTCCGGGCGGTTTTTCAGATCATCTCCTCAATCTCCTCCGCCGTATATCCCAGCCCCTTCAGGATTTCCTCAGTGTGATGTCCTTCCGGATATCCGGCGTGGTCATAGCGGGGCGGACAGGCCGAGAGGTGCATAGGGCAGCCCATCTGGGTGATACGGAGGGGGGAACCCTGACAGTCAGCTGCCGGTGAACCGGAGCCTCTGTCTGTACCCTTATCTGTGTCCCTGTCTGCGTTTCTGCCTGTGCCCCTGGCTGTGCTTTTGTCCGTGTTTCTGTCTGCTTTTCTGCCTGTGCCGCTGTCTGTATTCCTGTCTGTGGAGAGAGGAACCTCTACCATCGGCCACATGCCACGCTGCACCAGATGCCGGTCCGTGGAGACCTCCTCAAGGTCCATGACGGGCTCCACACAGGCGTCGAGCCCGCTGAAGACAGCGGTCCATTCGTCCCGTGTCTTTGTCCTGAAGACCGAGCGGAAGGTCTCTTTGACCATGGCGGGATCGGATTTGAGGATTTTTCCGTCCTTCCACTCCGGATGTCCCAGTCCTGTGCAAAGGGCGGCGAAGAATTTGGGTTCCAGGGAGCCGACGCTCATGTACTTGCCGTCGGAAGTCTCATAGAAATCATAGATTCCGCCGCCGTTCAGAAGACCGCTCTCCCTCATGGGCATGGGGCCGCCTGCAAAATAGCTGGCACCGTCCATGGAATTGAAGGGGATGACGCTGTCCTGCATGGAGACATCTATGAACTGCCCATTCCCGGTTCTCTCCCGGTAGATGATCGCAGCCAGTATGCTGGAGACAGCATTCATGGAGCCTCCCGCCACGTCGGCAATCTGGAAATTGTATAGCCCCGGACCGCCTGCCTTTCTGCCGGCCGCCCATGCGATACCGGACCGCGACAGGTAGTTGATATCGTGGCCGGCTTTCATGGCGAAAGGACCGTCCTGGCCATAGCCCGTGATCGCGCAGTAGATCAGACGCGGATTGACTTTCCTGAGCTCTTCGTAGCCGACGCCCAGCTTGTCCATGACACCGGGACGGAACTGCTCCACAACGATATCATATTCCATGACCAGCTTTTTGACGGCCTCGACGGCGTACGGTTTTTTCAGATTCAGAAAGATTGTTTTCTTGTTGCGGCCAAGCCAGGCCTGGGCCCCGGTCACCTTCGCCCCCTCAATAACCGGAGGCCAGTTGACCACCAGATCATACTTGTCGCGGCCGCTGACCTTGAGAACTTCCGCGCCCAGATCCGCCAGAGTCATCGTGGCATAGGGACCCGGGAGAAGCGTCGTGAAATCCAGTATTTTGTATCCGTCTAAAGCGCCCATGTCATATCTCCTTTTCTTTTTTATTCTTCATCGCGCAATACCCGCAAGAGAGTCTTGAATTGTCCATATCTTTCAGGTATTGCAAGAACCCACCGACGATGAATGACATCGTCAGCCGGAATAATAACAGTTGGAAAAACAGAGTCAGCCGGAAATAATCAGGCCGGAAAAGCAGATATTTTATAAAAAACAAACACGAATCCCAACATAATTACCTGCAAAGAGTCTCTGTATTGGTTACAATATCATGAGACCTTGTAAGAGGCACAGCAGATCTGCCCGGCTTGAGGAGAATCTGTTATTAATATACAATATAACGTGGTTTGAGAAAAGACGGGGAAGACCGGCGTGGAAGTGCGGAAAAGAAGTGCGGAAAAGCAGCGTGCACAAAAGCCCGTCATAGAAATGCTATTGGAGCGGGAGACATCCCCCATCTGATATAAAACGTGACACAAGGCAGGCAGCAGGCAGGAGGAAGCAGTGGAAAAAGACGAAAAACAATTGATCATTGGGAGCCGGGACAGCCTGCTGGCAGTCAGACAGTCCACGATTGTTCTGGACTATCTGAGGAGGAAACATCCAGAGATGCGCTGCGAACTCCTGACCATGAAGACTACCGGGGACAGGATTCTCGAGAAGCGTCTGGATCAGATCGGCGGCAAGGGACTTTTTGTAAAGGAACTGGATATTGCGCTCCGGGACGGGAGGACGAATCTGTCGGTCCACAGCCTCAAGGACATGCCCGCCGAGATTCCGGAGGACCTGCCGGTCATAGGCTTTTCCGGACGGGAGGATCCCAGGGACGTGCTGGTACTGCCGGAGGGCATTTCTGATATCGCTGAAATGGACTTCACAAAGCCGATCGGGACCTCTTCGCGCAGGCGGGCCCTGCAGGCGCGGGAACTCTTTCCCCGGGCCCGCTTTGAGAGCGTGCGGGGAAATGTCCAGACAAGGCTTCGCAAGCTCGACGAAGGGCAGTACTGCGCGCTGATCCTGGCCGCAGCCGGCCTCCGTCGTCTGGGGCTGGACAAGCGGATCAGCAGGGTCTTCTCCGTAGAGGAAATCATTCCGTCCGCCGGCCAGGGGATCCTGGCCCTGCAGGGCAGAAGGGGCGTGGATTATTCCTGCCTGGACGGCTTTCTCAACGAGCGGTCGGCCATCGCGGCAGCGGCTGAGAGAGCTTTTGTCGGGGCTCTCGGGGGTGGCTGCACCTCTCCGATTGCAGCTCACGCAGCTTTTGTGGACGTAGACGATTCCGGTATGGATGCCTGCTCAGGGAATGAAGATGGATCCTGTTCGGATGCCGGCGCTCATTGCGGCTCCGGTTCAGGCCGGGACGCTGAAAGCAGCCCTGACAGAGGCCCTTACAGCGATCCTGACAGAGGCCCTTACAGCGATCCTGACAGGGGACCTTGCAGCAATCCTGACAGAGGCCTTGACAGCAGCTCAGATAAGGAGATGATGACGCTGCGGGGCTTCTATTATGATGAACTGACCTGCAGATCCTATCGCAAAAAAATAACTGTGCGGGCAGGTTCCGCCCAAGAGGGCAGGGAAGCGGGTAAAGAGCTCGCGGCTGCCATCCTGGCGGAAGCCAGAGGATGAAAAGCGCAGAAATGATTCCGGCGGAAGCGGGAGGATACAATCGCAGAAATGTTTTAATCATGTCCTGCGGAGGTGAATATGAGCGGAAAAGTATGGCTGGTCGGGGCGGGCCCCGGAGACAGCGGCCTTTTTACACTGAAGGGACTGGAAGTCCTGCAGGGAGCGGATGTTGTGGTTTATGACGCCCTGATTGGCGTGGAACTCATGGCCCTGATCCCTGAAGACGCGGTCAAAATAGATGTCGGCAAGCGGGCGTCAAACCACCGCATGCCCCAGGAGCGCATTAACAAGGTTCTTCTGGAGCAGGCGCAGGCGGGGCGGAAAGTGGTCCGTCTCAAGGGGGGCGACCCTTTCCTCTTCGGCCGCGGAGGGGAGGAACTTGAGCTGCTGGTGGAGAATCATATTCCTTACGAGATAGTTCCGGGCGTCACCAGTGCTTTCGCTGTGCCCGCCTATAACGGGATTCCTGTCACCCACCGCGATTACACGTCATCTGTACATGTGATTACCGGACATCGCAGGGGCGACCGCGGGCAGGACGGAGGCAGCAGCCTCAGCTGTCTCGACATTGATTTCGAGGCGCTTGCGCGTACACAAGGCACCCTGATCTTTTTGATGGGACTGTCAAATCTGCCGGTCATTATGAAGGGACTTATGGACGCCGGACTGGATTCCGGGACGCCTGCTGCTGTTCTGGAAAAGGGGACAACGGCTGAGCAGAGGCGGGTTATCGCGACTGTGGAAACCCTGGAGGCGGAATCAAAGCGGGCCGGAATTCAGGCACCTGCGATTATTGTCGTCGGTCAGGTCTGTGAACTGGCGGAATCCTTTGCCTGGGCGGAAAAACGCCCTCTCGGGGGCAAAAGAATCCTCCTCACCCGGCCAAAGGAGCTGATTTCGGAGATGGCGGCACGCCTGCGCAGACTCGGCGCTGAGGTCGTGGAACTGCCCGCCATCGACACTGTTCCGATCGACCCCAATCCGGCACTTGATGATTGTCTGGGCCGCTTTTTCGGAACCTCCTGCCGGGCACAGACGGCAGAATCAGCGGCAGTGACAGAGGCAGTGACGCGCGGCTGCATGCAGAACGCAGAGCATGCTCAAGACTCCCGCCATTCCCCGGACTGGCTTGTCTTTACATCCCCGACAGGGGTGCGGATTTTTATGGACAGATTCTTGCAGGACCACGATATCCGGGACTTGTGGGGCACCAGGATCGCCTCCATAGGAGCCGGAAGCAGCCGCAGACTGAAACAATATGGAATCAAACCGGATTTTGTCCCCTCTGTTTTTGACGGAGAGACCCTCGGCAGGGAACTCGCTGAGAAGATTATTTTGGAGAAAAACGGCAGGGAGAATAATATCCCGGTCAGCATTGCTGCGATTTCCCAAGGGAAGAACTGCGGGCTGCAGGACGAATCCGTTCCTGTGCGGATCCTGATTCCCAGAGCCGCGATCGGAAACCCGGAGCTGATTGAAGAATTGAAGAAGATCGGCAGCGTTGAGATACTCGACATTCCGACTTATAACACTGAGTACAGATCCTCCGGGATCGTGGATGTCAAAGGGCTGCTCAGAGAGGGAAGTATTGACTATGCCGTCTTCACCAGTGCCTCAACGGTGCGCGGCTTCAGGGCGCAGACGGAAGACCTGGATCTGTCCGGACTGAAGGCAGTCTGCATAGGACGCCAGACCCGTGCTGCTGCGGATGCGCTGGGCATGGAAACCAGAATGGCGGAGAAGGCCACACTCGACGCGCTTGTCGATGCCGTCGTGGCATGCGCCGCGGAAGATGAAAAGACCGGCAGTAGATGAAAACCGGCAGTAGAAAAAAGACCGGCAGGAGATAGAAACACCGGCAGTAGAAAAAAGCTGGCAGAAGATGAAAAACCGGCAGTAGAAAAAAACCGGCGGTAGATAAAAAAGGCCGTCAGTAGATGAAAGGCCGGTAAGGACCCATGGTTAAGAAAAGCAGGCTGAAGCCGGATTCACTAAGGACCGTGGATGAATAAAGACAGGAGGAAAAAATGGATTTGACAATCAGGCCGAGGAGGCTGCGTGGAAGCGATACTCTGAGGCGCATGGTGCGCGAGACCAGAGTGGATACCGCATCGTTGATTTATCCCATGTTTGTCATGGACGGAGAAAACAAGGCGGAGGAGATCTCCGCGCTCCCCGGACAGTACCGTTATACTGTGGACCGCATGGGAGAAGAGCTCGGGAAACTCGAGCGCGCCGGTGTGAAGAATGTCATGTTTTTCGGCATTCCCGCCGTCAAGGATGAGATTGGCTCGCAGGCCTACAGCGCTGACGGAATCGTACAGCGGGCATTACGTACGGCTAAGCGTGATTTTCCGTGTTTGTTCCTGATCACTGATGTCTGTATGTGCGAATACACATCCCATGGGCACTGCGGCATTCTCTGCGGCTGTGATGTCGACAATGACAAGACTCTGGATCTGCTTTCCATGACGGCACTCTCCCATGTGGAAGCCGGAGCCGATATGGTGGCACCTTCGGATATGATGGATGGACGCGTCCGCGCCATCCGGCAGACTCTGGACGCGGCGGGACATACAGGGATTCCGATCATGTCCTACGCGGTCAAGTACGCCTCCGCTTTCTACGGACCCTTCCGCGAGGCGGCCGGCTCCGCCCCTGCCTTTGGTGACCGCAAGAGCTATCAGATGGATTTCCACAACCGTCACGAAGCGATCCGGGAGGCACTGCTGGACGTGGAAGAGGGCGCGGATATCATCATGGTCAAGCCTGCCATGTCCTACCTGGACATAGTCCGGGATGTCAGAGAACGCGTGGAGGTGCCGGTGGCAGCCTACAGCGTCAGCGGCGAATACGCCATGATCAAAGCAGCCGCGGCAAAGGGCTGGATCGATGAGGAGAAAGTCATGTGCGAAGCAGCGGCATCGGTTTTCCGCGCAGGAGCATCTGTTCTGCTCACTTATTACGCGAAGGAACTTGCAGACTGCATACGCAACGGCAGAATCGGATGAAAAGGATGAAAAACGGTACCCTGTAAGCTGCATTGCATCAGTGATGAATGGGAAAAAAAAGACCCTCCGGCTCCAGGTGATTTTCAATCACCAATCTTTCAGCCGGAAGGTCTTTTTTCAGTGAATCGCCGCATTAAGGTAGTTCAATGAATCATTGCGTATTTCAATGAATCATTGCGTATTTCAATGAATCATTGCGTTAAGACATTTCAATGAATCGTTGTTCTGAGTGATATTTCAGTGGATACTGTCGGGACGGCGCGTAAAAACACGGCTGGCCAGACAGTCCACAGTCACATCATCTCCACATGATCGTGCCGATTCTGCCCACATAATAGTCGTTATCACTGTAGTAATCACTGGGACGCAGGCGGATATAATAGGTTCCCTTAGTGAGTGTTTTGGTACGGATGGTGGTATCATTGACTCTGGAAGTGCTGATCCTGACGCCGGCTGCGTTAAAGACATCGGCACTCAGGTTGGACTTTTTGGTCAGATCAGTGACATAGACGGTCAGTGTCTTTTTTGAAGAAAGAGTCACTTTGTACCACTTTCCGAATTCATATCCGCGGGTGAACACAGCCGTGGCTTTTTTGCCGATACTCAGGCCGGCAGCCCTTGATCTGCAGTAGTTGGTTGTAGTGGCAGCCTTGTGGAAAGCCCACTTGACCTTTAAACCCTTCTCGGCAAACATGTAGTAGGTCCCGGCAGGGAGCACACGGTAATAGCCGGTATAGTTGTACAGGTAAGCCACATACTTGTTATCGTAGTAAGCCTTATTTTTATTTAAGGTCTTGAACAGATAAAAGCCTTTGGATTTGCTGTTGGTATTGAATGTCACATAACCGCCCGACGGAACTGTGATTTTGTAATAATAAGAGGTTGTAGTACTGGTATCGTTTGAAGAGTTATAATTGGTCACATATCCTTTGCCGGTGACATAAGTGTTCTGCCTCAGGGTGGTGATATTGGACGTGTACCTCTTCGTGTAGGCATCTGCCCGCTGAGGAGCAAGGCATGCTATGATGCACAGGGCCAGGGCCATGCATAATAATTGTTTCATACATTTTTTCATCTTTTTCCCTCCTTGATTTCAGTGGTGGCATTGTGGCAGGATATGGGCGAATCCGCTTTGGTACATTCAAGAACCGCACCTGAGTCTTGTGCGATCAAGAATACACCGAATAGATGCAATATATATTACAACGGTTTTAACCAAAAGGAAATGAATATTTTTGGGCATTCCTGTTGCAGGTGCTTGATTTATCGGTCTTAATTTTTCTGTCGGGTGTATAATGAATTGATTGTCAATTGGTTTTAAATGGAAAAACGAGAGGGAAAGAGCAGTGCTGCCTAAAAATCAATTGTTTTTTAAATGAAAAAAAGAATAAAAGAGATTAGAAGAGAATAGAAGAGAATAGAAGCGTCGTGTCGTTTGAAAAACCATAAATTTTCAGATGAAAAACAGGAGGAGAAGAGTCGTGTCATTTGAAAAGGCTGTAAATTATCTGCGTAAAAAGGGAATGGAAGACAGGGTGATCGTGCCGGAGGCGTCCAGCGCGACAGTGGAGCTGGCAGCGCAGGCCATCGGAGTGACACCGGGCGAGATTGCCAAGACACTCTCATTTATTACAAAAGAGGGACCGGTCCTGGTCATTGCGGAGGGAACAGCCCGGGTGGACAACCGCAAATATAAAGATACTTTCCACACCAAGGCAAAGATGATGCCCGGAGACCAGGTGGAAGAACTTGTCGGGCACGCCCCGGGGGGTGTCTGTCCCTTCGGCATCAATGAGGGAGTTCCGGTTTATATGGATGAGAGCCTCAGGAAATATGAGATCGTCTATCCGGCAGCAGGTGATGACCACAGCGCCGTGAAACTGACCGTGGCCGAACTGGAAGAGGTGTCGGGAGCCATTGGCTGGGTGGATGTCTGTAAGTAAAGCAAGTAAACCGGATATGAACCCTGCATAGTACGCGCATAGTGTCTGGTGCCGGCTGCATCCGAAGGCAAACAGGGAAAAAGAGAAAGTCAAAGATCAGCCCCGGAGAGAAGGGCAAAAAGAAGGTCAAAGAAAGTAAAGCAAAAACAAAAGAGCGGAAAGAAGGTCAGGCAGAAGGTCAAAGAGAAGGGCAAAAAGAGAAGGTAAAATGGCAAAGAGAAGAGAAATGGATCTGATCAACGGATCCCTGGGTGACAAAATCGTCATGTTTGCGCTTCCGCTGGCTGCGACTGGGATTTTGCAGCAGTTTTTTAATGCCGCGGACATCGCTGTGGTCGGCCGCTTCGCCGGCAAGCACGCGATGGCAGCGGTGGGCAGCAATGCGCCCATCGTCGGTCTGATGATCAATCTCTTCATTGGGATCTCGATGGGCACCAATGTGGTGATCGCCCGCTTCACCGGGGAGGGTAATAAAGAAAATATCCGGAAATCGGTCCACACAGCTATTGTCCTGGCGGTGGCCGGAGGCCTTGTCATGGGACTGCTGGGAGAACTGCTCACAGTGCCCCTGCTCCGCCTGATGGGAGTCCCCGCCGAAATATACGATATGGCGGTGCTCTATATGAGGGTCTATCTGGTCGGCATGCCTGTGATCCTTCTCTACAACTTTGAGTCGGCCATTTTTCGCAGTCAGGGGGACACCAGGACCCCGCTGATGTGTCTGACAATCTCCGGAATTGTCAACGTCATCCTGAATGTCTTTTTTGTGGTTGTACTCGGAATGACGGTCAACGGCGTCGCGCTGGCGACAGTGATCGCAAACCTGGTCAGTTCGTCCCTGCTCTTTTATTTTCTGTGCAGGACCGAGAGCGCGGTACATGTGGATTTCAGGGAATTGAAGATCCACCCAGATGTGCTGATACACATGCTGCAGATCGGCGTCCCCGCAGGTCTGCAGAGCATGGTCTTTTCACTGGCCAATATATGCGTGCAGTCCGCAATCAACTCGCTGGGAGCGGATGTCGTGGCGGGATCCTCCGCTGCCTTCAATATTGAGATTTTTTCCTATTTCCTGCTCAATTCATTCGGCCAGGCCTGTACGACCTTTGTCGGCCAGAACTACGGAGCGGGAAAGCCCGGGCGGTGCAGGAAAACCCTGCGGCTCTGTCTGATCCAGGACTTCATTGTGGTTGCCGCCGCGGCAGCCCTGATTCTGTCTTTCGGCACGCAGATCCTGGGTATTTTCAATACGGACCCGGCAGTGGTAAAGTTTGGGATGATCCGCATGCGCTATATCCTTGGAGCCCATCTCTTTTCTGTTTTTGTGGAAGTGATTTCCGGCGCCATGCGCGGATACGGTTACTCAACCTGGCCAGCTCTCATGTCCCTGTTCGGAATCTGCGGAATCCGCATCACCTGGGTCTACACGGTCTTCCGTGCATCCCCGACATTCTCCACTCTCATGATGGTCTACCCGGTCAGCATAGCTGCCACCGCCGTGGCGGTCATTCTCTCGTACTTCTACCTGCAGCGCACAAGGCTGCAGAGACATGCACTTTGAGCCGTTTTGACAGAAAAAGACAGAAAAAAGACAGGAAAAAGACAGGCTGCTGAACAGCGCCGCCCGCAGGGAGTGGACACAGTTCAGACAGCCTGTCTTATTATCGAAACGGCGCATAAAACCACGGACGACGAAGTCGTCCGCGGGTACATCACATATCCGTCAATTCATGATTCCGGCGCGGAAACTGTTCATGCCTGTCTGCACGGAGATTATCAGGCACCGGCAAAGCGGAAGACGATTCCGATTACAGCCGAAAAAACTATAAAGGCGATGGGATGGACCTTAGGGAATATTTTCTGCCCCGCGAAAATGACAATCCCCAATAGGATCGCTTTCCACAAAAAGAGGTCTGTAATATTGCGGGAAGCAAGAAAAGCATCGATGTTGACGAGCGCCACCTTGGCTACGTTCAGGCCGGCTGCGGTGATCATGGCGATTGAGGCTGGGCGCAGTCCATACAGGGCGTTCTGTACGTGATGGCTCTCCTGGAATTTTTTCAGGAAACTGGAGATGATCAGAATGATGATCAGAGAGGGTGTCGCCAGGGCCAGGGTCGCTATGACGCCGCCCGGATATCCGGCGGTTTTGAAGCCGGCAAAGGTAGACATGTTGATTCCGATTGCCCCGGGTGTGGACTCGGAGATCGCAATCATGTCCGCGATGTCCGCGTGAGAGAACCAGTGGGTTTTATTTGACATCTCATAGAGGAAGGGGAGTGTCGCAAGGCCGCCTCCGATGGAAAAGAGACCGGTTTTAAAAAACTCCCAGAACAGCTGCAGATAGATCATTTCTTTTCTCCATATATCTTAATTGTGTAACATTCAGAAAAATTCTTAAAAAGCGCTTCAGAAAAAGCCGGATGATTCAGAATTGCTGCCCGACAGGACGATTTCGAACTGCTTTCCGGCCGGGTGATTCTGAATGGCTTTCTCATTGTATTATCTTTCTCATTGTATGATGTAAAGGTCAAAAGCCAGGAAAAGGCTCTGAGTCTCGTCAGTATGCACAAACAACCGCAGGACCATTGCGCAGCTCCGAAGGAGATGTTGCGTGCCTGGTACTTGGGCGCTGGTTTTTAGCGCCCTTAGTACCGCTGCCAGCGAGGATTGAGCGAGAGCGTGTCCAAGGTG
>Ga0256407_10008147_pt1 | contig 15491 bp, 12 predicted proteins | sample RumenRJG_04DNA_FD_193489 | JGI IMG/M metagenome (GOLD analysis project Ga0256407, IMG submission 193489) | Bovine rumen microbial communities from Lethbridge, Alberta, Canada - RJG_04 | ecosystem: Host-associated > Mammals > Digestive system > Stomach > Rumen | place: Canada: Alberta...
ATCCTCGACGAGGAGATTGTGGACCCCATCAGCGGTACCAAGAACTGGACCGATGTCCGTCAGTTCAACCTGATGTTCGCCACCGAGATGGGTGCCAGCGCTGATGCCTCTATGAAGGTGTACCTGCGTCCTGAAACTGCTCAGGGTATCTTCGTTAACTACCTGAACGTACAGAAAACCGGTCGTATGAAGATTCCTTTCGGTATCGCCCAGATTGGTAAGGCTTTCCGTAACGAGATTGTGGCTCGTCAGTTCATCTTCCGTATGCGTGAGTTTGAGCAGATGGAGATGCAGTTCTTCGTACAGCCCGGCACAGAGCTCGAGTGGTTCCCCAAGTGGAAGGAGACTCGTATGAAGTGGCACCAGGCTCTGGGCTTTGGTGCAGAGAACTATCGTTTCCACGACCACGACAAGTTGGCTCACTATGCTAATGCTGCTACCGATATCGAGTTTAAGATGCCGTTTGGCTTCAAGGAGGTAGAGGGTATCCACTCTCGTACCAACTTCGACCTCTCACAGCATGAGAAATACTCTGGCAAGAGCATCAAGTACTTTGATCCTCAGACCAATGAGAGCTATACTCCGTATGTCATCGAGACATCTATCGGTGTTGACCGCATGTTCCTAAGCATCATGTGCCACGCATTCGAGGAGGAAAAGCTCGAGAACGGCGAGACCCGCGTGGTCTTGAAGTTGCCCGCAGCCCTGGCTCCTGTGAAGTGCGCTGTGATGCCTCTGGTTAAGAAGGATGGTCTGCCCGAGAAGGCTCGTGAGATTATCGACCAACTGAAGTTCCACTTCAACTGCCAGTACGATGAGAAGGATTCAATCGGTAAGCGTTATCGTCGTCAGGATGCCATTGGTACTCCTTACTGTGTAACGGTTGATCACGACACCCTCACCGATGGTTGTGTTACCCTGCGTTTCCGTGATACCATGGAGCAGGAGCGCGTGAAGATCAGCGACCTGAACAGCATTATCGAAGATAAGGTGAGCATTGCAAGTCTGTTGAAGAAATTACAGTAATACGATGAAGTTCAGAAATATCATCTGGTGTACACTGGCATTGTTAGCCCTTGCATCCTGCAAGGAGGAAAACGATGAGGTAGAAGAGTTCGCCAACTGGCAGAACGTCAACGACACGTATTTCAGCAACTTGGTGTCAGAAACCCAGAGCAAGATAGACGAAGGACAGACGACATGGGCCTTGATGCCTTGCTATTCATATCCTGATAACGGCATGACATTTGACTATAGCTGCTATGTCGTTGCAGAGAAACTGGAGCAGGGGAGTGGCACTACGTCACCCCTGCAGACTGACTCTGTGAAGGTGCACTATGAAGGTCGATTGCTTCCCTCATACAGCTATCCGAAAGGTATGATTTTTGACCGTAGCTATGTGGGCGATTTTGACCCTGATTTAGCTACACCTACAAAGTTGTCTCTCAGTGGTGTCGTAAAGGGCTTCTCTACGGTACTGATGCGGATGCATCGAGGTGACCATTGGCGCATCTATATCCCTTACCAGTTAGGCTATGGTAGTACGGCAAGGAGTAGTATACCTGCCTATAGCACACTGGTTTTCGATCTGCGCTTGGAAGACTTCTGGCGAAAAACACAGGGCGACAGAGAATAAAAACGTATAAATATTTGGCCTATGAAATACGCAGACTATATCCGGATTATTGAAATCGACTCGCTGTGGAGCGGTAAGAAACATATTGTATGGAATCTTGACCCACATGTGAATATCCTTAGCGGTATTAATGGTGTGGGTAAGTCGACCATCTTGAACAAGGTGTTCCGTAGTGTCAATACTAATGGTGACCTGCAGAACCACTTGCTCAAGGGTGTTCATCTGACGGTAGAGCCAGAGGATGCTACGCATATTCGTTACGATATCATTCGTTCGATGGACTCACCCATGCTCGACAATGAGACAATGAATCTGGTTGATTCGCGTATTTCATCGGCTCTTGACTTCCAACTATATCATCTTCAGCGAAAGTACCTGGACTATCAGGTGAACATCGGCAATCGTATCATCAGCGCTTTGCAACAAGGTAACGCTGATGCTGCACAGGAATTGTCGAAACCCAAGACGCGTTTCCAAGATATTGTTGACGAGCTTTTTGAAGAGACGGGCAAGAAGATAGTACGAACAGAGAATGAAATCCGCTTCTCACAGATAGGCGAGACGCTGGTGCCCTACCAGTTGTCGTCAGGTGAGAAGCAGATTTTGGCCATCTTGCTCACGGTGTTGGTGGAAGACCAGCAACCCTATGTGCTCTTTATGGACGAGCCAGAGGTGAGCCTGCATATAGAATGGCAGAAACGGTTGATTGATCTTGTCACGGAGATGAATCCAAACGTGCAGATTATTCTCACTACCCACTCGCCGGCAGTAATCATGAACGGGTGGCTTGACAAGGTAACAGAGGTGAGCGATATTACGATTTAGTTCATAGTTCATAATTCATTATTATGAGCAATCAGCTAAAGGATAATCTCAATTCGCAATACTTCGAGGCTGCCAACCATTTGAAGTCGAAGCAGTCGAAAAGGAGAATCGTAGTCTATGTTGAGAGCTACGATGACATCTTCTTCTGGCGTACAGTGTTGTCGCGCTTCGAGAACGAAAAACGTTACTTCGAGGTAATGCTGCCGTCACATAAGAAACTGGAGCGAGGCAAGAAGGCTGCTCTGATGGCAGGTCTGGGTGAAGCTATGATAGCCTGTGTCGATGCCGACTACGACTATCTGCTGCAAGGGGCTACGCAACAGTCTCGCAAGGTGCTGGACAACCCTTATGTCTTTCATACCTATGCCTACGCCATTGAGAGTCTGCAATGCTATTCTCCTTCGTTGCATAATGTCTGTGTGGCAATCACGCTCAATGACCATCGCATCTTCGACTTTGAGAATTATCTTACCCAGTACTCTGAAGCTGTGTTCCCCTTGTTCGTCTGGTCGGTATGGGCTTATCGTTCGGGGGTTCACAACAAGTTCTCGCTATCCGATTTCAATCGCGTTGCTGATCCGGGAGGTTTCGATGTTTTCAATCCTGCCCCTTCAATCATCCATCTGCGAAAGAAGGTCAATACCAAGGTACATCAGTTGCAGCAAGAATTTCCTAATAACAAAGAGGAGTATCTACGAACGAAGGAGAGTATTCTGGCTTTAGGAGTCACTCCGCAAACCACCTATTTATATATACAGGGCCATCATCTCTTCGATACAGTTGTCTTACCTATATTAAATAAGGTGTGCAATCGTCTTCGTATGGAGCGTCAGGAGGAGATAGCGCGTACAGCACGGCACCATATGCAACGCCAAAATGAGATGTCGTGCTATGAGCATTCATTGCTTGACATCCGTCAGACGCTGAAAAAGAACATGGGTTATATCCAGTCAGAGCAGTTCCGTCACATCCAACAGGATGTGGAGCGCTTTCTCACTTAATTATCTTTCCAGAAAGCGCGGGTAAACAGCACCAATACCGACATAATCTCCAGACGGCCAACCAACATCAGGAAGGAACAAATCCATTTGACGTGGTCGGGAAGACCGCTCCACGACATCTCTGGACCTATCTGCGTACCCAGCGTTGGACCCACATTGCTGATACAACTGAGAGCGATGGTAACAGAGTTTGTGTTGTCGATACCCGCTGCAATCATCAATGTAGCAGTAAGAATGACGATGATGGTGAAGATGGCAAAGAATGCCAGTAGGGTGCTCAGTTGGGAGTGGGGTACAGGAACACCGTTAATCTTGACGGGTAGTACCGCGTTGGGGTGTAGCAGCTTGTGGAACTCGTTGCGCAATACCTTCATTATCATTACTGCACGGACGCACTTGAAACCTCCTGTGGTAGAACCAGAACAGGCACCTATAAACATCAGACATCCCAAAATTACCCACGTGATGTGAGGCCAGCGTGCTGCATCGTCGTTGAAGAGTCCTGTGGTTGTCAGGAACGATACCACTTGGAATAGGGCAGAACGTAGCGCACTTTCCAATCCATAACCGTTGCGGGTCATCAGCAGATACATAATCCAACAGGTTGCCGCTACGATGATAAAGATATACAGTTTAAATTCCGAACTTTTGAAGAGCACACCAGGACGTAGCTTGAAGATACTCATATACAGCATCATGAAGTTGATACCTGCCAAGAACTGGAAGAGTACGCAGATATAGTCGATGGTTGCAGTATTGTAGTAGAGTATTGATTCGTTATGGGTAGCAAAACCTCCCGTAGCGGTGGTTGTCATTGCATAATTGATGCTGTTGAACCAATCCATACCTGCGGCATAGAAAGCCAGGATGCAGGCAATGGTCAGTCCCAGATAGACTGTCCAGATCCACTTGGCCATCGTCGATAGTCGTGGATGCATCTTTGAACGCATGGGTCCGGTAGCTTCAGCGGCAAAGACTTTCACACTACCACTGCCCACCATAGACGGAAGGATGGCAATGGTGAAGAATACGATTCCCAAACCACCAATCCACTGTGTCTGTGTACGCCAATAGAGGGTGGCGTGTGGCATCGACTCTACGTCGTCAAGGATGGTCGCTCCCGTTGTGGAGAAACCCGACATGGTCTCAAAGAAAGCATCGGTAATACTGGGAATATAGCCGCTGATGATAAAGGGGAGCATGCCGAAGAGACTGAATATTACCCATGTAGAGGTCACTAGCAGGTAAGAGTCGCGACGACTGAGGTTGTTGTTGGCTTCGCTACCGAAATACTTCATGACAAAACCACAGCAGATGGTAAAGATAGCTGAAATAAGAAAGGCTACCAGATCGTCTTCCTTGTAGTAGAGGGACACACCTGTACAGATGAGTAGCAGGGAACCCAACAAGAAGAGCAGTGAACCGATAATCTTATATATCAGCTTAAGATTTACCATAGCACGTTGGCCTTAAAAAACTTCTCTATTTTCTTCAGATTCTGTTCGTGGCAGAACACCATGACAGAGTCACCGGCTTCTATCTGTGTGTTACCGTTGACAAGGATACCTTGGTCGTGGCGTACCAGACCGCCAATAGTCACACCAAATGGGAGTCCCAGATCCTTGACGGCTTTTCTCGTGACACGAGAACCTTCGGCTGCAACAAATTCAGCGACGTCGCTGTCAACCATCATCAATGAGCGTACATTGGTAACATCAGCATCAAGCATCATCTGGTAGATATGTCCTGCTGCCAGTGTTTTCTTATTAATGATGGTGCCGATATCCAGACTCTCGGCCATCTCGACATAGTCCAGATTCTCTACCATCGCGATGGTCTTCCGCACACCCAGACGCTTGGCTGTCAGACAGGCAAGGATGTTGGCTTCGGCATTGTCGGTCAGCGCAACGAAAGCCTGTGTGCTCTGGATACCTTCGTCTTGCAGCAGACCAAGGTCACGACCATCCCCATGGATGATCATCGTGTCAACATCATTGAGCAACTCGTTCAGATGCTCGCAGCGCTGCTCGTCAATCTCAATGATTTTGATGTTCATATAGTCGGGAGCTGTCAGCGCTACGCGTACAGCCGTCTTGCTGCCTCCCATGATAATCACGTTCTTCACGTCTGCATAGTGCTCCTTGCCGGAAATCTTGCGGATATAAGGAATATACTCGCGAGTGGTCATGAAGTAGGCGATATCGTTGACGCGTAGTTCGTCATTACCACCAGGAATAAGTGTCTCGTTAGCGCGTTTGATGGCGACAATATGGTAGGGGTCGTCAGGACCACAGAGAGTACGCAGGGGTTGGTTCAGTATCTCGCAGGTCTCACGCAGTTTGATGCCCAGCATAATGAGGGCACCGCCATGAACATCCCAGCGCTGGCGCACCCATGACATCTTCAGTCCGTTGATAATGTCATTGGCAGCAAGTACCTCTGGGTAGATAAGCGAGTTGATGCCCATCTGTTCAAAGAACGACTTCAGGTTTGATGCCAGATATTCGTAGTTGTCAATGCGCGCTACAGTTTTCTTGGCTCCTAAGGCATGGGCTATCATGCAGGCATTCATGTTGCGACTCTCATCAGGCGTAACACCCACAAAGAGGTCGGCATGTTCCACACCAGCTTCCTTCAGGGTCTGAATGCTGTTGGGTGAACCGTGGAGCGTCATGATGTCGTAACGACTCTCCAGACCGGTTAGGCGGTCGATGTTGTCATCTATCAGGACACAGTCTTGGTGGTCCTTGGATAGTAGTTTCGACAGGTGTGTGCCTACAGCGCCTGCCCCGCCGATAATAATCTTCATGTCAGTTCTTGTATTGCTTTGATAATACCGTCTTTGTCGATGCCAACAATGGCTTGCAACTCTCTGACTGTTCCGTGTTCAATAAACTTGTCGGGCAGACCTAGACGTTTGATGACAGGATGATAGCCGTGGTCATTCATCCATTCTATAACGGCTGAACCCATACCACCGTTGCGTACACCGTTTTCTACGGTAATGATACGCTTGAACTTGCGACCAACCTCGTCGAGGATAGACTCGTCGAGTGGTTTCAGGAATCTCATGTCGTAATGGGCGACGCTTGTAGTGTTGCCAAGTTCAGCAATAGCCCTTGTTACGTTATTGCCTATTGGACCAATGCTCAAGACAGCCACATCTGTGCCATCCTTAATTTTGCGACCAGTGCCCACTTTTACCTCTTCGAATGGACAACGCCAGTCTTGCAACTCACCACCGCCTCGTGGATAACGTATTACAAAGGGCCCTTTTTCGGGCAGTTGTGCTGTATACATCAGACGACGCAATTCGTGTTCGTCCATAGGTGAACAGATTGTCAGATTGGGTACAGGTCTCAGTGCAGCCAAGTCGAAGGCGCCATGGTGTGTTGGACCATCTTCGCCTACCAGTCCAGCACGATCTAAACAGAACACCACATTTAGGTTCAGCAATGCTACATCGTGGATGATGTTGTCATAGGCTCTTTGGGCAAAAGCACTATAAATGTTGCAGAAAGGGAGCAGACCATCTTTAGCCATACCTCCAGAGAAGGTGACAGCATGCCCTTCAGCGATTCCTACGTCGAAGGTCCTTTCTGGCATCTCTGCCATCATGATATTCATCGAACAGCCGCTGGGCATGGCAGGTGTGACACCCACAATCTTCGGGTTCTGCCGTGCCAGCTCCAGAAGTGTGTGACCAAACACATCCTGATACTTCTGTGGCTTTGTCGGGTCGTCGTCAACTATACGCTCGCCAGTATCGGGATTGAACTTACCTGGTGCATGCCACGTCGTAACATCTTTCTCAGCAGGTGCGTAGCCATGTCCCTTCTGTGTGTGCAGGTGTAAGATCTTGGGGCCTTTCATGTCCTTGATAGCACTGAGTATGCGCACCAACTCCTTCACATCGTGGCCGTCGAACGGACCAAAGTAGCGGATATTCATGCCGTCGAAGATGTTCTGCTGATGGGCAATGGCACTCTTGATGGCGTTTGACAGGCGTTGGATGCCTTTCTTGCGGTCATCATTCATCAAGCCCTTGCTATACAACCATCGTGTGGTCTTGAATTTGATGGCATTATACGTTCTGTGCGTGTTCAGCCCCAGCAGATACTTCTGCATACCACCCACACTGCGGTCTATCGACATGTCATTGTCGTTCAGGATAATCAGCAGATCGTTGGGACTCGACGAAACATTGTTCAGTCCTTCAAACGCCAGACCGCCACTCAGTGCACCATCACCGATGACGGCTACCACATTGCGGTCTTTTCCTTCCAACTTTGCTGCTACGGCCATACCCAGTGCTGCAGAGATGCTATTCGATGCATGTCCGCAGGCAAAGGTGTCATATTCACTTTCAAAAGGAGATGGGAACGGACGGATACCCCCTAATTTGCGGTTAGTACAGAACTGCTCGCGACGTCCTGTCAGTATCTTGTGGCCGTATGCCTGGTGACCTACGTCCCATACAATTCTGTCTTCAGGTGTGTCGTAAACATAGTGTAAGGCTACCGTAATCTCTGCCACGCCTAAACTGGATGCCAGATGGCCAGGATTTACAGAGAGCTCCTTCACGATGTCCTCGCGAAGCTCCTGGCACACTTCTGGCAACTGGTCAACGCTTAGTTTGCGTAGGTCTGCAGGATATTGAATTTGGGCTAAAAGCCCATTATTCTGTGTTTCCAAAATAGTATTTACTTCTTTTATAGACCGCAAAGATACAACAAATCGTGCAAATATCAAAATAAAATCAAAAATTCTTGCACATTACATAAAAACTTCATATATTTGCACAAAGTTTTCAACTACTGACCAGGACATTTTATGATAAACATCACCTTACCAGAGGATTCTATTGCAAGAAGACTGCCGTTCTATCTTGCAATGGAGGAATATGTCGCTCGTCAACAGTTGACTGATGACGCTTTCTTCCTCTGGCAGGTGGAGCCCAGTGTTATCTATGGGCGTAATCAGGTGGTTGAGAATGAGGTCAATCAGGAATACTGTCATGAGCATGGCATCCAGGTGTACCAAAGGAGGAGTGGGGGAGGGTGTGTCTATGCCGACCGCGACAACCTGATGTTGTCGTATATTGCCAAAGAACAGCAGGTTGGCTTTGCCTTCAACCGTTTTGTCAATATGCTGTTGCTCGTCCTGCATAAGATGGGGATTGAGGCTACAGGAACCCGTCATAATGATATCATGATAGGCGACCGTAAAGTGTGTGGTACCGCTTGCAGAGTGACACCATATGGGTGTGTCGTCCACAGCACCATGCTCTATGATACAAATATGCAACACATGCTTCAGGCTATCACACCCAGCAGGGAGAAACTGGCGAAGAATGGGGTGGAGAGTGTACGGCAACGTATCACTCTGCTGAAAGACTATACCTCACTAAGCTTAGAAGAAATTAAGATGCTCATCATCCAGACTCTCTGCGACAAGGAGTATCAGTTGACAGAGGCTGATGTCTGTGCCATCGAAGAAATAGAAAACACTCAAATAGTAAAATAAAATGATGTCAACGGAACAAGAACAAGAGAAGAAAGATAAACAGACTTGTCTCTACGACAAGCATGTTGCGTTAGGGGCTTTGATGTCACCTTTTGGTGGCTTTGTGATGCCTATACAATATGTTGGTATAGTCCAAGAACACAACGCTGTCCGTGAGAAGGTGGGGCTCTTCGATGTGAGCCACATGGGTGAAGTGACTGTAAAAGGCTCCGATGCAGAGCACTACGTGCAGCATATCTTTACCAACGATATTACAGGTGCTCCTATTGGTAAGATTTTTTACGGTATGATGTGCTACGAGAACGGAGGTACAGTTGACGACCTGCTGGTTTACAAGATGGGCGAGAACGACTTCTTCCTAGTAATCAATGCCGCCAATATCGATAAGGATTGGGCGTGGATGCAGCAGAATGCCAAGGGTTTTGACATCGACCTGCAGAATCGTAGCGACTACTATGGTCAGATAGCAGTTCAGGGTCCTGAGGCTGAGCATACTGTTGAGAATGTACTGGGTTTGCCTTGTGCAGAGTTGGGCTTCTACACCGTTAAGACAATCGGCGATGTAATCGTATCGCGTACTGGATATACTGGTGAGGACGGATTTGAGATATATGCATCGCACGACTATATCCGCGAGTGTTGGGAGAAGTTGATTAAGGCTGGTGTTCAGCCTTGCGGACTGGGATGTCGCGATACATTGCGCTTCGAGGTTGGTCTGCCTCTCTATGGCGATGAACTGTCAGAAGATATCACCCCTATAATGGCTGGTCTTGGATTGTTTGTTAAGCTGGACAAGGCTGAGTTTATAGGTAAGGATGCCCTGGCTAAGCAAAAGGCCGAGGGGCCTGCAAAGAAGCTGGTAGGCATCGAGTTGGACGATAAGGCTATCCCCCGTCATTGCTATCCAGTGCTGAATATGCAGGGCGAACAGATTGGTGAGGTGACTACAGGTTACCACTGTCTGTCGGTAGACAAGAGTGTGTGCATGGCTTTGGTAGATGCACAATACTCAAAGCTGGATACAGAGTTGCAGATACAGATCCGCAAGAAGGTATTCCCAGGCAAGGTAGTAAAAAAACAGTTCTATAACAAGAGCTACAAGAAATAGTTAAATTGTGAAATGATCAAATAGTAAAATAAAAAAGTTATGGCTAAAGTTATTGAAGGACTCTACTACTCAGAGTCACACGAGTTTGTAAGAGTAGAAGGTGATTATGGTTTTGTAGGTATCACAGACTACGCCCAGAACGCACTGGGTAATGTGGTTTATGTAGATATGCCAGAGGTTGACGACGAGGTTGAGGCTGGTGAGGAGTTTGGTGCTGTAGAGAGCGTAAAGGCTGCATCTGATCTGATTTCGCCAGTTAGCGGTACCGTAGTTGAGGTAAACGAGGCTCTCGACGATCAGCCAGAGCTCATCAACCAGGACGCCTACGAGAACTGGATTATCAAGGTACAGCTGAGTGATAAGGGCGATCTGGACAACCTGATGGATGCCAAGGCCTACGCTGCCTTCTGCGAGAAGTAATGTTCAATTCTCAATGTTCAATGTTCAATGAACTATAAGTATTTTCCACATACAGAGTCGGACCTGAAGGCGATGATGGATAAGGTGGGAGTGAAAGATCTGGATGGTCTTTACGCCCAGATACCTGATGCCATCCGCTTCAAGAACGACTATCAGCTGCCATCGGAGATGAGCGAGATAGAGGTTCGTCAATTGTTTGACAAACTCGGTTCGCAGAATCAGCAGATGACTTGCTTTGCCGGCTATGGTGTTTACGATCACTACACACCATCGGTAATACCAAGTCTGCTGCAGCGCTCAGAGTTCCTTACATCATATACTCCGTATCAGGCAGAGATTTCTCAGGGCACACTGCACTATATCTTTGAGTATCAGAGCATGATGGCCGAACTTACAGGTATGGATATCAGCAATGCATCGATGTATGATGGTACTACAGCATGTGCTGAGGCAATGATGATGGCCGTAGCAGCTGGTAAGAAACAGAACAAGGTGCTGGTGTCGGACACACTGAATCCTGATACCCGCAAGGTTCTGGATACCTATGCACTGCATCAGGGTATAGAACTGGAAACGATAGCCCAGAAGGATGGGGTGACTGATATTGATGACATGAAGTCGCGTCTTGCCCAGGGTGGTGTTGCTGGTGTTATTGTTCAACAGCCAAATGCAATAGGAATAGTTGAAGACTACACAGGTTTTGCTGAGGCATGCCATGAACAGAAGGCTCTATTCATAGTGGACAGTGTGGCTGCTGATCTGGCTGTGCTGAAGACTCCTGGTGAGTGGGGTGCTGATATCGCAGTGGGCGACGGTCAGTCGCTTGGTATCCCCATGCAGTGGGGTGGCCCATACGTAGGATATATGTGTTGCACAGAGAAGCTGATAAGAAAGATGCCTGGTCGTATCGTAGGTATGACCAAGGACAACCGCGGTCAACGTGCTTTTGTACTGACCCTTCAGGCTCGCGAACAGCATATCCGCCGCCAGAAGGCTACATCTAATATATGTAGCAATCAGAGCTTGATGGCACTATTTGTTACCATCTACATGTCGTTGATGGGAAAGCAGGGACTGAAGGAGGCTGCAGAGCTATCATATGCAGGTGCCCACTATCTCTGTGATAAACTCTTGGCTACTGGCAAGTTCCATCTGGCATACGACAAACCGTTCTTCAATGAATTCCTAGTGAAGTACGATGGTGATGTGGATAGCTTGTATAAGCGTTTCATAGATGCTGGTATACTGGGTGGCGTAAAGGTTGATGACGGTATCCTATTTGCTGTGACTGAGAAACGTACTAAGGAAGAAATTGATAACCTTGTAAATATAGCTGTCCTATGAACAATCGATTATATGGAAATCTGATCTTTGAACTCTCAAAGGAGGGCCGTAAGGGTTATAGCCTGCCAAAGAATCATTTTGGCAGTTATGAGATACCTGCTGTGATGAAACGTGCAGAAGATGCGCAGTTGCCAGAATGTGATGAACTGACAGTGGTGCGCCACTATACCAATCTGTCGAATAACAACTTTGGTGTAGATACAGGCTTCTATCCGCTGGGATCGTGTACTATGAAGTACAATCCTAAGATAAACGAAGAGGTTGCTGCTATGCCACAGTTCCAGAACCTGCATCCCAAGCAGCCTGCTGCAACCGTTAAGGGAGCTCAGGCATTGGTGACGCTGCTTGAGAAATCGCTCTGCGAACTTACAGGTCTGGCTCACTTCACATTTAAGCCCTACGCTGGTGCTCATGGTGAGTTGACAGGCTTGATGACTATCGACAACTACCATCGCAGTCGTGGCGATATGGCCCGCAAGAAGGTGGTTGTACCTGATAGTGCCCATGGCACAAACCCAGCATCGGCAGCAGTATGTGGATTGGAAATTGTTGAAGTGAAATCGTTGGCTAACGGTCAGGTTGACTTCGAGGATCTGCAGCGCATTGTGGCTGAGCAAGGGCAGGAGATAGCAGCTATGATGATGACCAACCCCAATACACTGGGACTGTTCGAAACCCGTATCCCTGAGATAGCAAAACTAATACATGACTGTGGTGGATTGATGTATTACGATGGTGCAAACCTGAATCCTATGCTTGGTGCTTGTCGCCCTGGCGATATGGGATTTGATGTGATGCACATCAATCTGCACAAGACATTCTCTACGCCTCATGGCGGTGGTGGTCCTGGCTCTGGTCCTGTGGGTGTTCGCGAGGGATTGCAGGATTGCTTCCCGTTTGTATCGCCCTATCAAGGCAACTATGCTGTGATGATGCGTGCCTATGCATACATCCTGTCGTTAGGTCGTGAGCATGTTAAGGAGGTTGGTCCGTTGGCAGTACTCAACGCCAACTATATCAAGGAGAGTCTTAAGGATGTCTACGAACTCCCTATCGACGGTTTATGCTGTCATGAGTTTGTGTTCGATGGCTTGAAGGATAAGAGCACAGGTGTAACCACGATGGATGTGGCCAAGCGACTGCTTGACTACGGTTATCATGCGCCAACGATTTACTTCCCTCTGCTGTTCCACGAGAGTTTGATGGTTGAGCCCACTGAGAACGAGTCGAAGGAGACACTCGATGGATTCATTGAAGTGATGCGAAAGATTGCTGAGGAGGCAAAGACCGATCCTGAGATGGTGAAGAGTGCACCACACACTACACCTATTGGCCGTGTCGACGATGTCCTAGCTGCTAAGCATCCTGTAACGACCTATCGCCAACTCCAGGCAGAAAATGTTTAATTGTCAATTATCAACTATCAATTGTCAATTATGGAAAAGGTTGATTTGATTATCATCGGCGCGGGCCCAGGAGGTTACCGCGCCGCTGAATATGCTGCCAAGCAAGGCCTGAAGGTTGTCATCTTTGAAGGCTCAGAGGTTGGAGGTACTTGTCTTAATGTAGGTTGTATACCTACTAAGACCTATGTGCATAGCGCTACTTTTGATGAAGCACGCGAACGTATGGCTACAGTTGTAGCCCAACTACGTCAGGGTGTTGAGGAAATCCTCTCGCATCCTAATATCACGTTGGTTCGTGAGAAAGGTGTGTTTACTGATGCTCATACCGTTGGCGACTACACTGCTGATAACATCATCATCGCCACGGGTTCTGAAACCAAATGGCTTCCTATCAAGGGTGTCGATGATTCTCGCGTAGTAGATTCCACAGGCTTGCTACAGTTAGAAACCCTACCCAAGCGTCTAGCTATTATCGGCGCAGGAGTAATCGGCATGGAGTTCGCTTCTGTGTTCAATCGCTTTGGTTCAGAGGTAACAGTCATCGAGTATCTTAAGGAATGTCTGCCTGCTCTGGATAGCGACATAGCCAAGCGCCTGCGCAAGTACTTAGAAAAGCAAGGTATCACCTTCAAAATGAAGACTGCTGTAGAGAATATTGCTGATATCGATGCCGATGTAGTCCTGATGGCTACGGGCAGAAAGCCTCATGTGCAGGCTGACTTTGGCAATGCAGGCGTTGAGTATGATGAGCGTAAAGGCGTAACCGTAGATGAGAACTTCAAGACTACTGTGGATGGCATCTATGCTATTGGAGATGTGAACGGCAAGCAGATGCTGGCCCATGCAGCTGAGATGCAGGCCATACGTGCTGTGAATCAGATCATCGGCAAGAAAGATGGTATCGACTTCAGCATTATGCCTGCTGCGATATTCACCCAGCCAGAAGCAGCCTGCGTAGGTCCTACTGAGGATCAGTTAAAAGAACAAGGTATAGCATACGAATGCAAGAAGTCATTCTGGCGTGCAAATGGTAAGGCTCTTGCTATGGGCGAAACAGAAGGACTGTTGAAACTCTTTGTCGCACCTGATGGCCAAATCCTAGGTTGTCATGCCTATGGTGCACACTCGGCCGACATAATACAAGAGGTAAGCGTGTTAATGTGCAAACACACTACTATTAGCGAACTCGCCGATATGGTACATATACATCCCACTTTGGGCGAAATACTTCTCTCTGCTGTCGACTGATATGATGATGTTTAAGGGTTAAATAGCCATTTTTACCTCTATTTTCTTTGTCAATTGGAGAAGAATGAGTACTTTTGCAGCGTTATACAACAAAAAAGATGGTTTATAAATACGATTTCCTGATTATCGGTGCTGGTGTGGCCGGTATGAGTTATGCGTTGAAGGTGGCTCGCGCTAAGAAAGGTAAGGTGTGCATGATTTGTAAGGCTGGTCTCGACGAGGCCAACACGTCGTTTGCACAAGGTGGAGTGGCCTCAGTGACCAATCTGAAGTTAGATACCTTTGATAAGCATATTGCTGATACCATTATTGCTGGCGACTTTATCAGCGACCGTAAAGCTGTAGAGCAGGTGGTGCGTATGGCTCCTGAACAGATTAAGGAACTGACGGGGTGGGGGGTTAACTTCGACAAGAAGGACGATGGCGACTTCGACCTGCATCGTGAGGGTGGTCACTCAGAGTTCCGCATTTTACACCATGCTGACGATACGGGCGCAGAAATCCAGCGTGGACTGATGGAGGCCGTTCGCAACAATCCCGATATCGACATCAAGGAGAATCATTTCGCTGTCGAGATTATCACACAGCACCACCTCGGTGTGCGCGTCACGCGCCGTTCGCCGAATATCCAGTGCTATGGTGCCTATGTGCTGAACCCCAAAACGCAGAAGGTGGACACCTATTTAAGTAAGGTGACGGTGATGTGTACGGGTGGCTGTGGTGCTGTCTATCTGACGACCTCGAACCCTGTCATTGCTACTGGAGATGGCATTGCGATGGTTTATCGCGCCAAGGGTACGGTGGCGGACATGGAGTTTGTACAGTTCCACCCCACAGTGTTGCACAATCCCAACGAGACGCATCCTGCCTATCTCATCACGGAGGCTATGCGTGGCTATGGCGGTGTGCTGAAACTTCCTAATGGCGAGACATTCATGGAGAAGTACGACGAGCGCCTCTCGTTGGCACCACGTGAC
>Ga0256407_10008148_pt1 | contig 15489 bp, 9 predicted proteins | sample RumenRJG_04DNA_FD_193489 | JGI IMG/M metagenome (GOLD analysis project Ga0256407, IMG submission 193489) | Bovine rumen microbial communities from Lethbridge, Alberta, Canada - RJG_04 | ecosystem: Host-associated > Mammals > Digestive system > Stomach > Rumen | place: Canada: Alberta | collected...
ATAAAACCCAAAATAAAAAAAATAAATACATATAAAAAAAAAGATTAGAAACTAATGTCTGAATCTCCTCAAGCATCACCAAACCGTCGTGAACAGCATCCACCTCAAGAACAAGTTATCTTAAATAACAATAACCAAAATCAACCAGTCCCCCAAAATCAAAATATTCAAAATCAAGAAAATTTAAACAACTCTCAAATCTCATCAATAAGTACTCAAAGTGCATCAACCTCAATATCACGTAATATACAATATAATGAAGATGTACCTCGTATAATTGAATGGGTTAATCAAATTAAAGATGAAAGGACACGTGAAAATGCATTAGGAGAATTATCAAGAAAAAGAGAAAGTTTCAATGATTTAGCTTTATATATTTGGTATTCTACTGGTACGGTTTCAACTTTATTACAAGAAATTATTTATACTTATCAATTGTTAGCTCCTCCTAAATTAAATATTCAAACTTCTAATCGTGCTTGTAATGTTTTAGCTTTGTTTCAATGCGTTGCCGCTCATCAAGAAACTAGACCTGCTTTTTTAGCTGCACAAATTCCTATATTTTTATATCCTTTTTTAAATACTGTTAATAAAACTAGACCTTTTGAATATTTGAGATTAACTGCTCTTGGTGTTATTGGTGCTCTAGTTAAAGTAGATAATCCTGATGTTATTGCTTTTTTATTAAGTACTGAAATTATTCCTTTATGTTTGAGAATTATGGAAAGAGGAAGTGAATTAAGTAGGACTGTTGCTACTTTTATTGTACAAAGGATTTTATTAGATGAAAATGGTTTAAAATATATTTGTGGAACTGCTGAAAGGTTTTATGCTATTTCTAGTGTTTTGGCAAATATGATGAATAGTAATCCTAGTCAAAGATTAATTAGACATATTATTAGAGCTTATGCTAGATTAGCTGATAATCATGTTGTTAGGGGAATTTTAAAAGAGAATATTCCTTCTGTTATGAAAGATAAAACTTTTATTAATAATTTAGACGATTCTAGTAAAAAATGGATGATGAATTTAAATAAGTCACTTAATGAAAAAAGTACAATAACACCTCAAATTATGAATAATAATAATATTAATGCTAATCAAGGTATGAATATGAATATGATGATGAATCCTATGAATATACAAAACCAACAAGGTTTTATGATGCAACAACCTGCAAATGATTTTGGTTATGGAATGTATAATGATTCATATATGAATAAGAATATTTATATGGGAAATCAACAAGGAAATAAAGGTTATGGGAATATGAATCCATTTTATAATAATTATAAGAATTAAGATTTGAATGTTTTATTTTATGAGAAATCGTTTAAATATGTAAATAAATTACTTATTAATATGATGAAGTATTAACTTTACATTCTATGTATTATATATATTATTATTTACATAATTTTTAAAGATTTTTTTTATTTTTAATTAGTTTTAATAAATCATGAAAACATTTTTTTTTAATTTTACATTTATATAAAATATAGTTTTATTTGTTGGATATACAAAAAATATTTAAAAAATTAATTATATATTATTTCATTTTCTTTCAACTATAATTTCTAATTTGTTCTCTTAAAAAATTATTTTCTTGTTCAAGAGAATAATTTTTGACAGTTAATTTCCCTAATTCATCTTGTAAATGAAGAATAACAGAATAAAATTTCTTAGTAATAGCTTGATAATCTTCTATATTTCCCATATTATTATTCATATTTCCAAAACCACTAATTCCTTTATTATTATTATTTCTATTAAATTCATAACTTTTTCCTCTTCTATTATTATCATTATTATAATTAATTAAAACTCCATTATTACCAAACAACCTTTTTTTATTCCCATCAATTTTTTTACTATAGCTCTGATTATTTAAATTAATTCCAAATTGATTTTGTTCTTCCTTATTAAATTTTTTTGTATCAATTTTTTCATTTTTCCTTGGTTGAGTTCTAATAATCATAGCTCTAGAAGCAAATTGAAGTGTAGAATAAGTTTCTTCACAATTAGCATTAAATGGACTAACACAAGCAATAATATAAGTTTTAGAATTTCCTCCTAAACACTCACTTAAAATTTCAGTTAATTTACTATCACGATATGAAATATAAAAATTATTATTTTTATTATAATTATTCATATTATTATTTAAATATCGACTTTGACGTGATAAAGTTTCAATAACTCTTCCTAAAGCAGAAATAGATTTATTTATTTCTTTTGCTTCATCTTGATTTATTCCTTCACTTCCTGTTCTAGAAACACTTTCACTTCCTGCTAAATCAACAACTGTGAAAATGCCATTTAAATTATGTAAATTATCAGTTATTTCATTTGTTATATTATTTTTTATTCTTTCAATCCATTTTTGCTTTACTGTTATTTGAAGTATTGCATGAGAACGTGATGATGTTTTATTCATTATTGTTTGGGCTGTCATTCTATAATTTATTCCACTTTCTATTGCTACTAATAATTTTTGTTCACTGTCAACTTCTTTATTTATTAAATTTTTAACGTAAACTTTACCTTCTTTATCTCTTGCAATATTTAATGAATTTTCAATTGTTAAATTTTTACTATCTTTCCCTATTTTAAATTGTGGTTTATCTGCATTGAATATAACATCACCATTTTTTTCATCTAATAAATCAGTAATTTGATTTAAATAAACTTGCATAAATGAAATAAAAACACTCACATTTTTTTTTCCTTTATTTAAAGCTTTATATTCAAAAATTTGATGAATTGCTCTTTGAACAATTCCTTGATTTATAGTATAAGTTTGTTTATCACTTTCAATTAAACTTTTACCAAAAATTGTATAAGATTTCCCACTTCCAGTTTGACCATAAGCCATAATAGTACCATTGTATCCTCTAAATACATCTTTTACTAATTTTTCACCAAAAGAATAATATAATGATTCTTGTGTACTTTTTTCATTGAAAACTTGATCAAATGTCATTTCATAATCATTATCTGTTTTTTCATTTCTTAATAATATTTTATTTGATTGTGTTTTAAAAATACAAGGTTTTAATTCTTCTTCTGTTGTTAGTTCAACTGAGTCATTTGGAACTTTTGGTCTTATTCTTATTATTATATTAAATCTTTGATTATCTTTTTTAGATTTTGAATTTTGTTTTTGAGTGTTTGGTATATTTTCTATGTTTGGAATTTGGTTTATTAATTGGTTATTTATTTCTTTTATTTGGTGGATTGAATTATTGTTAATTGGGTTATTATTATTATTTTGAAATTGTTTTTGGTTTATTTCATTTTTTGGTGTTTTAACTATACTATTATAATTTCCATCATGACTTATGTTACTTTGTGTCATATTTAATTTTCCATCTAATTCATTCATTTTTTAATTTTTTTAGAATTTTTTAATTTTTAATTTTTAATTTATATTTTATAATTTAATATTAATTTTATTTTTTAAGCGAATCAAATGGAAAAATATATATTTGAGCCAAATTTAAATAATATTTTAGAACAAAAGACATTAAAATGGATATTTGTAGGTGGAAAAGGAGGAGTAGGTAAAACAACAATATCAACATCCCTTGCAATACTCTTATCCCATTATAGAGAAAGTGTATTAATAATATCAACAGATCCAGCACACAATTTATCAGATGCATTTAATCAAAAAATGGGAAAAGAACCAACATTAATAAATAATTATAATAATTTATATGGTTTAGAATTAGATCCAAGTAACGAATCACAAAATATTTCAAAATTAAATGAAATTTTTAATATAAATCCAAATAATAATAATAATAGAAATAATAATTTAAATTTTGAAAATAATCCATTATTAAAAGATTTAAAATCATCTTTTCCAGGAATTGATGAAGCATTAAATTTAAAATATTTAGGAACATTAATAAATGAATCTAAATACGATATTGTGATATTCGATACAGCTCCGACAGGACATACTTTAAGATTTCTTGAAATGCCATCAATTATCGGTAAATCACTTGAAAAAATGCTTCAATTAAAATCACAATATGGAACAATGATTCAAAGTGTTGCTTCAATGTTTAATAATCAATTTGAAAATTTATTTGATAAATTTTTTTTAACTATGTCAGATTTGAAAAAATCTTTAGAACAAACTGCAGAAATGTTTAAAGATCCTGATAAAACAACTTTTATTGCTGTTTGTATCCCTGAATTTTTATCTGTTTATGAAACTGAAAGATTAATTGAAGCTTTATATAAAGATGATATTGATATTAGGAATATTGTTGTTAATCAAGTTTTAATGACTGGAGGTAATGAATGTAAAATGTGTAAAGCTAGAATTAAAATGCAAGATAAATATTTACAACAAGTTAATGAAATGTTTGAAGATTTTCATATTATTAAAATACCATTACAAAAAAATGAAATTAGAGGTACAGAAAATTTAGAAATTTTTGGGAAATTTTTAAATCAAAAATAAATAAAAAAAATATATAAAATATTTAAAAATAATTAAAACCAATATTCTATATTTAAAAAAAAAATAAAATTTAATTTATTTAAAAAAAAATAATTAATATATCAAAAAAAAATAAAAATTTCATTTAGATACATATGGAATCAGGTGAACAACCTCAACAAGAACAACCCCAACAATCTTCAGAACAACCTCAACAAAACCAACGTCGTGGTCGTGGAGGTCGTCAATTTGGTCAGCGTCGTGGAGGAAGACGTCGTCAAGGTCAAGATGAAGAAAAATGGAAACCATTAACAAACTTAGGTCGTTTAGTAGAATTAGGATTAATTCGTTCTTTAGAAGAAATTTACTTCCAATCAATACCAATAAAAGAATATCAAATAGTAGAAGAATTAATAAAAAAAAGTGAAGAATATTTTCAAAAAAAATTAACTTTAAAAGAAGAATGTATGAAAATTAAATCAGTACAAAAACAAACTAAAGCAGGACAAAGAACAAGATTTAAAGCTGTTGTTGCTGTTGGTGATGGTGATGGTCACATTGGAGTAGGAAGTAAAGTTGCAAAAGAAGTACAAATTGCAATGAAAGGTGCAGTAATTGCTGCTAAATTAAATGTAATTCCTGTTAGAAGAGGTTATTGGGGTGGTAAAATTGGTTCTCCTCATACTTTAGCTACTAAAATTACTGGTAAATGTGGTTCTGTTAGATTAAGGTTTATTCCTGCTCCAAGAGGTACTGGAATTGTTGGTGCTCCACCTACAAAAAAATTACTTAGTTTTGCTGGTGTTGAGGATGCTTTTTCACAAAGTAAAGGAAATACTGATACTATGGAAAATTTCGTTAGAGCTATTTATGATGCTTTGTATAAGAGTTATAAATATTTAACTCCTGATTTGTGGAATAGAGGAAGGATTTCTGAAAATGTCTTTTCTAAATATTCTGAGGAATTAAAGAATTATAAGAATAAACCTGCTGATGATTATCAAAATTATTAATAAATATTTTTTAATGGATTTAGATAATAAATTAAATTAACTTTTTGAATGATTTTTTCAATTTTTTTTTAATATATTCAAAAAAATAATTTATTTTTTTTAATAAATTATTTTATTTAGTATATTAGATTAATAATAAATGAATATCATCATTAACTTTAAATCTCTTATATTATTTATAATAATAACATTTAACAATAATAAATCTTTTTCATAAATTTTAAATAATAATATAAACAAAAAAAAACCAATTAAAAATAAAAATAAAATTAAATAATAAAATAAATATATCAAAATAATATTTAAAAAAATGAATTTTTTCTCCTCATTCTTTTCAAAACCCATAGTAGACATACTTATTGATGAGCAAATAAACCGTAGAAAAGTCTATTTACGTGATGAAGACTATAATAGAGTAATCCTCCCATCATTTTTTGATAAAGAACATGTATCAGGAGCAGTTCAAATAAATTTAACAAGTAAATCATTTGATCACAATGGAATAAAAATAATGTTACTAGGTTTAATTCAAAGTACAACAGATTCAAAAAACGAATCTCAATTTATAACATTAACTAAAGAATTATCACCACCAGGAAAATTAATAAACCAAAATAATAAATTTCCATTTTCTTTTAATAATGTAGAAAAGCAATATGAAAGTTATCGTGGAATAGAATATAATGTAAGATATATTTTAAGAGTTATTATATCATGTACACTAAGAAATTTAACTTGGGAAAGAGAATTTGGAGTAACTAAACCAGAACCAAAAGAAATTTTAACAACTTTAAATGATCCTATAAAAATGGATGTTGGAATTGAAGATTGGCTTCATTTAAGTTTTGAATTAGATAGAACTAAATATAGTACTAAAGATGTTATTACTGGAAGAGTTACTTTTAGGAAAGTTTCAATGAAATTAAAATTAATGGTTTTACAAATTATAAGAAGAGAAACTATCATTGGAGGTGAAATGGATAATGCAGTTTTATGTAAGTTTGAAATTATGGATGGTGGTCCTATTAAAAATGAAATTGTTCCTATTAGATTTTTCCTTAGTCCTTATGAGTTAACTCCTACTTATATTAATGTTAATAATAAGTTCTCTGTTCAATATTATGTTAATATGGTTTTGTTTGATGATAAAGATAAAAGATATTTTAAACAACATGAAATTGTTCTTTATAGAATTCCTAGGATTCCTCCAGTTTTTAATTATGAATAAATCAGGATTTTTTATTTTTTTTTTGGGTTTTGGTGTTTTTTTATTTAAATTATTAGATAATGTGCTATTTATTAGTGATATTTAAAAATAAAAAAATAGGAATTTTGATTTAAAAAAAATTTAGTTTTTTTTAATTTAAAAAAAATCATTTTATTATATATAATAATTATTTCTCATTTCAAAACATTTTTTTTCTTTTTGTTTATAAAGTAACATTAAATAATTTTACTTTGGAATTAATTTTATTACCATTTAAATGATCTCTCATAAAATTATTTCTTCTAGTAACAAAATAAAGAGGAGCAGGTGTTTTAATACATTTAGTAGTATTAAAACTTAAAAAAGTTAAAAAGTAAGTAAGTTTATAAATTTGATTAGCAGTCAAATCACTATCATCATATAGAACAGTATAATGAGTTGCAGAATTAGTACCTTGACCACTAAAAGCAGAATTTAAATAAAAATCATAATAATAATTATCAGTAATTTCTTTATCTATAACAAGTCCAATTGGTATATTTTCTACATTATATTCATAATTTGTATTATTTGATTCAACAAATAATTTAATATCATTTAATTTACTTACAATTATCCAACATAATTTTGAATCTGTAAATACTCCTGGAATTTTATCTTTAACTTCTTTAAGGGAATCAATTATCATTTGTTTTTCATTAAGATTTAAAAATTTCATCATTCTTTCATTAACACCATCTCTATAAATAATAATATTTTTACAAACTTTATTCTTTTTTTTCATTATTTTTCCTAAACTTTCCAAAGCATTAGTTAAAATTTTATTTAAATTAACAGCATAAATTGCCATATCTTTTTCAGCTTCAACACTTTCTGAAAAAAAAACATATTCACATAATTTTTTATTAAGACTAGCACATAAACTAGTCATAATTTTATTTCCTTTTATTCTCATACAACTATAAGCAATAACTAAAATATCATCAACAAATGAAAAATCACATTTATAAAGTTCATCTCCTCTTTTTCCCCAAACTTGACATAAAATATTAGTAAATTTACTTAAAAGTTTATTTGAATCTTTTTCTTTATCTCTTTTATCATTGAATAAAATAACTTGAGTTGGAATTTTTCTTTCAGAATCATTAAAAGCTCTTTTAAAATATTTATATCTATCTTTATATTTATCACTTAAAAATAAAAATGATATTGAAATTTCTTTTTTTTTATCATATTCTTTATATTTTTCCATTTCTTCTTTAAGAAAATTATAAAGTGCTTCATCTAATATATCATCAGGAATAGGAATAACTATTGGTTCACTAGTTAATTTAATTCCAAGATTACTTCCAGCTTCAATTAATTGATTATATAAAAATTCACCATTTGGATTATTAACTCCTAATAAATAAATTTCAATTGATTGTAATTTAATATTTGAATAAGGTACTGTATTTATCATATCAAATGAACCATTATGATTTACTTTTCTTTCAATATTATTTCCAAATTCTATTATTGGTTCTTTTAATTTATATGCTTTAATTTCTTTTTGTTTAAAATTACCTGAAATTATTGTTTCTATTAAATTATCATTGCTATTTTCTTGTTTAACTTGTTTTAATTCTTTACTAACATCTAATATTTTTTTATATTTTTCAAATGGTCTTTCAACTAATTTTTTAATATTTATTCTTTTTTGAAATAAATTACCAACAACATATAAACATTGACATGGAATATATAATTTTTGAGCATTTTCTCTTTGAATTTTCCCTCCTTTATCAACAAATCTTATAGCAAAAGGTATCTCTTTATCAAATAAATGTATATTATATTGATTTTTATAATATTCACCTACATTTCTTTTTGTTCCTTGACTATCTAAAAATTCAATTTGATATGGATTTTTTATTTCAATATCTTCAATTTTTGTTGTTGCTCCTGAATACATTTTTATAGCTTTTTTATTTATACAATCTTCACGAAATTTTTGAAAATTTTCTTCGTGAGAATAATTGTGATTATTCATATAATAATCATATAAATCTTGAAAATTATTTTTACTATAAACAATATTTTTAGGAAGTAATTTTAAGAATATTGAATTTTTTTCATAAATATCACAAATTGCTTTTAAAGCTGGAAATGAAAAAGGAGAAAAATTATCAATTCCATATTTATCATCAACTAAAGATATAACATTATCTTCATTTTCAGACCATTTATAATAAATTGTTTTTCTCGTTGTTTTATCTTTAAAATAATTAGCTTTAGATAATAATCTTGCAATACAAATATTTAAAAAATTTTTTACAACTTGACTATCATCATCTTTTTTTTCTTGTGATTTATTATATTCTAAAAGAGAATATCTTTTAGTAAAGGTAAACAGTTGAATTATTTTTGTTTCTTTTTCATCAATTTTGACTTCATTTTTGTCTTTTACTAAATAACTTTTTGTACTATCTTTTTCTGTATCATATTCTACAATTAAATAAAAATTTTGAATATTATCTTCTTTTAATTTACCAAAAAGAACTAATCCACTTATTGTTTTTGATTCAAAAATACTATTTAATACATCATGAAATTCTTTTTTTCTTCTTGCTTCTCTCATTAATTTAATTGGATATTTTTCTTCTTCTATAGGATGAAGTTGATTTATATCTATTCCATATAGGAATATTTTTTCTATTAATTCATGAGCAAATTCTATTGTGAAAAGGTTGGTTTTTAAAAAAATTTTATATTTTATATCATCCTTATTTTTACTATCTTTTAATAATTGTTTTTTTGGCATATGAATTTGTGAAATTGAACTTAAATTTGCTTTTTCTTTTGCTATTGATTCCATTAATTAAATCTGTAAATATGGTTTCTTATATATTATGGGAAATACAAATTTAAATTTTAAATCTGATCATTAGGAAAAAAAATTCAATTTAAATTTTAAATTTTAAATAATTTAATTCATAGTTGAAAATAATAATTATAATTATTTATATATTACTATAAAATATACTAAATAATATATAATATTTAATCATCATTATTCATATTTATAAAATTTAAATATGCATTAAGAATATTTTTAGTTTTTTTTTTTAATTCTTCTAAATTATTCTTTATATCAAAATTTAAATTATTATTAATATTAGAATTAATTATTATTTTAGTAGGAATATTTTCATTATTGATTTTATTTGTAAAAATATATTTATTTTTTTTAAGTTCTGGTGTAAAATTATTATTACTTAAATTTCCTTCATCACTTAAATAATTATAATTAATATTATTTTGAATAGTAGTTGAAAAATATCTATTAGAAAGGACTTTTTTTCTTGGAGATGTCACATTTGAAACAAAACTAGAATAATTTTGTTCATTTGATATATAATTAGAATTAGTTGTAGTCATTGAGTTAACAGTTGGATTTAAATGATGTTTTTTTGATATTTTTAAATTCAATATTTTTTTACTATTATTTTTAATTAAAGAATTTTTTAATTGTTTTTGACTTGTTGATTTGTTATTTTTTTTTTGTAATTTATTTAATAAAGTTTCAGATTCTATTAAAGTTTTTTGAAGTTGAATTATTTGATTATTTTTGTTTTTTAAAACATTTTGTATATCTTCTAAATGTATTTGATCTAAACTATGATGTTTAGGTTTTTTAGTATTGAAATAATTGTTATTTATTATTTCATGTTTGAAATTTAAACGAATATCAATTTTATGATTTGAACTATTTTTTGTTTTTATTAAATTAATTTCTGAATTTCTAATATTTAATTTTCTTGTTGGGGTATTTCTATATGAAAAATTTGTAGTTAATTTTTTCTTAAATTGACTTTTTTTATTTTTAAAATCTTTATCTAATAATTGAATTATGAAAGGATTATTTAATAATGATTTTTTATCATTTATATTTTTATTTCTTTGGGAAAATTTATTAGAAAAAATTTGAATTGTTTTTACTTTCATATTTTGCTTATTTTTTTTCATTTATATAATTTTAAGTTAAAAAATGATGAATTTAAAAATATTTATATAAAATAATTATTCTGAAAATAAAATAATATTCCAATAGTATAATTATTTAATTTTTATACAATTATTTAAAAATCTTTTATTTATTTTTTTTAAATTTATTATTTTTTATGAAAGAAAATGATGGAACAAAAACACATGATAATTATAAAGAAATTGTAATTGAACTTTTAAATAAATCATTAAATAGAAATTTATCATACCTTGAAAAAGAGAATGAAGAAGAATTGATTAATTTAGAAAATTTTAAACAATTTTTTAATGAATATTCCTCAACAATAGATATAATGTTTCGAGAAATAAGTGAAATTGAAAAAAAAAATAATGAAAAAGAGGAAAAAGATGAAAAGGAAAATAAAAAAGAAAAAGAAAAAGAAGAAAAAAAAGAAAATAAAAAAGAAAAAGAAAAAGAAGAAAAAAAAGAAAATAAAAAAGAAAAAGAAAAAGAAAATAAAAAAGAAAAAGAAAAAGAAAATAAAAAAGAAAAAGAAAAAGAAGAAAAAAAAGAAAATAAAAAAGATAAAGAAAAAAAACATAATAAAAAAGAATCAGAAAAAAAATTAAATAATAAAAAAGAAAATTATAAAAAACATGAAGAAAAAAAAGAAAATAAAGAAAATAAATCAATGACAAGAAGTCAAACATTAGGAAATTTAAAAGAAGGAAAAAAAGAAGAAACAACATATTTAAAAACAGAACCATCAAATCATAAAAAGATAGAAAAAAAACCAAAAACAATGTTATTACATTCTCAAACAGAAAGAGCATTAAAACCAATTCAAAAAAATAAAGGAGATTCATCATCAAAAGGTAAAAAAACAAATACAAATAAAACATCAAAAAAAAATATTAAAAAAAATGCAGCTTATTATTTAAAAACTTTTTGTAAAGAAAATTGGTTTGAAAATATATTATCATATTTACCTATTTCAGATAGAAATATTTTAATTGAATCATCTAAAATATTTAAACAATATCAATTACAAAAAATGAATAATTTAAAAACATTATTATTAAATCTATGTAATATTAAAGAAGGAAATACAATTGAGGATAAAATAAATTATTTTAAAAATAAATACTCAGAAGAAGAATTAAATAAACCTTATTTAAATTTTGAAATGAGTAAAGGAACTGTTAAAGCAATTCAACTTTTAAATAATGAAGAATATATTAAAATATTTAATTTAAATAATTTAGATGATGAATTAAATGAAATTTATATTATTTATAGATGTTTATGTTATTTAATTAATCAAAAAGAAATTGCAGAAATTAAAAGTGATAAATTATTTTGGAGTAAATTTTGTGAATTTATAAATGAAAACTCAAAAGGGAAAATTGGTGATTTTATTAATGAACTTTCTAAAAATTTAAATTTTGATGATAAAAATGGATTATTATTAGAAAAATTAGTATGTGATATAAAAAATAAAATTGTCCCTTCTTATTATTGTAAAATATGTACTACAACTGGATTATTTTCATTTTTAATTAAAGATGCTCTTGAATATAATGGTGTTTTATCTTTAAATAAAAAGACTCAGGTTAGTAGATTATATCATAATTTAGAATATGCTAAAACAATAATTGATCAAGTAAATAAGTATATTAATTATTTAACAAAATTATAATTTATTATTTTATTTATAACATTAATTCTTATATTTTAAAAATAATTTTATATAAATAATTTTAATAAATATTGCTTTATAGGAATTTTTAATTTTAATGATTAAAAAATAAATAAATATAAAAAAATAATTATATTAATTTAAAAGTTTTTTTAAAATTAATTTATAATTTTCCAAAAATATATTTATTTGAATCTCTATTTATAATAATATATATAATTTTTATTATATTTTTGTATATTTAATATGCATTTATCTTATAATCAAAAATTATAATTTTTTAGAAATAGGCGAAAAACATTTATATTTATTATTATAAGAAAAACTATTTTTACTTAATTTATTGTTTCCACTTTCTGAATTTTTAGTAGAATTTTTACTTATTCTAGAATTATAATAATTATTATTATATAATTTATTTTTATTTTTCAAATTTACTTTTGTTAAGGGAATATTATTTATTAAATCTTGTTTATCAGTAGAAATATTTTTTTCAATTTCATTTTTTTCTGAAATTAAATTATCAGATAATTTTTCTTTACTTTTACTTTTGGTTATAATATTAGTTTGATTTATCCATGACATAATTTTACTTTGAAAAACAAATTCTTTTTCAATTCCAATTCTTTGACTATTTGCTTTATCAATTTCAATTAATGAATTTAATTTTGAATTATTTTTTTTATTATTTAATCTATTACTCATAGCATATTTTTCAGCTTTATTATTCAAATTATTTAATAATTGAAAAGATTCATTTTCAAATAATTCATGAATATCTGTTTTACTAATTGGTTTTTTTAAATTATTATTTTTATTTTTAATTGAAAAAGGACTTTTTTGTATTTTTTTTGAAAGACTTTCCATTTCAAAATTACTTGAATTTCTTTTTACACTACTATTTAAAATATAATTTTTTTTATTATCTATTGTAAGACTTTTATTGACTTTCATTTTATTTTTATTTTCATATATAATTTTTAAATTATGTAAATTACTACTACTTATGCTTTTATATTGTTTATTTGGTTTTTTTAATTCTTTTTTTTTATTTTTAATTTTTGAATTAAATGATAATATTTGTACACTATTAGATTTATTTAATGAAATTGGTGAAAAACTTTTCATTTTATCATTTAATTTATTATTATCTAAAATTTTATTTCTAGTAGTTTTAAAATTATTATTTTCTTTATCTTTATTAATACTTAAAGCACAAATAGAATGAGTATTTCTCAAAGTTTTCTCTTCAAAATTATCATTACAAACATTTTTTTTTTTCTTAACATTTTTTTTCCTTTCAATTGTATTTTCAATTTTTAAACTTTTCATACTCAATGACTCATAATTTTTTTTATCCAATTTCAAATAATTCTTCCCAAAATCACAATAATAATAATCATTAAAAACTTTAGTATACATTTCATCATTAATATAATCTCTATATCTTTCCATAGTCTCATTTCCAATTTTATCATTTCCTTCACAATAATTTTTATCAAAATTATCAATATTTTTAGGAATGAAAGGAGCTTTAATTTTCCTATTTAAAATATCATCCCAATTAACATTTCTCATCCATTTATGTTCTTTCAATTCTTTAATCCCATAATAACCAATTCTTTCTTTAGGTTTCCTCATAATTAATTTATTAATAAAATCAATCCCATCTTTACTCCAATTCCAATTTTTAAAAATTTTATTATTTTTATCAATATCATTAATATTAAGTTTAGCTTGTTTATGTAAAATAACATCTTTAATTTCTTGTCTACTTCTCCCTAAATAAGGTCTATATCCAATACAAAATTCATAACCTATAACACCTAAAGCAAAAAAATCACAAGTAAAAGTATGATTTTGCATAAATAAAACTTCAGGTGCCATATAACCAGGTGTACCACTTGTTTCACTGGAATTATCTTTTTCATTTATTTTAGCTACTCCAAAATCTGTTATGTGAACATAACCTTTATTATCAAGTACTAAATTTTCTGGTTTAATATCTCTATGAATTATATTATTTTTATGTATGTATTCTAAACCTAAAATTATGTTTGATATGAAAAATTTTGTTTCGTTTTCTGTGAAAATGTCCTTTTTTGAAATATGATATCTTAAATCTCCTCCAGTTAAATAATCCATTACTAAATATAAATTTGAATAGTCTTGAAAGGCAAAATGCATATTTATTATGAAAGGGTTTTTGAGTTTTGATAATATTTTTAATTCGTTGTTTATACTTTCTATACTATGACGGTCAATTATTTTTACTTTTGACATTTCTTTTAAAGCAAATTTTGTTTTTGTTGATTTTAATATTACTTTCCATACTTTTCCAAAACCACCTCTTCCTATTATGTATTGGAAATCGAATATATTTCGAGATATATTTATATGGGATTTTGGTGAGGATAATTGTGATTCTGATAGTAATTTTAATTCTTTTTGACCCATTTTATTATTTTTTTATATTGTTAATTTATTAGAAATGAAATAAATATTTATTTTTATTCTCAAATAAAAAAAAATTAATTTTTATTTAAAAATATAAATAATTTATATTCTTATCAGAAAATATGAAATTTAGTTTATTATTTATAATGTTTAATCATTGATGATACATCCATTCTTTTATTAAATAATAAAAAATAGGTAAATAAAAAAAATATGTTAATTTAATAATAATTTTATATATTATATTAATATTTATAAATTAATATGTACTATTTGAAAATAAATAAATCAATATTATATGAAATAAATTACATTTTATTAACAATCTTCTTCTTTAATCCAAGGAATTTTTTTTTCTTCTTCTTCTTCTTCTTTTCCTTCTTCTTCTTTTTTTTCTTTTTCTTTTTTTTCTTCTTCTTTAGATTGATTTATAAAATCTAATTTTAGGGTTTTGAGATTTTTTATATCAGTATAATTATTAATAGAAGGAGATTTATCATAAGTTTTTAATTTAATTGAACCTATTCTATTTACTTTGAATAATATATCATTATCATCATGAAAATTTTTTGATTTATCCTGATCATCTTCATCCATTATTTTACTAATACTGCTTTCTATACCATTTTTTTTTTTTTCACTTATTTTATCATCAAAATAATGATAAAA
>Ga0256407_10008150_pt1 | contig 15487 bp, 12 predicted proteins | sample RumenRJG_04DNA_FD_193489 | JGI IMG/M metagenome (GOLD analysis project Ga0256407, IMG submission 193489) | Bovine rumen microbial communities from Lethbridge, Alberta, Canada - RJG_04 | ecosystem: Host-associated > Mammals > Digestive system > Stomach > Rumen | place: Canada: Alberta...
GGAGTCTGCAGTCCGATGCTGTAGTGAGGGCGCTTGCCGTTATAGAAGTCGACAAATCGTCCTATATGTTCCTGAGCCTCCTCATATGTCTCAAAGCGCCTATTCTGGCGGTACACGCTCTCTCCCTTGATGATGCCGTTCACGCGCTCTGCAAGGGCATTGTCGGTGGGTTTGTAGTCCTCCGTCATCGAGATCTGTATGCCGTACTTCTGCAGTTCCTCCACATACAGGTCGCAGCAGTACTGGATGCCACGGTCAGAGTGGTGGATGAGTCCAGAGAGGTCACCTCCGCCAGCCTGTTCTATGGCTATGCGGAGGGCTTTGAGAGTGAATACTGACGCAAGGGATTCGGCCAGACACCAGCCCACGATTTTCTTCGAATAGGCATCTGTTACGAGATGCAAATAGCAGCATCCGCCAACGAGGTCGATATAGGTGATATCGCTCTGCCACAACTGATTGGCAGCTGTTGGCTTAAATCCCTTGATGAGATTCTTCCATTTGTGAAAGCGGTGGTTCGAGTTCGTCGTGGAACGGCTCTTGCGAGGCTTCTGCATGAGCCCGTGGCGGCGCAGCAGGTTCAGGAACGAATCGCGCCCAGGCATCCAGCCCGTATTGAACAGCACGCAGAGCATCAGCCAGAGTTTCACGCCTCCAATGCCGGGATCCTGTTCACGGATCTCATGCACGGCATCGAGGATCCTAATCTCGCGTGCCAACTTCTCCGACTCGTCCGTCTTCTTCTGGTAAAAGGCCTGACGGCTGTGGCCAAGCAGCTCACAGGCAGCACTGATGGTCAGGCCATGCTGCCCGTTGAGTTCTTCTACTGCTTGGCCCCAGATTTTTTTCGGATCTCGATGCCGTTGCGCTCTGCCACGTTTATCAGCGTGTTCAGCGCCAGGTTCTGCAACTCAAGTTCGCGGATGCGAGCTTCTAATAATGCGACCTCTGGTGAGGGGTTTAAGTAATAGTTTATCTAAGTTATTCTAAGTTGTTTATAATCAATTATTTTCCCACGCAGAAGTGTGTAAAGATATTTTCTAATACTTCGTTGGTCAAAATGCGGCCCTCGCCGGTGATATCTGCAAGGTCATCTAAGACAAGCCTTAGATCCTCAGAGACCAAATCACCACTGAGGCCAGACTCCAGGGAGGACAGGACTCGGGAGAGATTTTCTTGGGCACTGAGCAAGGAATGGTATTGACGTGCCGAACTGACGATGATGTCTTGTTCGGTGAGTTCAGGGATGTTGGCAGCCTCGAAGATGGCTTGCTCAAGTTGATCGAGGTTGGTGCCTTGCTTGGCGGAAATCCGCAGGAGGTTTGAGATTGGAGGTTTGAGGTTGGAGGTTTCTTGCGTCCAGATGGTAGCAAGCGAGCGAAGCTCGAGCGGAGGTTGGGTGGCGGATTGGATGTCGATTTTGTTTTGGATGATAATCAGTGACTTACCTTCGCAGCGCTCAAGCATCTCTTGAACGTCTTCCGTGGTGGGCTCGGCATCGATGAGCCATAGCACGATGCGGGCTTTCTGGATGGCGGCATAAGTGCGGCTGATGCCAATCTGCTCAACCTCGTCAGTGGTCTGGCGGATGCCGGCGGTGTCGATGAAGCGGAAGGTGACGCCGTGGAGGTCGATCACATCTCAATAGTATCGCGCGTGGTCCCGTGTACGGAGGAAACGATAGCCCTGTCGTCACGTAGCAACCTGTTCAGGAGCGTTGATTTGCCCACGTTCGTTTTGCCGACAATGGCTACCGGGATGCCGTTTTTCAGGGCTTGGCCGGTCTCGAAGGATTGGGCAAGGCGGGTGATGCGATTGTTGATTTTATTCGCAATATCAAGCAGTTCGCTGCGGTCGGCAAATTCAAGGTCTTCGTGGTCGGAGAAGTCGAGTTCGAGTTCGAGCAGCGAGGTGAGTTTGAGGAGTTGTTCGCGGAGTTGTGAGAGTTCGGAAGAGAAGACTCCTCGGAGTTGAGACATGGCGATCTGGTGGGTGGCTTTGTTGCCGGATGCGATGAGGTCGGCCACGGCCTCGGCTTGTGAGAGATCCATCTTGCCGTTGAGGAAAGCCCGCTGGGTATATTCGCCGGGATTGGCCATGCGGCAACCGTGCTGAATGAGTAGTTCCAACACCTTATTTAATATATAGCGGGAACCGTGACAGGAGATTTCTGCGCTGTCTTCGCCGGTGTAAGAGTGTGGGGCACGGAAGATGCTTACTAGGACTTCGTCAATGAGGTTGGAGGTTTGAGATTTGAGGTTTGAGGTTGGAGGTTTGAGGTTTGAGGTTGGAGGTTTGAGATTTGAGGTTTGAGGTTGAGGGTTTGAGGTTTTTTCTACGATGTGGCCGTAGTGGATGGTGTTGGGCTGCGCCTTCGTGAGGTCTTTGGAGAAGATACGGGAAAGAATCTCAAGCGATTGTGAGCCTGAGATTCTGATGATGCCGAGGGCACCACCTGGAGCGGTTGCAAGAGCGCAAATCGTGGAGGTTTGAGATTTGAGGTTTGAGGTTTGAGATTTATCGAGTAGGCTGCTCATTTTTAGTCGCTTTTACTATTTTGGTGAGTACTCCCATAATCCTGTTCCAATCCTTATAAAAAGACTCGAACAGCACGTCATCCAGATAATCTGTTTTGTGCAACAGGTCAATCCAGAATCCTGATTCAGTAGCTTCTTTAAGTGCGATGTTCATTTTATTGCAGAAATCAGCTCTGCTCTGAGCATTTTTCCCTTCAAAAGTATTCGCCCCGATACTGGTTCCTGAACGAAAGAGTTGTTTGGACATGATATATTCATGCTTCTCTTCTGTCAAATACTTATAAAGCTTGACAATTCGAATTGCAAACTCACTCGTTATTTCATAAACATTATTCTCCACTCTATCCATAAACCTCAAACCTCCAATCTCAAACCTCCAATCTCAAACCTCAAACCTCAATCCTCAAACCTCAATCCTCAAACCTCAAACCTCAAATCCTTTCGAGTACTTTGCTGATGAGGGTGTCGATGGAGTTCTTGTATTCGGTGTTCATCTCCGTGGTGTAGCGGTTGGCGATGACCATGCAACAGGTCATGGCGCGGTGGCCAAGTAGGGAGGCGAGACCGGCTACGGCAGATGACTCCATCTCGAAGTTGCAGACCTTCATGCCCTCGTATTCGAAGTCCTCGATCTTCTCGTTTTGCTGTGGATCGGCGATGTCGGCACGGAGCACGCGACCCTGCGGGCCATAGAATCCTCCGCAGGAGATGGTGTAGCCGCGCACCATATCGTCCTGGGCAATCTGATTGATGAGTTCCTCGTCGGCGATAGACACGTAGGGTGCGCCCTTGATGGGATCCCATTGCATATGTTCGCAGAAGGCACGCTCCAAATCGATGTCGCAGACCACGTTACGGCCGGCATAGTAGTTCAGCAGACCATCGAAGCCGATGCTCTTCACCGAAGCGATGAACGAGCCTGTGGGTGTGAATGGCTGCAGACCGCCACAGGTACCGATGCGTACCATCGTCAGCGTACGATGCTCGTCACGTTCCTCACGCGTCTGGTAGTCGATGTTGGCGAGGGTATCGAGTTCGTTGACCACGATGTCGATATTGTCGCAGCCGATACCGTGGCTCTGAACGGTGATGCGCTTGCCCTTGTACATACCCGTGATGGTATGGAACTCACGGCTGCTGACCTCGCACTCTTTCGAGTCGAAGTGGGCGGCAACGGTGTCTACCCGGGCAGGATCGCCCACGAGGATCACGCGGTCGGCCAGTTGTTCTGGCTTCAGATGAAGATGGAAACAAGAGCCGTCGTTGTTGATGATCAGCTCTGATGCGGGGAATGTTCTTTTACTCATAGACTTTCAGTTTTATTTGATGATGTTGTTTTCTTCGTTACGGATCTGCTTCTCCAGCGTGTGGATGTTGTTGCGGAGCACCAGGGACTGCTCTTCGTTGTGGAGGATGATGTCGCGGAGCAGACTGCGCCCGTTCTCATCAGCCCGGACATAGCGGTCGCGCGACTTCTGAAGATCGGCCTCGAGAGTAGAGAGACGCTCGCGGGCCTTGAGCAGTTCACGGTAGTGGTTGGCTGCCGGGGGAGAGCGGAAATCACGGACGCTGGAGTAGGTGAGGCGGTCGTTGATGACGATGGCCGTATTGGCTTCTGTAGCGTTGTCTGTGGCCGGCTGACTGTCGTTTGTGAAGACGGCCTTCAGACGCTCGAGGGCAGCACGGCGCTCAGAGCCGTTGCCCCAGGTGTCGGCGATGCGGGTGATGTCGGCAAAGTCTCTGATCTGCTCCTCCGTGTATTTCGAAGGATCGTAGGAACGTCGAGTCTCAGGCAGGATGAAGATGTAGACGCACACCTTTCCCTCAGGCTGGCGACGATCGCTGACAAAGTAGCCGATGCCGCTCTGCTCGTCGGCGGCATACATGTAGTCGTTGGCTTCGGAGTTGAAGGGCATGCCGATGTTCTCAGGCTTGAGGAACGCGCCGCTGCGGGAGTCGTAGCGGGTGAAGAAGATGTCGTAGCCGCCGATGCTCTCTTCGCCTCGGGCAGCGAAGTAGAAGGTGATGCCGTCGTTCATCATGAAGGGGTAGTCGGCCTCGTCGATGCCTTCGCTGAGTCCGTTCATCAGTATGGGCTCTCCCCAGCGGTCACCGAGTTTATCGGATGTGAAGATCTGTCGGATGCCGTTCTTGTCGGACTTGCCGAAGTAGGCCTTGTTGCCCATCTCATTGAGATAGATGTAGCCGTCGGCCTTGATGCCCTTGAACTGGCTTGCGGTCATGATCTTGCCTGTCTCGGAGGAGAGGATGTAGTGGGAGAGGAACTGGCTCTTGTCGGTGACGATGCTGTCGATGATGACGATCTGCTGTGTCATCTCACGCATGTTCGTGATGCGGGGATCCTCCTGAGGTTCCTCCACCACTACCACGACGGGCTTCTTCACCGGCCGCTTCTTTTTCTTCTGCGCACTCAGCGAGAGCGGCAGAAGGAGCGCTAATGAGAGTATCGCAAATTGTCTGACGGTCATATCTTCAGGTTCTTCTGTTTTCTTATTCTTCGATGAGTTTGTTATTCCTCAATGAGTTTGTTGTCGGTCTCGAGGGCACTCCAGATGCTGTAGCGCACTTCGGGGTTCAGTTGTTCGAGACGGTCGTAGATCTGCTTGATGTCCGTCCGGTGCGAGTTGGTCTCGTAGGGACAGATTTTCTGCTGCTTCTGATAGCCCTGCCGTTCGGCGTAGGCCTTGATGTCGGCCTCTGGAATGAGACACAGCGGACGGATGATGGTGAGCGGCATCTTGCGCATCTTCAGCAGGGCGGGCATTGTGCCGAATCGGCTCTGGAAGCAGAGGTTCAGCAGGGTGGTATGGATGATGTCGTCCTGATGATGGCCGAGGGCAATCTTGTTGCAGCCGAGTTCTTGTGCCAGATTGAACATTTCCTTGCGGCGGTTCCAGGAACAGAGAAAGCAGGGCTGCTTTTGGCGTCTTTTGAACTTTGAACTTTGAACTTTGAACTTGATGATTTCATTGTCCGCAGCATTGTTCTCGTCAAAGACCTCGAAACGGGTTGTCTTTACGTGGAGCCTGATGCCGAGGGAGTCGCAGAACTGCTGCAGATAGCTCGTATCCGTCTCGTAGTGGATGTTCTCCATACGGACGTGCAGAGCCTCGACAGAGAATCGCGGGTGGTCTATCTTCGCACGCTTTGCTAAGAGTTCGGTCAGCAGGAGTGAGTCCTTGCCGCCGGAGAGCCCCACGAGGATGCGGTCATCATCTTCAATCAGATGATAAGTAGCCATCGCCTTGACGAACCGTTCTTTCAAGCGCTTCTCCAGGCGACGGCTCTCTATCTCTGATGAGGACTTCATAAAGCTTAACGCTCAAACCTCAAACCTCAAATCTCAAACCTCAAACCTCTTTCAGGTGCTTATCCATATTCAGGGCGGCACGACGTCCATCACCCATAGCGAGGATCACCGTTGCACCACCGCGAACGATGTCACCACCGGCGAAGATCTCAGCACGCGAGGACTGCATCTCCTCAGAGACGGCAATCGTATTCTTACGGCCAAGTTCGAGACCAGGGATTGACTTGGGAACCAGCGGATTAGGCGATACACCGACAGCCACGATAACCTGATCGACATCGAGTGTGACGGTCTTGCCCTCAACGGGCACAGGCGAACGACGGCCTGAAGCATCGGGCTCACCCAACTCCATCACCTGAAGCACAGCCTGCTTCACGGCACCAGTCTCATCGGCGATGTATTCAATCGGATTGTGGAGCGTCAGGAAGTTGATGCCTTCCTCTTTGGCGTGCTTCACCTCTTCGAGACGGGCAGGCATCTCCACCTCAGAACGACGATAGACGAGTGTGACCTCGGCACCCAGACGCTTAGCCGTACGGCAAGAGTCCATAGCGGTGTTACCACCACCCACCACGAGCACACTCTTGGCAGGATTCAGCGGTGTATCGGTCTTCGGGTTGGCAGCATCCATCAGGTTCACACGAGTGAGATACTCGTTGGAAGACATGATGTTGATCGAGTTCTCACCAGGGATATTCATGAAGTTGGGCAGACCAGCACCTGAGCCTACGAAGATGCCCTTGAAGCCCTGTGCCTCCAGTTGTTCTACGCTGATGGTCTTGCCGACAATGACGTCAGTCTGGAAGTGAACACCCATCTTGGCGAGGTTCTCGATTTCCACGTCGACAATCTTATTGGGCAGACGGAACTCAGGAATACCATATTTCAGCACACCGCCGATCTCGTGCAGAGCCTCGAAGACGTACACATCGTAACCCTTCTTTACCATATCGCCAGCGAACGAAAGTCCAGCAGGACCTGAACCCACAACGGCAATCTTGATGCCGTTGGCTGGTGCAATCTCAGGCAGACTGATATTTCCGCTCTCGCGCTCGAAATCTGCGGCAAAACGCTCCAGATAGCCGATAGCCACAGCGGGCTCGTTCATCTTCAGATGGATACACTTGCTCTCACACTGCTTCTCCTGCGGACATACACGACCGCAAACGGCGGGCAGGGCAGAGGTGTTCTTCAGCACCTTCGCAGCTGCCAGGAACTGACCACGCTCAATGTTCTTGATGAACGACGGGATATTGATGTTCACAGGACAGCCTTCGACGCAAGTAGGCTTGGCGCAGTCCAGACAACGCTTGGCCTCTGTCATCGCCATCTCCTTCGTGAGGCCGATGTTCACCTCTTCCAGACGAGTGGTGGCACGATAGACGGGATCGAGTTCAGGCATCACCACACGCTCAATCTGCGTGCGCTCCTTCGGCTTCATCGAAGCACGGAGTTCCTTACGCCACTCGGCATCGCGATCAGTCAGCACATCAATCGTATCGTTAGTAGGATCGCTGTCCATCACCACGTCTGTGGCGGCAGCAGATTCTTCACTCTTCACTCTTAACTCTTCACTTTTATCGAGGTGTTCCTCGTAGTGAGCCAGCTCTTCCTGCTCCTCGCGCTTGAAGGTACCCATGCGCTTGAACATCTCATCCCAGTCGACCAATGCACCATCAAACTCAGGACCATCGATGCAAACAAACTTCGTCTTGCCACCAATCGTCAGTCGGCAGGCACCACACATACCCGTACCATCCACCATAATCGTGTTCAGCGATACTTCGCAGGGGATATTGTGCTTCTGAGCCGTGAGGTTCGAGAACTTCATCATGATGGGAGGGCCAATGGCGAACACCTTATCGACGTGCTCCTGTTCGAAGAACTTCTCCATTCCAACAGTCACCACACCCTTCTCGCCGTACGAGCCATCGTCAGTCATGATGATGACCTCGTCAGAACTCTCGCGAACCTTGTCCTCAAGGATAATCAGATCTTTAGAGCGACCAGCCATTACGCTGAGCACTCTATTTCCAGCAGCCTTCAGCGCCTGAATAATCGGCAGCATCGGGGCTACGCCCAGACCACCACCTGCACAGACGACGGTGCCATATTTCTCGATCTTTGTGGGGTTACCCAGCGGGCCTACCACATCCGTCACATAGTCACCCTCGTTGAGCGCGCAGAGTTTCTTGGATGAGAGACCCACCATCTGCACTACCAGCGTGATGGTGCCTTTCTCGATGTCTGCACCAGCGATGGTCAGCGGCATGCGCTCACCCTTCTTTCCTACGCGCACGATGACAAAGTTGCCAGCCTTTCGGCTCTTGGCGATCAGGGGCGCCTCAATCTCAAAGAGAAATACTTTCTCCGAGAATTGCTCCTTTCTAATGATCTTGTTCATAAGTATTTGTTTAGTGTTGATTAATCGATGATGTCGCAACCCATATAGGGAACGAGTGCGGCAGGCACCTTGATGCCGTTCTCTGTCTGGTTGTTCTCCAGCAGTGCGGCGACGATGCGAGGCAGGGCGAGGGCAGAGCCGTTGAGCGTGTGGCAGAGTTCGGGCTTCTTGCTGCCTTCAGGACGGTAGCGGCACTTCAGACGGTTGGCCTGATAGGTGTCGAAATTAGATACCGATGATACCTCGAGCCAGCGGCCCTGAGCCTCAGAGTAGACCTCGAAGTCGTAGCAGATGGCGCTCGTAAACGACTGATCGCCACCACATAACAACAGAATGCGATAGGGCAACTCGAGTTTTTTCAGCAGACCCTCCACATGCTCCAGCATCTCCTTGTGGCTCTCCTTCGAGTGCTCAGGCTTATCGATGCGCACAATCTCAATCTTCGAGAACTCATGCAGACGGTTCAAGCCGCGAACGTCCTTTCCATACGAGCCAGCCTCACGACGGAAACACTCTGTGTAGGCACAGTTCTTGATGGGCAGATCCTTCTCATCGAGGATCACATCGCGATAGATATTCGTGACGGGCACTTCGGCCGTAGGAATCAGATAGAAGTCGTCTACCTCGCAATGATACATCTGGCCCTCCTTATCCGGCAACTGACCTGTACCGTAGCCCGAAGCGGCATTCACCACCGTTGGCGGCATGATCTCCGTATAGCCGGCCTTGTTGGCTTCGGCGAGGAAGAAGTTGATGAGGGCTCTCTGCAACTGGGCACCCTTGCCGATGTAGACGGGGAAGCCTGCGCCCGTGATCTTCACGCCGAGATCGAAGTCGATGAGGTTGTACTTTTTGGCGAGTTCCCAGTGGGGCAGGGGATTCTGAATGCCGAGCGAGGGATTCACGTCCCAGTTGCCTACGGTATCGCCTTCCTTGCACTCGCGAAGGTTAGATTTCACCACATGATTGTCCTCGGCGGCTTTGCCCTCGGGCACTTCGTCGTAGGGGATGTTGGGAATCTGACAGAGCAGCGTGGTCATCTCCTCTTGAGCGTTGGCCATCGCCTCGTCCATCTGCTTCGATTTCTCTTTGAGCGCGGCCACCTGAGCCTTCACCTGCTCGGCCTCGTCCTTCTTGCCCTCCTTCATCAGACGGCCGATCTGACCAGAGAGTTGCTTCTGTTCGTTCAGGCTCTTGTCGAGTTCCTGCTGGGCCTCACGGCGCTTCTTGTCTACAGCGAGCACATTGTCGATAGCCTCTTTGGCATTGGGGAAATGCTTCTTCTCCAGACCACGGATCACGCGCTCGGTTTCCTCATTAATGAGTTTGAGTGTTAACATCTTAAATACGTATTTATAAGTTTGAATTCAATTCTAGCCTGCAAAATTACAACTTTTTGCGGGAAATGCAAAATAAATCTAGATTTATTTCATTCCCCTCCTAAGTTAGGAGGGGGTAGGGGTGGTCTGAACGAGCGCTGGGACTGCCGATGGGTCTGCCTTTACTGCCTCAGACATTCCCTCGTTCAGACCCCCTCTGGCTCCCCCTAACTTAGGGGGAGAACTGCGGATCCAACTTAGGGGGAGAATAAAACGCAGAAATCCTGCGCTCCGAGAGGAACGCAGGACTCTGTTGTTTGTTTGGAATAAGTTTTTTTACTTTTTTAATTAGGCCTCAGCGTTTGGAATCACTGAAACAACGCTCTTGTTGCGGGCGCCCTTGTGGAACTGTACAGTACCATCAACGAGTGCGAACAGAGTGTCATCCTTACCGATGGCCACGTTGTTACCAGGATTGTGCTTCGTACCGCGCTGGCGAACGATGATGTTACCAGCCACGCACTTCTGACCGCCGAAAATCTTAATGCCGAGTCGCTGAGCAGCGCTCTCACGACCGTTCTTAGAACTACCTACACCTTTTTTATGAGCCATTTCTAAGTCCTCCTAAAATTAAGCGATTACTGATTTGATCTCCAACTGGGTGAACTGCTCACGATGACCGTTCTTCTTACGGCTGTCCTTGCGGCGCTTCATCTTGAACACGATGACCTTGTCACCTTTTACCAGCGGGTTCACTACCTCACACACTACTTTTGCTCCCTCTACGGTCGGAGCACCAACCTTCACTGCGCCGTCAGCATCTACGAGCAGCACCTTGTCAAATTCAACAGTCTTGCCTTCCTCGGCATCCTTGATGTGATGCACAAAGAGTTTCTTGCCCTCTTCGGCCTTGAACTGCTGACCCTGAATTTCTACAATTGCGTACATTCTTTTTTATTGTATTTTAAGGTTTTTTTCCGCGAGGCGGCGCACGTCCGTGCACACTTCACTCTGCCCCAACGGACTCTAACGGGGTGCAAAGGTACAAATTATTTTGTTTACAGTTGACGGTTTACAGTTTACAGGTGATTACTTTTATAGATATTTAACGATTACAACCGAAAAGGACAAAAAAAATAAAGCGACGACTTTCGCAAGCGATCGCTTCATATCTTCAATAGGTATTAGCATTCTAAGGTAAAAAGATTGTTTTCAGGATAACGAGTGCAAAGATAAAGCCTTTTTTTCAATTGACCAAGCATTTTGGGAAATTTTTTTGACTAACATGTATTGTGTTCCCACACAACCGCAAAAATTATCAAATTTTAACACAAAAGGTTGCGCAATCGATTGATATTTTGACCTACGTCATGATATTTCAATCGCACAACGGGGGGGCCATTGTGCGATGTGTGTGCGGAATATGACACTGTCATTTGTCATAATTGTCATATTTGTCATCTTTCTTGCGTCTCTTCGCTGGCACGCGGCAATTCTATGCCGCATGCTTCTGATAGTAGGCTTCGGTCTTGTAGAAGATCTGCTGATCCTTGTCCTCCTCGATCCAGCCGCGCTTCTTCCATTGCGAGAGCAGGTTGCCCGAGGCTTTCTTGAAGTCGGTCACAGAGCCGCTCTGAGCCTTGTAGAGCACTTCAAACTCCTGACGTGCGAACGAGTCACCCAGTTGTTCCAGCAGGCAAGCCACACCAGGGCGCATGATTCGGTAGTCCTGTTCGAGTTTCGTACTGATTTCCTCGCCGAGGAGACACATCTTCACCCAGAGGTCATAGTCGAACGTCCAGGTCACGAAGTCCTCGATCTCCTTAGTCCACTTCATGCCGTTCATGATGTAGAGCAGGATGCTCTTTCGGAAGGCGATCTCAACGGCCCGATACGACAGTTGCCTGTAACTCTCGTTGCCCATCATCAGCGAGCGCTCCTCACCTCGGTCGAGCAGGGCCAGAGCCAGTTTCTTGGCCTGCGGACAGACGATGAGCCCCTTGGCATTCTCCAGCCGTGCCTGATAGACGGCCAGTTTCTTGTCGAAAGCCTCGTCGTAGCGTTTGAACACAGGCCGGTGGTCCACATCTTCCTTCACGATGGTTGACATGCTGAAGCGTGAGAGGGTGCCGTTGTCGATGTTCACACCCAGGAATCGCTTGGCTGTCGCGGGGGTGGTGGAGATCACCATGTTGTGGCGCATGGTGGTGCGCGTCTTCACCGATTGCGTGCCTACACGCTCCTGACCATAGACGTCGGCATCGAAGTCACGACGCAGGATTTCTGTCACCTCCGACATCGAGCCACCAGCCAACTTCTTCAGTTGCTCAAACTCGTCCATGCGGGTGAAGAGGGCCTTGTTGCCTGCCCGTTCGGCGTCCTCCATGCGTTGGCAGAAGGCGGCGTTGGTCATGTCCGAGTCAACCACTTGCACGCAGATGTCTTTCGGACGCTCGGGCTTCTCCTTGTTGGCGCCCTTGGTATTGGTCTCCTCTGCCCACTCCTTCTCTCGCTGACGGGCTTGTTTGTCGCGTTCGATGATGGGCTGGAGGATGTGGTTGATGGGCTCCTTGATGCTCGACTTGCCGATCGACATGGGGGCCACGAGCAGGTGCAACTGGTTCATCTCCATCGCCGTGTTGTTCCAGAATTCAGCCTTCACGCCTCCGGTATAGGTGGCAAAGGCGCCAAAGGTGGTGTTGGCGATGGCGGGCCAATAGCCGTGGGGAGCCTTTGACACGATCAGCCGCACAGGGGCAGGCAGCCGTTCGGGCATCATGGGCTGGCGCATCAGCGAGGCCTCGTCGGTACCTTTTTCCAGATTCACGCGCTTGCGGGCAAGGGTGAGGGCGGTTTTCACCTTCAGCGGCGTTATCTGCGACTGGTTGCGACGGCAGGCGCTCTCGATGGTGGCGTTCACACGATCCTGAGCCTCGCCGTAGTTGGGCAGCACAGAGCGAATCCACTGAGGATCGTTGTTGCAGACGTGGCGCAGATGGCAGGCCATGGTGAAGATAAACGAGTTGCGATTGCCGTGCTCGGGTGTGCCGCCAAGTTGATCGGCCAGTTCCTCTACGATGTAGGGGTAGGGGATGCCCATGTAGTCCTGAGGGTAATTTCTTTCCCCTCCTAAGTTAGGAGGGGTGCCGATAGGCGGGGTGGTCTGAACGAGCGCTGGGACTGCCTCAGACATTCCTGAGGCTGACGTTCCTGCCTCAGACATTCTCTCGTTCAGACCCCTCCTGGCCTCCCCTAACTTAGGGGAGGAAGCTGCGCACTCCTTGCCGCCAACTGCGCACTCCCTGCCGCCAACGGCGCACAAACCAGCGCACACACGCCCGTCGATCGTCAGTCCGCGGTCCTGATAAGCCTTGCGGCGCTGGGCCACTTCTTCGTCGGAGAGCCGTGCATACCAGTCGTCGCTGGTATAGAGTTGCGAGGTCCAGTCGGAGATGTAGATCATCCGCTCGGGTGAGATACAACTCTCGTCGTAGGCCACGCCCAGGGCTTTGCAATAGGCTATCTGAGCCTCCTCGATGGTCATCCCTACGGGGATGCGGATGTCAAGGTGCAGTTTGCCCGAGGGCGAATACTCTGCGTGGAGCAACTTGCCCTGCCACTCTCCTTCATTATTATTAAGAATGTACGCGCGACTGAGGGCTGTCTGCACATCCCGCTCGTCATCGATATCCACGCAGGTCTGCCACGTGAACTCCTCAGCGAGGATGCTGTCCTGCGAGCGATGGCCGTCCTTGAACTTGAAGTAGTGCGGGCAGCGGAAGGGCAGTTGGCTCTTCAGTTGGCGGCGACGGTTGCTGTCATCAGTGCTGCGGATCTCGCCGATCAGTTGGCACACCTCGGCCGAGGTCGTGGTTTCGAAATAGGTCTTGAGGCTCACCTCGAAAACCCTTGACTTGTTCTGTTTGGTCTTGGCGACCATGGAAAGTAATCTTTCTGTCATCATTTTTGTTTCCTTTCTTATTCGTTAATTATTGATTCAGTTTATTGTTCTCTCTGCGCCCGAATTCCGGACTTCGGACAATGCAAAGTTACGAATAAATGATGACGGAAACAAGCCCCAACGGAGTATTTCGGGGCAATTTGGGGTTTCGGAAAGAAGTTGGAAAAAGATTGGAAAAAGTCGGAACGCTGTTGGCTTTTCCCGGAATGGATTCGGAAGGCAGTTGGGACATTTAACGCGAATTACCATGAATTGTTCATGAATGATTCATGAATTGATTAATGATAAATTCGTGTTTAATTAATGATAATTCGTGTTTAAGAAAAACAATATGAGTAATCGTGTTAATAGTCAATCACGATCTTCCTTCGCAGCACGGGCTGGAACTCCATGGCGATCATGTTGCAGATCGTGCGGTCCTGATACTCCTGCGGATTCAGGTGGCTCAGGGTGCTCCACTGCGTCCAGGGGTCCTTGCGGTCCACGATGCTGTAGTCGCCGCTCTTGCGCACGTTATCGCGACCCTTGCCGGGCAGCATCTGGCAGATCAGTTGGTCGAACTTGTTGCGGGTGACCCTCATGATGATCCCTTCGTCGATCATTACGCGCATCACGTGGGCCCAGTCCCAGTTCTCCTCGCGTTCGGATATCTTACGGTCAATCTCCCTGACAATCTTAATCAGTTGAGCGGCTATCGTCTCGGAGCGGAAATAAGGCATGAACTCCTTCGGCATGCAATTGGCGCTGACCGTCTGGCCTCCCTGTATCTCGAGGATGGCACGGAAGGCGTTCTCCTTGTCGCCGCCGTTCTCTGCCCAGAACAGCAGCAGGTTCACAAACGCCTGCCTACGGGCTTGCGTCGACTGCGATCTGGCGTAGTCGACGATGTAGTCGAGGGGGATCGATATCTCGTTTCTCTCTGCCATCGCGCGTACCTTAATTATAATATATCCCTGTAGTGGGTCTCGATGCCCTGGTCGGCATTCAGACGGTTGAGCACGTCGGCCAGCATCGCGTCGTGGGTGTCGAACGTCACGGCTCCGAGGCCCTTCAGCAGATAGTGACTGTAGACGGAGAGTTGGTAGGTCAGGTCGCTGTAGATCTCGTCGGCCGTGCCCATCGACTCGAAGTAGAGCCCCTCGTGGGGGTTGCCTTTCACGATATACTCGCGCTTGGAGAGGTCCTCCTCAAAGTCGCCCTTCGTGATCGAGATGTAGAGCGTGGCCGTGTAGTCGTATTTCGTCACCATCTCCGGCTTGCCGTTCTCATCGAGCAGCGTCGTGCCGTCCTCATCCTTGAGTTCCACCTCGGGCAGTTTGATCTGGCAGCCGAGCACCTTCAGCCGCTCCAGGATGTACTCGGCCCCCGAGGGCTCCAGTTGCTGGAAGTCGTATTGGATGATGCCCGCCAGCCAATAGAGGTTCGTGCCCGTGATGCCGTTCGCGGGATTGTAACTGCAGACCACCCGGCAGTCCTCCAGGTCGGTTGTCATCAGCGTGCCTGCGGGGCACTCCTCGCCCTGGTCTAGCACGGGATACTGCCGTGTCTCCACGATCTCTGCGCTCGTCTCCTCGGGATCATCCTCCCACGTCAGTAGCGTCGCGATGTGCCTGCCGATGCGGCCTCCGGCGTAGATCACCTTGCAAGGCTCGTCAAGTTTCAAGAGTTTGCTGTTCATAATGCGCTCCTTTGTGTTCCTGTCTGCAAAGGTACGGCTTTTTTCTGAATCCGCCAAACGCATCGCCACATCTTTTCTGCGAAAAATGACAATTATGACAAATGACAATTATCATTTCCGCCCACACCTCTCAGCCGAAAACTCTGTTGTAAACTGTCAATTTTGACGTTTCCGTTTGAAAACCGCCCTTTTCTGGGCTGTTCTTTCATCCTGTCTCGTCAGATTAAAACTAATATTTAATTGTTTTTAATACCGAT
>Ga0256407_10008154_pt1 | contig 15482 bp, 14 predicted proteins | sample RumenRJG_04DNA_FD_193489 | JGI IMG/M metagenome (GOLD analysis project Ga0256407, IMG submission 193489) | Bovine rumen microbial communities from Lethbridge, Alberta, Canada - RJG_04 | ecosystem: Host-associated > Mammals > Digestive system > Stomach > Rumen | place: Canada: Alberta...
TAAAAACAAGTGCATTTCCTCCGCCAAATAGGGATTTGTATGCCTAAAAATACTGTAGCCTATTATATTTGCCGATATAAATTCAGATTTATTCAAGGAGATATAATATGTACACAGAAGCAATCAACAAAATCAAAACAAAGATGAAGAACGACCTTACACCAACACAGCTGGCAAAACTGGGAGAAGTATTATCGGAAGTTCTTTACGCACCAGCATCGTGTAACGTCCCCAAAAAGGAAAGAAAGAACCTTGTAAAGAAATTTATCATAGCAAAGCGGATAGAGGGATGTTCCAAGCGGACGGAAGAATATTATTTCTCCACCTTAGATTTTTTTGCAAAAAACGTAAGAAAGGATTTATGCTCCATAGAGACCAACGATATACGCGATTATCTTATAAGTTACCAAAAAATCAACAACTGTTCAAACGTCACACTAGACACCGTCAGGAGAATTTTGTCCAGCTTCTATAAATGGCTTGAAGAAGAAGATTACATCTCAAAAAGCCCAATGAAGAGGATTCACCGTATAAAAACGCCTATTGAAATAAAGCCTGCCCTCTCTGATGACCAGATTGAACTCATCAGGAAAGCCGTCATGGACAGCAAACGGAATCTTGCCATCGTGGATTTTTTGCTTTCATCCGGCATCCGCGTTAGCGAGCTTGTGCAGCTTAACCGTTCATCCGTAAACCTTAACACAAGAACATGCATTGTCCTTGGCAAGGGGGCTAAGCAGAGGGAAATTTATTTTGACGTAAGGACAAAGATAGAACTTGAAAACTATCTGGAAACAAGAAAAGACAAGAACAACGCACTTTTTGTCTCCGCACACAAAAAGAGCAAGAACGGCACATATTCAAGGCTCACAATAAATTCAATAGAGAAAATCATGAGGGATCTGGGGGCAAAAAACAACATAGAGAACGTCCATCCCCACCGCTTCCGGCGAACCATGGCGACGAGGGCAATAGACAAGGGGATGCCCCTTGAGCAGGTTCAGGTGCTGCTCGGACATGCAAAAATAGACACTACTTTGCGCTATGCGAATGTGCGGCAGGAGAACGTCCATCATTCCCACCAGAAGTACATCTGCTAGGAATACAATTTTTCCAACGTTACTTCGCGGAGCGGCAATCCTAAATTAGTATTACTCACACTCTCTGGGCAACAGGAACCTTGCTACAATTCAAGAGAGAACGACTTTCTTGCCTTAGCGGGAGCATAATTATTTTTTTAAATAAATGACAAGAACACTTGACATTGTAAAGTATTCATGCTAGACTGCAAACATGAAATATCTGGGGGAAATTATGGGGGAAGGGGACTTCAAGAACAGGTTTGCCAACTTGATACGTTCAAGGGGGCTTACCCAGAAGGAGCTCGCTCTTAAGACAAACCTTACAGAGGGAGCAATTTCTCACTATATGAAAGGCGACCGCGAGCCTAAGGGGGCTATTCTCCTTAGCATTGCGAACGTACTGGAAACTACAACCGACTACCTTAGGGGGATGACTGACGAGGTAAAACCCGCTGGTGCAAAGGATGACCTGGAGACAGCATTAAAGCTAGTTGCCAGAGTTGCTCCGAACATGAGCCCGGAGGAGAAGGACAGGTTTCTAAGGATTCTTTATGGAGGCAAATAGAGTTTATGGAATGTATTTTACAAGGAACTGACTATGAGGAAATAGAAGATGCAGCAAACAACCTTATAGAAGACTTGGGGCTTGAACAGTCCCAACTAAACTGCTTTGAGGTCGTCTTTCTGCTTGGAATCGGTATAAAGAAGTATTCCGAACTTCCGGCAGCAGACAGGATTTTTCTTATGTCAAAGTCGAGGGACGGCTTTAGCATAAGAACCGAAAGGCAGTACGTAATCTATTATAATGACTCATTGGATAAGGACAGGATAAGGTTCTCTATCTGGAACGAAATTGCGCACATCCAACTTGGGCATCTGGAATCGGATTGCCAGGGGTGCCGCGAGCGTTTAGAGGACGATGCCAACTATTTTGCTAACTATATCATGACTTGTCACAACTTCTCTTACAAGACAAGCTTTTTTTCCAATTTTAATACTTTTTCTACGTATGCAATAAATTTTTACGCTGCCTACAAACAAGTAAATCAGTGTTACAGTACCATTATAAGGAACTCTATTCTATATGAAAAAATAGCAAGGCTGGGAACAGGTGTTTCATAAAAGCCTGCCTGTAATAAATACTAAAAGAATGCCCCGATACAGTTCCCTTGACGAAGCTGCACCGGGGCTTAAAGACCGACACCAATAAAGGCATCTTTCTTAATTGGCATTTTGAATTTTACCTTGTATGCGGTGTCCTCGTCAAGTAGTTGGACGGCAAGAAACAGCTGCCCTTTATTCTACAAATTCGCAATATGCGAGGAGGAACATCTCATGAGTAATACAACTGTTATTGACTATGAAGATTCCGATGGCACTGGCACAGTAACGCTTGTTGCCAACCCTTTTGAGAGAGGCGGCAAATACTATGCCAAGTTTGACCGCACCACCGTAAACATCGACCACCTTATAGCAAGGATTCAGAAGAAAGAGGTCGGTACAAACGCAATAATGGCAAAGCACATGGCATCGCTTTTTAAGGCAGAGATCTTGGAAGCGTTGAGCCGTGGCGAGGCCGTTAATATTTTTGACCTGGGAACGCTTTACATAACAACAAGCGGAACGGTCAAAGGCGATACTCCGGAAACGGCCAGCATCCCCGGCTTTCAGGTAAAATTCACTTCCTCAAAAGTCACGAACGAAGCTGTTTCCTCTCTTGGGATAAAGAAAATCGTTATCTCAGACACAAGTCCTATTATAGGAACGATGACAGATCTTTACACCGGAGAGGAAACGACAACCTTCACAATTGGAAAATCCATTCGTATAGAAGGAACAAGGTTGAAAATTTCCGGTGAGGACGGCGGAGTCTTCTTTGCACCCGCAACTGCAAAAGGAGAGCCGGAGCCGGACGAGACACAATGGATAAAGGTGGAAAAACTTATCCGCAATGTCTCAAAGACGCTTGAATTCTTTTTGCCCTCAACACTTGTAGCAGACACACCTTACTGCATAGTCTTAAAGACGAACAGCACCAAGGGTAACACGACCAAAAAATCGTATTCTATAACTTCAAGTGCTATAGTAAAAGTAAAAGACGAGTAGTCTTTGCAAGAGGTCTTTGGAGGAAAACTTCAAGGGCCTCTTGTTTTTAAAAAGAAAAAGCCCCGCGCCAATCGCAGAGCTTTCCACATTCCATTTTCCTTCAGCTGAACAAGTCAGCCTACATCTGGCTGTTGGTAAATGGAGAACCGTTGTCAGACTATGCAAAGCGCAGCCCTTCCAGATTCTACCCTTTGCTTTAAATCGCCTAACAGACACTCAAGTTGCCTGCCGCCTTGATTGGCAAGGACTTATCAGCTATAAATTATAGTATAAACGGATATCTGTCAAGATGGCTTCAGCTCCTCTTTACGTTAGGAAAAGCATCCAACCGCTAAAAACCAAGCTCCATCTTTACACAAATATCATTACCGCAGGCGCTTACACAGGCACGGCTTCCAATTACCAAGGGCATGGCTGGGGGAACGTGGCCAAGGTCTGCATCCATAACAAGAGGAACACCAAGGCTTTTCAAAACATCCGTAACGGCATTGTACTTGTTAACGCCAAAAGCCTCACCGCTAAAGGCAGAAAGCGGCCTTCCTATAATAAAGCCGGAAGCGGTATCAAACCAACCGCATTCCTTAAGGTGCCAGAGGCTTCTCCTTATGTCCAGGGGGCTCTGGTCGCAGGATTCAAGTGCCCACACAACATTCCCCGCGCCTGCAATAAAATCCCTTACACCGTCAAAGCGGGTGCCTGCAATATTGTTCAGGACGTCAAGGCAGCCGCCAAGCAGAATTCCCTCAAAGCTCACTCCCCCGTCCGATTGCATATCCGATTGAATATCTGATTGCGCAAGGGAAGCGTTATTCGGAGTAAAAATGCGGAGTGTCTTTTTTTCCGTCAAAATGTATGGAGAAAGCGGATCGGTAATGCCAAAGCGCTCGTCTGCGTCAGGAAGCTCAAACTTGCCGTAGCCGTGCACAGTGCTGCTCTTACCCTCAAGAAGGTTCAGCGTGTCATACTCACACTGCTCCCAAGGCTTTCCAAAACCGGTAATGCAGTGGCCGTATATGGCAGCAGTCCCGGACAAAGTTGCAAGAGGAAAAACAAAATTGGTGTTGTCAGAATAGCCCATGAACCACTTTGCAGGGGCATCTTTAAGCCTTTTAAAGTCAATAAAGCTCAGTGTCTCGCACATAAGCTCACCGCCACCCGCAGAAATAACGGCATCAATGGAAGGGTCAAGATAAAATTCCATCAGTTCAGCCGCCGCAACCTGTGGAGAAGTGCTTATGCCTATGCCGTCATCCTTGGAAACCGTGGCACCAGAAACAACCTTGTAGCCCCGCTCCTCAAAAAGACGCACAGCTTCCCTGTAGCGCGACAAATACGGCTCCGTCGTACAACCAAAAGATGGCGCGGTAATAGCAATCGTGCTTCCGCTTTTAAGAGGCTTTGGAATTTTCATAGGTAAAAATGCTTACTTTCCGGCTGCAAAAGCATCTGCAGCTGCCTGAACATCTGCAAGAGAAGCATACTTTCCGCCAATAATGTCAGCAGCGGCAGTCTTGCACCAGGCCATATAGTCAGGAGAACCGTTCATGCTTCCGGCATCCACAGCCGCGTCAAGATAGTCCGCAACAGATGCAGTAAGGTCTCCGCCGTGTTCCGCCTTGAATGATTCAAAAGTTGAATCTTCCGTAGTTCCGGCCTTTATGTTCAAAAATGCTTTAACTTTTGCTTCGTCCATTAAAATTCCCCTTAATAAATAATGTTCTTAAGGTCTCCAATAATCCACCTGGAAACCGATATTACAATATTTCCCTACATCTTCGTATTATATAACAAAAAATCTTTTATGTCTTTACAAAAATCTCTTTTTTTTGCAAAAATTCCAAAAAATCTATAAAATTCAGAAAAACTTTTTGCATATTCCTTTTTTTGCGGCAGTCTCTCTTGCTAAGGGCTTTCCGGGGTTCCGCGGGTCCCTGCCCGCTCCATTGCCTGCGGCAACGGTTGCACCGCCCCTCCAATCCCGGCCGTGCCTGCTTTTTCATCGCGAAAACCTTAAAGTCTTCACACGGAAAAGAATTTTTCAACTTCATTCACTATAAAAGAAAGAGGATTGTACATGCGCCTTGTCTGGGGAACGCTCTTTGTAAACTCCTTGCCGTAGCGTTTTTCCACAATGCGCCTGTCAAGAACCACGATAACGCCCTTGTCGTCACCCCTGCGTATAAGCCTGCCAAAGCCCTGCCTAAACTTTATGACCGCCTGGGGAACACTAAGCTCCATAAAAGGAGAGCCACCCCTTCTTTCCACAGCCTCTGCCCTTGCCGCAAAAACCGGGTCATTTGGAACCGCAAAGGGTAGCTTAACTATAACAACCTGGCTAAGGCTTTCACCGGGAACGTCCACCCCTTCCCAAAAGCTGTCCGTGGCAAAAAGAACGCTGGATTTGTCCTCCTTAAAGCGTTCAAGCAGGCGGAAGCGGTCGTCATCCCCCTGCTTTAGAAGGGAAATTCCCCCGCCCTCCAAAGTCTGCCGGCAGTTGTAAAAGGCACTCCTAAGGCTCTCGTAAGAGGTAAAAAGAACAAGTGTCCTTCCCCCTGCCGCAAAGATAAGCTTGGGAAGGGTCTCTTCCACATAGCCCTGGTAGTATGGACTGTCTGGAAAAGGCGCATCGCTTGGAACCGCAAAGATTGCGTTTGTCTTGTATGGAAAGGGAGACTCAAAAGCCCCGCTCAAAAGCCTCTCGTCCTCAACAAAAGAAAGCCCTGTCCGCCTCATCCAGTAGGAAAAATTGTCGCCAGTCCTAAGGGTTGCGCTGGTGCAAACAACGGAAGACATTGGCTCAAAGACCCCGGAATTCATCATGTGGGCAATGTCTAGCGGTGTCTGCGTAAACTGGGGGAATACAAGCGGCTCATCCCCGCTTTTCTTTGGAGGAAGCCTTACCAGCTGAATCCAAGAAACGGAATCATCGTGCTCGTTCCACTCACAAAAATTCTTGCAAAGGGTAACAAAGGAATCCAGCCTTCTAAGCACGGTCTTGCATTCCCAAACAGAAGGAACGTCCCTGTCATCCTCGTCAATTCCGTCAATAAGTTCCCGCACGGTGCCGGTTAGCCCCCCAATGGAATCCTTTAGCTTCTGCATGGCGGCAAAAACCCTGTCAAACCTGGGAGCCGTAGCCGCAAAAATTCTGACTGAATACTCATTGCCCATGGCCTCCTGGGTAAAAAGTTCAAGGTTCAGGAAATTTTCCTTTATTTCATTCACGCATGAAGGAATTTTATCCAAAAGGGAATCTGAATTGGAAAGAGGGGCCGTGGCAACTGCAAAGCCCGCAATTCCGGCCCGCTTCTGGCGGTACAAAAGATTCACCTGCTTCATCAGCTTAAAGCGGGTAATGCTTTCGCTAAAAAAACTCGTGGCAGAATCTTCTATTCCGTGGGCTTCGTCAAAAACAATGCGTTTGTAGGGGGGAAGAACCGCCGTGTCCTCGTAGCCGCCTCCGTTCATCCTGCTTTCTATGTCCGCAAAAAGAAGGTGGTGGTTCACAACGATAATGCTAGCATCCGAAGCCTCTTTTCTTACCTTCATTACAAAGCACTTTTCCCTAAAGGGGCAGCGCATCCCCATGCAGGCATCGCTTTCGCTGTTGATTCTAGTCCAAACGCTTTCGGGGGGCAAAAAGGAAAGGTCGCTCTTGCTGCCGGTAGGGCTCGTCTTTGACCATTCATACAGCTTGTCAAAGACTTCCGTTTCCTCGCTGAACAAGTCCCTCTCGGAAGAAGCATCCTCCAGTCTCCTAAGGCAAAGGTAATTCTGCCTGCCTTTTACAAGAACAGCCTTTACGTCAAGACCTGTTATCTTCTTTGCCGCGGGAATGTCCTTTTCTATTAGCTGCTGCTGAAGGTTTATAGTTCCTGTGGAAACAACAACGCGTTCCCTGTTCTTTGCAGCCCAAAGCATGGAGGGTATAAGATAGGCATAGCTCTTTCCTACGCCTGTTCCAGCCTCAAAAGCCGCAATCTTTCCTTCGTTAAAGGAAGATGCTATTGCCCTTAAAAGCTTTATCTGGCTGGGTCTTTCTTCAAAAAGCGGGTTCTGCCTTGCAAGGGCACCGCCGTTGGAAATATAGGAAGAAGCCTCGTCTGCACTAATATAGGAAAGCACATGGGGTTTTACAGGCTCCACAACAACGTAGACGTCGGAAACGTCATTGTTAACAATATAAAAGCCAAGGGATGTATCTACGGAATTTGCCGCAATGCCCTGGTCTGCCTCGCTTGGAAAAAGGACTCCGCTTGGATGGTTGTGTATAAGTACGTGGCCTTCGCGGGCAGTGTTTGAATTTACTATTACGGAATCTTCGTTTCCCCTTGCCCCTACGGTCACCCCGGTAACAAGGCCGTCAGAATTTATAACGCCAGCCCAGAAAACTTCGTTGCCGCCAGCCTCTTCCACGTCGCGCCTCATGGCATCCAAAACGGAAGCAGAAAACCTCTTGTTAACATCCATGAGCGGAATTGTAGCACAAAATCAATTTAAATAAAACAAGCTAATAATTGAATCCAGCCTCTATTCCCTCGATTATTTTTTCTTCAATAACTTCCAACGAATACCCTTCAGAATCATACCAGCAATACACAAAAGAAAAATCAGCAGTATCTGTTGCTACGACTTGAAGGCTTAAATATCTATAAGGAGCAAAATCAGGCCTTTCAACCAGCAATTCGCCCATACACCTTTCCCATTCAATGATTGTTCTATAACAGGATTCATTATCTACAATTACTTCCACCTTATAACACTTGTCCGGATAAAGCTTCAGTTCTTTATTAACCGTATTTTTTGCAAGTAAGATTATATCTGTAAAAAAAGTATTAGCTGCCATTTTTTTTCCCCATGCCCTCTTTGCTTGCGGCCTTCTCAAATATGCCCTCCACTTCGTCCAAAAGTTTCTGGCTTTCCATTCTATACGGAATATAGCCCAAAAGGAATGGCAGCAGAAAAATGATTGGAGCAACAATCATGGGGACTGGATTCTTTTCTTTTATGAAAAGAACTATAGGCGTAACAAGACAGAAGAGAAAGTAAACACCTAGACAGATTAAGTCCAACATTTCGGGCCGGATTGTTATGTCCACCTGGGTAGCTCCGCCTTTTTCGCTAAGCTTTGCCTTTAGAACGCTGTCAAGATGAATGCGCCTAAGCCATAAGTGCACCTTAAGGGTATCCGAAAGCTTTACCTTAAATTCGTTTTGGTAGAAATTTCCGCAGAACAAGGCAGCAGGCATATTGCAAGTCGGAGTGGACGTGCAGGCACTAATGGCATTCACAAGGGAGCTAAGGCTTGCCTTGTAATTTTTTTTATAGTGCAAAAAAAGCAGCATCAGCGTACCTCTGTCGTGTGTATGGAGCTTGCAGTTCCAGCCACGCTTGCAGCCTTCTCCAATGTTACTTCCACCTCGTACTGAAGCTTTTGACTTTCTAGACGGTATGGAATGTAAGCTGGGAGGAATATAAACAGCAAGAAAAAGATATTGAATAAGAATGGGCCGGCACTTCTTTCCCTTAAAGCAATAAACGCCGTCATTCCAAAAACGAACAAAAATAGTAAAGAGAGAAAAACAAATTCAAAAAGCCCCGGACGAATCGTCATGTCCACGAGGGTACCACCGTCTTTTTCGTCAAGATTAGCCTCAAGAACTGCATCCACATGAATTCTTTCGTTAAAAAAGCAATATTCCTTAAAGACTTCGGCGAGTTCTATCTTGAACTGGCTAATGAAAACCTCTCCGGTGAACATGGAATTTGGAATGTTGCAAGTTGGAGTGGATGTACAAGCACGGATGGCATTCACAAGCGTAGAAGGAGGAACTTTGTAAAAGACTGACTTGTGAGCGAAAAAATGCATCAGCGTACCCCCGTCGTGTGTATGTGTGTTATGGCCCCAGCTAAAGCGTCTGCTGCGTGGTCTGGTTTTGGCTCAACTTTTAGATTCAAAAGGATTTTTACGTACTGTTCAACCGTTTCCTTGTCCGCAGCGGCAGTACCGGTTACGGCAGACTTTATCTGGTTGGGCGTGTATTCAAAAAGAGGTATTCCCTGCTGGGCAACGCAAAGGCTTATTACCCCCTTAGCCTCCGCTACGGCAAGAGCGCTAGAAGAGTTGCGGGAAAAATAGAGGGCTTCAATCTCCGCCTCGTCTGGCCGGAATTCATCAAGGACAGCAAGCAAACGGTTGTAAATGGCAAGCAGACGCACTTCATGGCTTTCCGTAGAGGAGGTTTCTATTACGCCGTAGCTTACCAGCCTTAGCCTGCCTGCAACAACGTCTACCACCCCAAAGCCTGTGTTTGCAAGACCGGGGTCAATTCCGATTACGCGCTTTTTCATAAGATTCCCAGTGGCAACAAAAAAAGCGCCCCAAAGCGGAGCGCTTCTTAAAAGAGATTACGATTTTGCGGAAAGCGCCTGATTATTCAGCGTCCGGATCGAATCCGTCTGGATATTCAACTGTTGAATAAACGTTCTGAACGTCATCATCTTCTTCGAGCTTGTTGAGGAGCTTTGCAACCTTCTTTGCTGTCTCTGCATCAACTGCTGTGTAAGCCTGTGGAACCATGTCAACACCAGCTGAAAGTGACTCCCATTCCTTACCCTGAAGAACTTCAAGAATTTCTGTAAACTTTGAAGGATCTGTTGTTACTGTAATAACACCGTCTTCGTTTACAATGTCATCAGCACCGGCTTCAAGGGCAACTTCCATTACCTCATCTTCTGAAACCTTTTCTGCATCGTATTCAATAACACCCTTGCGGTCGAACATACGGGCTACAGAACCTGTTGTACCAAGGTTTCCGCCGTTCTTGTTGAAAATGTTGCGTACGTTGGCAGCGGCACGGTTCTTGTTGTCTGTAAGAACTTCAACGAGAACTGCTACACCACCAGCTGCATATCCTTCGTATACGAGCTCTTCATAAGTTGCAGCACCAAGTTCTCCAGTTCCCTTCTTTATTGCGCGCTCAATGTTGTCCTTTGGCATGGATGCAGCTTTTGCCTTAACAATAGCTGTGCGGAGACGTGGGTTTGAGTTTGGATCACCACCGCCCATCTTAGCTGCGATAGAAATTTCCTTGATGAATTTAGTAAAAAGTGCGCCGCGTTTTGCGTCAGCGATTCCCTTAGCATGTTTTATGGTTGACCATTTGCTGTGTCCTGACATTGCAAACTCCTATAAAATAAATACAAATTGTAGCGTATTTTACCATAATTCATAATTTTATGTCAACAGGTCGTCTTAATGAATGTAGAAGGCAAGTGCAAGGTATCAGACTCGCTACGCGGCTTGAAGCTACGCTGCCGGGTTCGCACCGCGCAAATGCTTTTTTGCCGCATTTTCAGCCGACATTCCAGCGCTTCCGCACATTGGTTTGCTACATTGAATTCTCTGTTTGTCGCAATTACCTTCTAGAATTGTGAGGAAGTTGCATATTAATACGCGGCAGGCACTGGAGGGGCGGGCGTAAGCCCGTTCCGGCGGGAGTGCGCAGCGCGACCAGAGGAATGGAGCCGAAGGGCGGAACCCCGCAAGCGCCACACAAATGGCACTAGCTGTTCTTTTGGGACGCTTGTGTTTTGCAGGAGAAAGTGCCGCCCAAAAAAAAAACTAAAGACCAAAGCCCTTTAGAAGTTTTGATGCTGCCCCGGATGCCGCATTGCCAGCCGCATCGGAAGCAGCGTCCGAACCTGTTGCACCCTTTATCTTGTCCTTTAGGGAATCAACGGCCTTGTCCGTAGCCTTGTTTGCCTTTTCCTTTAGCTTGGCTTCAACCTCTGCCTTTTTCTTTTCCAGAATGCCCTGCAAGTCGGAAAGCCTCATGTTCTGAAGGTCTATGTCCCCCTCTATGTTAAGGAATTCCTTTGCCTTGGCAAGATATTCGTTTGAGGATGAATTTATTTCATCAGAAATCTTTTTTAGGGCTGCATTCTTTGCATCCATTCCAATTCCCATTATAACGGCCTTTAGGGAATTGACGAACTGCTCACCAAAGTTGCCGGACAAATCAAGGAAGAGGCCGCCAGTTTTTGTGTAGCCTGTCTTAAACCCAACGTTAAGATTGTTAACCGCAGACAGGGCAACATTGTAATACTTTGACACAAGCTCGTTTTCAAAGCCGTCAGAACTAAGGGTTAGCGGATCAAGGTTCACATTGCCACCCGCGCTAAAACCAGACGGATCTGCCGTAAGTTCCACGGAAATTACAGCCGGGCCTTTTAGGGAAGGAACACCGCTTTTTACCGCAACCCTGCTTCCGTTAAAGTCAGCCTTGTAGCCGCTTCCAGAATATCCCACTGTAACAAGAGGAGCCTTGCTTGTAGAACGTGTGTCAAACACAGCATTGGCCTTGTGGGAAAGCCCCTTCAAGTCCAGTGAACCGTTAAAGACAGTAGGCTTACCGCGCCAGTCCTGGTCGTTGGTAATCTCGTTCACTTCCGCAGAAAAACCTGTTCCAGATGCATATACGCGTTCCACCAAAAGAGACGGATAGCCTGTGTTGAACCAGAAGGTAGTTCCCTTTAGGCGTTTCCTACCCTGCCTTTTTTCAAGCTTCTTCTTGCCACCCTTTGGCTTTAGGGCATCAACCTTTGCCTTAGCCTCCAATGCCTTGTAATAGTAGTATTTTCCCTTGTTTACATAGTCACCGATTACGCTGTAGGCAACGGAGCGTATTGCGTTTACAAAAAGCTGGTCTGCATTTTTTATAGCACCGGTAATTGTTGTAAGCCTTTCCTTGGCATAGGCTATGTCGCTTTCCGCACTCTTCTTTATGCTGACCGCAGTGTCCTGAACGGTCTTTACGTCCCCCTTCACGTCGTCAACGAGCTTCTGGGCATCAGTCTTCATCTGCTTGCTCTTTTCTATTGCGGCGTTTATTTTGGTAAGGTAGTCGTTGAGCTTCTTCCAGTCAGCGGCATCGTGGGGGTTAAACGAGGAGACGTTGAGGTTCCGCAAATCCTTTATGGTGTTGCCAAAATCGTCCACCTTGGCCTTGAGTTCATCTGGCTTGGCCTTCCACTTTGCAATAAGGTCCTTTGAAGTTTCCATTGCAGCCTTTACAGCCTGGGGCGTCTTTACCTGAGAGCGTATGGTTGCAAGCATGCTTTCCACATCACTGCCGCCCAAGAGGTCGTATGCCTGGTTCTTTATGTCTTCCACAGCAGCCATGGAAGCCGCCTTTAGTTCGTTTGCAAAGGAACTTTCATCCTCCGCTTCCTTTTTTCTTCCAGGAAGTTCGCAGCTTGTAGTCCTGTCGGTATTAAAAGCCATGCCCGAACATTCAACGTTCTGCACGACGATTTTTTTCCTTAGCAGCTGAACAAGGTTAAAGTCAAGCTCAATCTTTTCCGCCTCAAAAAGATTTTTCATCACCTGGTTCTTGTTGCCAACCGCAAGACCCTTTACGGTAAGCCGGGAACTGAATATGCCAAGGTCCACATAGCAGATGTCCGTCTTTGCACCAAAGGCAGATTCAAGCCCCATCTTTATGCCTTTCTTTACGAGCGGATTTTTGAATATGCCAACGAGCGTAACAAGCGTTATTATAAAGACTGCAACGGCGGTAAGGGGTGCAAATTTTATTAATCCCTTCTGAGCGTTTATTTCTTTGGCAAGCTTTTTGTAGAAGTTTACTTCCTTCTTGGAAAAAATTGAATCCTGTCTTACCGCAAGAAGTTCCGGGCGCTTTGGGTTTGCTCCGACTTCAAATATTTTCTGGATGCGCTCCTTGTCTTCCGCCACATAAATTTTCTTTAGTATGCGGTTCTTAAAGCTTTTTTCCGAATAGCTTTTGCGGAACATGGGAGGCAGCTTTTTTACTCCGTACATAACCGGGACTTTCTTTTTTGCTCCAGCCTTTTCTGAAGAAGCAGAAGGTGTAACTCCAACAACGCCCTCATCAGTAACGACTGTCTCCCCTGCACCGTCACTACTTTCACCATCCGAATCATCACCGCCATCCATTTCATCATCCGCAAAGGCATCCATCGCAGCGTCTATTGCATCTTCATCAATTGCATCTTCATCCGTTGAATCTTCATCAATTGCATCATCAAATGCATCATCATCAATTGCGGCATCAGAAAAGCCAGAAAGCTCGTCCATAAGCTGCTCTTCTTTGGAGGGAAGCGTCTCTTTATCCTTATTCAATTCATCAGAATTAGCATTCTTTTTTTTCATACGTATTCCTCCACAAGCTCAAGGACTTTGGAAACTCCTGGCAGCTGCTTTACAATAGTAAGGAAGCCAAACTTTCGCACATACTTTGCAAGATACTTTCGCCACACAAAGACAAAAAGCCTTGCCAGTACATAAATGGGAATATAGGCACAGACTCCGCAGACAAAGCTTCCCATAACCACGGAGTTGTTGAATCCCGTAAAGGCCACAAATGGAATGTTCACCAGAGTCCTAAAAAGCGGCTGCAGGCTTCCATAGGTAAGGATGTAGCATCCTAGGTAGTCAAAATATGGATCAAGAAGGGGGGCAATCAGTGCCCAAATAATTACCGAAAGCGAAAAAACGCCCCTCTGTATTCTAAAAAAGAAGAAAAAGACAAAAAGCAGGTACCAAAGAAGGTTGTCCTTTGGCAGAAGCCCCAAAATCATGCCCAGGGCAAAACCGTGGGCAATCTGCCCGGGAGCGGTGTTGTTGCTGAGTGCTTGCAAAAACTTTATTAATGGCGCTAACATAAAAAAATTATAGCACTGTTAGAAAAAAAAAGCCATACGGCAACTTTTAATTTCTTCCGCCATCATGCAATTTCCATTTTCTGGACATAGACAATAAAAGTATTTGGAAAACAATGCCAACAAACAGAATAGAAGCAAAAAAAGCAAGAATAAAAAAATCAAATAAAAATTCTGATTTCGAATCAGCAGGCAATTTTCTTTTTAGAATATAAACTTTCGTTAAATGAGGAATAAACAGGAAAGCAATTTCAAGAAAAACTGCATAAAGAGTATCGATTATAAAATAGCGGTTCCTGTTTTCAATTTTTTCATACAAACAAATGAATAAGGTAATAAAAGGAAAGAGCAAATATACCAAGGCCTTAATAAAACCTATAAGGCCCTCACTTCCGTCAAAAAAGACGAAGTCAAGCAGTATCAAAAGCTGAATAAAAAGGAAAGACAAAAATATCTTCAAATAAACTTTTATCATTGTGTTCACCTGCACAGCAAAGAAAGAAGCTTTTCCCTTAGATATTCATAGCGCAGTTTTTTTTCTTCCTTTGCAAAATGAACCTCCCTGCTCTGCTCAGGATTATTGCTGTAGACAAAAGATGCGGCTTTTTCCCCAAACTGCTCGGAGGTAAGGTCAAAGATGCAACCGCCAACATCGTTGTAGCAGTGGAAGTTTCCGTCCCCAAGGGGAATGCCGTAAACTTTGCCGCCAAAAATGTCCTGGGCAAGAAAAGCCGTAATGGAACACTGCCCCTTGGTTCTGTTTTCTTGTGACCATTCAGACTGCAACCTGGGGGCGCAAGTTTTTCTGCACCATAGCGTGCAAAGTGCGTCATACAAAAGGCGCGGATTTTTTATTGCAGAGAAAGCTTCACTTGCGGGGGCACAGTCAGCCGAAGCACTTCCGTAAAAAGAATACGGCTTTAAAAAATTCCTAACTTGCTCAAGCTTTTTTTTGGCAAGATTCCGCCCCTCTTCGTAAACGCGCTCAAGTTCATTTGCGTCATGCTCCGTCCTGCTTATTCCAAGTGGCCTTTCAGGGCAAAGGACAAGCACGCTTCCAAGCTTTTCCTGAAAAAAGGCATATTGGGTTTCCTGGTTGTATACAAGCGCCCTATTCTTTAAGGCTTCCAGGACTGCTGGATATTTTTTCATAAAAAGCTTCATCAGGGGAAAAAGCCTGCTGTCTTTTTTAACAAAGCCCCTTGGCTGGGTAAGTATTACTACGTTTTTTTCATAGCCATTTTTCTGCATGAATTCTAGGGGGATAGAGTCGCTTATTCCACCGTCCAAGTAGCCCCTGCCGTCTATTTCTACAACGCGGGATGCAAGCGGCATGGAAGCAGATGCCCTCATCCATTCAATTTCGCTTCCGTCGCATGTGGCAAGGTCGTGGTAAACAGCCTTTCCTGTCTGCACGTCGGTCGCAACGCAGTAGAACTTCATGGAGTTTTCCCTGTAGGCCTTGTAGTCAAAGGGGTCTTCCTTTTGCGGAAGGTCGTAGTAGCAGAACTTTGCCCCGTACAAATCGCCGGTTTTTATTAGGGAAGAAAATGAACAGTAACGCTTGTCGTGCGAAAAGCGCTTGTTGTA
>Ga0256407_10008155_pt1 | contig 15481 bp, 9 predicted proteins | sample RumenRJG_04DNA_FD_193489 | JGI IMG/M metagenome (GOLD analysis project Ga0256407, IMG submission 193489) | Bovine rumen microbial communities from Lethbridge, Alberta, Canada - RJG_04 | ecosystem: Host-associated > Mammals > Digestive system > Stomach > Rumen | place: Canada: Alberta | collected...
TATCTTGATCCAGCAACTATTAAACATAAAGTAAAAGGATATATCATTATTATTAAAAAAGCAATTAAAATATAAAAAAATAAATTAATCCTTGTATTTTTATACATTCCAGTAAATGCAGAAACATAAAAAGTAATAAACATATTCAAAATAATACTAATAATTAAATAAAATAATGTCCTTAAGAAAATATGTTTTTTTAAAGTAGATTTCGGAATTTCTTTATTTTTATAATATAGAATTTTACTATCTTCTTTATTTCTATTAATATTATTTTGTATTGAATTCTCATTATTATTATTTTGATTATGTGGTAAATAACGTGAAATTCCATGTGGTTTTTCATCATTAGAATTAATATTTTTTGTCCAATTTATTCCTTCAAATTCCATTCTTAATAATGCTAAAAGTTTTAAAATACAGTTTGCTAATATGGTTAATATTACTGATGCTATAATTCGCCCCATTGCTTTTCCAAGACATAATTTTCTTTCTTTTTGATTTATTTCATTTAATAAACTTTCATCCATAAAAAGTGTGTTGAATAACATTAAAAAAAAGATTAAATTTATAAATAATGATAATTTTATAATAAAGAAATTCCATTTTTCTTTACTAATAACAAATAAAAACATTTGATTATAAAATAAAAGATTGATATAATAATACCAAAAAGGAATTTTCCTTTTTTTTGAATAATCAAAATTATAATCAAATATTTCATCATTCAATTTTAATCTCATACATAAAGACTTTGATTCATGAAAATAATTATCCTCATCTAATTTTATTTTTTCATTCATGTATCTATCAATTATTGCATTTTTTTTAATGTCAAAATCAGGAAAATTATTTTGAACATAAGGATTTTGTGGTACACCACCCTGATGAATAAAAAGATTATTAACATTATTTGGATCAACAACAGGCAATGCAGATGGTGGAGCATTATTTGAATTATTTATTTTTTTTACTTTTCCATTTGCTTTATTATTTTTTTGAACATCATCATAATCATCATCACTACTATCATCTTCATCATTTTTGCTATCATTTTGAGGAGGTGAAGCTAACATCATAAATGGACCTAATAAACTTTTAAACATTGATGAATTATATATTAAATAATATATGAGTAATGATACTTCGCCTATACTTATTGCTGAACCAGTTACCATTGCACCATTTGCTAAAGCACCATTTTTTATTAAAGATTTCATACATTTCATTAAATTTGAACTTATACTGTCAGTTTTATTAAAATCTTCACTAGTTTCAATTGATGAAAAAGTTCTTTCAGTTTTAGAATATTTTTTAAATCTACAATTGCAATTTACACTCATTGTTTCTGGTTTATAATTTAGATAAGTACAAGTTGATTCACATACTGCATAATTTTTATAAAGTTTTTTTCTTTGCTTAAAAGTAAGGTCGCTATCACCAATAGAATAAATAATACAAGGATCAGTATAAAAAGTATCATTTGGATTAAATATATCATATCCATCATTATATGTTTCATTTAAGTTAATGGGTAAAACATCTTGATTAATTGGTACTGTATAAGTAAAATTAGTATCATTACATAATGATGTATTTAATTCTTGAATTCCATTTTCTGTATTTATCATAATTTTAAATTCAATTTGATTAACTAATTCTTTTGGTCTTGGAATAATAGTTTTATAATATATTAATTCATTTTCATTTTCAATTGAATATTCTTTCATTAGTCTTTCCTTACATACTTCACTTATATTTAAATCATGGCAATCTATACATTTAATTTCTTTACATTTTATTTCATTTTTAAAATTGTCATCTAATCCTGCATAACATTCACATTCTTTATTTAAAACTTGTTGTGAATATTGAGGGCATTTATCAAGACATAATAATTTCTCGAATAAATATGGAGCATCTTGACCACATTTATTTACACATTCACTTTTTGAAGGATTATAAATAGGATAATCTTTAGGACATTTTGTTAAACATTGTTTTAAATCAGAAGAATAATATTTTGCATTAAAAGGACAATAATTTGATGAATTATATAAACATGAAGTAGAACTTATTGAAGGATCATAATACCATTTTTTCGAAGAAGTAACAGGTTCAGGACATAAAATACATTTATTGTCATAAAAAACATAACCTGACTTACAACTTTTTTGTTTTATATTACAATTATTAACATCTAAATTATAATCATTTTTACATGAGTCACATAAATTATCAGTTGAATTCCCTGCTATACTACATGAATAACAAGTTGAATAACATGTAGAAAGTGATATTGTACAATCATTTCCAAAATAATATAATGATTCAATTTTATTAGGTAAAGTATTTAAATAATCTACTTTCATAGGACTGATATTCTCCTGATAAAAAGAAAAAATAATAGGAATATTTGAAATTTTTTCTTTATCAGGTCCTATTATAACTGCATTTTTATTATTAGAATTTACAGATAATTTAACTTCATTATCTCTATTTTTTATTTGAATCCCATATAATGATGATGGAATTTGGATTTTAGGAGCTGAAGATATAATATCAATTGTTTTACTTACTCCAGTACCTATTATCATATTTCCAGAAGTACATTTAGGTTCATCATAATAATTTGGGAAATCTATTAAATAAATATATGAATTTTTCCATCCTGTGATAATTATATAAGTATTTGAAATAACTTCGGGTTGATTAATTGATGAAAAAGTAACATCAAAAGAATTAATTGGTTTAAAACTTAAAGTTGTTGATGGACTAGTTATATGTTCTATTGAAATATGACTACCATCAAAATACACTGGATTATAATCATTTTTCTTTTTTGAAAAACCACTAAAGGAATTTATTGATGGGGATTTACCATATGATATTTTATTGATTGAACCAAATTCATATTTTGTATTTTGAACAATAAGAGGTAAATGATAATAATTTCCATTTTTATCTTTTAATCCAATAACATATCTAAAAAGCTTAGTATCATCATTTGGATTAAAATGATTTTTTGTAAGTACCATTTCAGTAATATTATAAGCAGTATTAAATTTTTGCTTACTTGGTAAATTTCTTTCAGTAATATTTCCATAAAGATAATAAAGACCATCATTTTCAAGATATAAACACAAATAATTTGATGTAATAACACTAATACAACCTAAAGTTTGTTGATATGAAGAACTTAAAGAAAAAGTAGACTCAAAATTCAAATTATGACTATAAGTTAATAATTGATCACTTCCAATATTAAAAACAAATATATTATAATTTGTTTTTCCATTTTTTTTTTCAACATAAGTTACAAAAAGATAATTACCATTAATACTATCAATAGTACATTTTTGATTATTTGGACTAATTGAAAAATGTTCATTTGAATATGCAAAAGATTGTTTTTTTTCTAATTTAGTTCTATTTGACACTATTTCTACATAAAGTGTCATTACAAGATATTTATTTGTACAAGCAAGATAATAATATGAACCATTAATTTGAGTAAATGATGTAGTTTCTTTTGGTGAATCATCTACATTATCATCAAATTTGGCATAATAATAATCAAAATTATTTTTCACTAATCTAATTGCTTTTGGATGAAGTAAATAAAAAGTATATGCAATGAAATTTACATCATATACTGCTTCATTTAGTTTAGATGCTCTAATATTTATTATATCGTTTAAAGATTTTTCTAAAGTAATTATAAGACATATTGATAAAATTAATATCTTCATTTATATTTTTTTCAATAATCCTATTTATATACATAATTTATAATTTTCTTTAATAATTTTTTTTATTTTATATTTAAAATTAAGGTTATAATTGCCTTTTTTATGATTTGAAAAAAGCTCTATTTTTTTTAATTCAAGCTAATAATTTATAAAGTATTTTATTAATTAAAAATTGATTAATTGTAATTTAAGAAAATTTTTTTGAATAATTTATGCTTTTTTAATCAATCCAAAAAATTCTTGTTTTAAATGACTTTGTTAAATTCAATATATTTAAAATATAATTAATATTTCATCAGAAATATATTTATTAAATAATAAGTGTTTTGTAATATTAAACTTTTTAAAATTAATTTATGGTAAATAAATTAATAAAATGATATTTAATAAGAGAAATGCTATTTTATAAAATATTTGAAATCATAATATCAAAATTAATTTAAATATTAAATATTTATATATAATTTAATCTTTTATTTATAAGAATAAAACATTTAATTTTTAATTTTAATTTTACCAAAGTATTTTTTTAATTATATTTTTAAAGACATAAATATTATATCAACTATAAATAATATTAAAGATAAATTATCAATGAGATAATATTTATATAAATAAATTAATTTATTTAAATTTGAATTGATATTAATTGATTATATATAATAAAAACTTAATATTTTAGGATTAATTATTATCTATTAGTAAAAAAATCAATATATATTATAACTTTTAATATTATCCTCAAAAAATAAAATTCAAAACTTCAAAAATTAAATTAAAAAAATTAATTAAACAAAAATAAAAATAATAAATATTTATAATGGATATAATAGAAAAAAAACTAGAAGAGGAATCATTTCTCGAAAAAAAAGGTTTATATGGAAAATTATCAATTTTATCAGTATTATCCCAACACATAGCAATAGGTTCAATATTACCTTTAGCTCAAACATCAATGTATTTCATATCATATTTGTCATATAATAATCCAAAAATAACTCCATCAGACATATATTTTTTTTTACCAATATTAACATTTGGAGGAGCAATTTTTGGTTTTATAGGAGGAATATTAAATAATAAATATGGACCAAAATTAACAATATTATTTGGTAATACAATTTTTATGATAAATGGTATTTTTTTATATTCTATTGAAAGATTATTTTGGTGCTATATTATCTTTTTTATTTATGGTGCAGTAGTAGGAATTTCACTTAAAATTGCAAATGTAAATATGGTTAAATATTATTTTGATAAAAAAGGTTTAGTTATGGGATTAACTAGTTCAATTAATTCACTTATTTCTTCTGGGATTATTACTTTTGCCGAAAAAATTGTTATCAATCCTAATTCTTATACACTTCATGGTGAAAAATTTTATCCTAAAGAAATTGGATTTAATTATAAAAAATTTTCTTTGTGGAGTGTAGTTATTTGTGGAATCTCTACTGTAATTACTTTACTTTTACTTAAACCTTTCCCTAAATTTTTAGAAAAGCAACATCATAATAAAAAAAATGAAGAAAATGAAGAAAAAGAAATTTTACTTCCTATAAATGAAAATGAAAAAATTTCAGAGGAGTTATCAAATTCATTTGTTGATGAATATACTCAACCAAAATTATTATTTGAAATAGAAGGAAACGACGTAAATAAAAACATAGAAAATAATAATAATGAAAATAATGAAAAAATAAATGAAGAAGATGAAGAAGATAAAAAAAGTGTAATGACATTTACTCAAATTAAAAAAGCATCAACTTCATTTAGATTTTGGAGATTATTTTTAATAGCAATATCAAGAGGTCCAATATCATTATTATTACAATCAACATTAAGAAATATTGCAACTGTTGAAGTTTATCAAGAAAGTGTTACAACGACATTAATTCAAAATATAGCAACAATAAGACCAATAATAAATGCTTTTTTAAATCCTCTTTTAGGTCTTTTAAGTGATAGATTTAAATATAAATATTTTTTAATTTTTATACATTTGTCTTATATTATTTTTGGTATTTCATATCCTTTCATATTAAAAAATAATATTTTAGTTTATATTTGGATTTTGTATTTTACTATTCCTCATGCTATGATTTTAATTTCAACTCCTCCTCATTTGATGAAAGTTTTTGGTATGAAACATTATATTGAAGTAAGTGGTCTTTATGGTTTTTCTACAATTATAAATTCTACTATTTCTAGTACTTATGCTTATATTATTGAAAGTATTTTTAAATTTGAATTGGAAAAAGGATATAAAATTATGTTTATTAGTTCTGGATTATTATGTATTGTTTCTTTTTTTTTGGGATTATCAGAAGAGGAAACTCCCTTTGATTATTCGGATTAATATCCATTATAATTATGATATATTGCAATTTATTTTCTAATGTATTATTAGGATATATTTAATATAACTAAAATTATTTATATTAATAATTCTTAATTGATTAATTATCATTTCTTGAAAAATTATTTAAAAAAAATAAAAAAACAAAAAAAAAATTTAATAAAAAAAAATATATAATTCCCTTGAACAAAAAAATGAACTCTTTAGAAAAAACTACAGAAATTCTTTTTGTAGGCCACTGTACTCGAGATGAAATAACAATAAATTCTGAAACTCAAAAAATCCCAGGAGGAGGAGTATATTTCGGAAGTATGAGTGCAGGATATTGTTCCCAATCTCAAAACTTAGAAACAACTTTAACAGTCTTAACAATTGGAAACCCATCTGACTTAACAGAAATAAACACAGAATGTGAAAAAGCAAAAGTTTCACTTCATATTCTCCCAGATTCACACACAACAACATTTTGTCATTCATTCATAGACAACGACCCTGATAAAAGAGTATCAACAGTACCAAAAATAGCACGTTCATTTACATTAGAAGACATAAAAGATTACAAATCAAAATTTACATATGTAAATCCACTTTTCTATGGTGAAATACCATCAAATTTATTTAAAGATTTAAAAGAAAGAACAGAAATGCTTTCTGTTGATTCACAAGGTCTTCTTAGAAATTTAATAGAAGATAAATTAATATTAAAACCACCTGAAGAATTAAAAGAAATTTTTAAAAGTGTTGATATTTTAAAAGTTGATTTAGTAGAAGCTAAAGTTTTAACTGGGAAAGATGATTGGGAAGAAGCTTGTAGAGATTTAATTAATATGGGAGTTAAGTTTGTTATTTGTACTAGAACTGATGAAGTTTCTGTTATGGATAAAGATTATAATCATAATACTTCTTTATTTGGAGAATGGAGTCTTATTGGAAGAACTGGAAGAGGTGATACTGTTAGTGCTGCTTTTATTTTATTACATTTTGTTAAGGGAATGGAAAGACAGAAAGCTTTGGATATTGCTGCTAAGGCTACTGGGAAAAAAATGATGCATCCAGGTGCTGCTAAAGCTGAAGATTTTATGGAATAAATTTTTTTTTTGTTTTTTTTTACTTTTCATTTATTTTGTATTATTAGATGGAAAGTGAAATTAAAACTATTATAGAATTGTTTTATTTTAAATTAATTTTTTTATAATATTTTTTTTTATTTGGTTTATTCATTTTATTTTTTGGGTTATAGAAAATTAATTTTTCTATATTTTTTAGATTTTATTTAATGTTTTTTCTCAAAACATATTATTAGTAATTAAATATGGATTTTACTTTTTTAAAACAAATTTTTATAAATTTTTTTAATTACTTAAAAAAATATTTAAATAATTTTACATTTTGTATTGTATTATTTAAAATTTTTTATCATCATAAAATGTTAAATTTTCCATTATTTTATCTTCATCCATTCCTTCTATTTTCATTTTATCTTCTAATTTCTTTTTTAAATCATTTAATCCATTTTCATCTAAAAATAATGAAACAAAAGTAATTAATTCTGAAATCTTACTATTTTTTTCTGTTCTTAAAATATTTTTATCTTCAACTTCAATAATATCTTTAATAAATTGTTCATCATTTATAACTACACCCATTTTTTTTTCAAAATAAATTTTTTCTTTTAATTTTTCAATTTTATCATTATTTTCCCACTCTGTTATATTATTAATACTATTAATCTCATTTATTTTATCCAAATATTCTTCTGGAATTTTTTTATCTTTTATACTCTCTTTAAATAATTTTAATGATATCATATAATAAAAGTTATTTTTTGATTTAGAAAGAAATAATAAACTTTTTAAAGCTAATAATACTTTTTCCTTTTTTAAAAAATATTTAACACAAGCAAAATGAGTAAAATTATCTTCAGTAATATTTTGTAATTTTTTAAGCATATTATATAAATCATTTTCAATATCATTTAATAAATCTTTAACAGTAGTAAATTTATATTTATTAAAAGTAGCATTTTTTTTCATCTCTTCAAATTCATCAATTAAACTTTTTTCAATATTATCTTTATTATTCTCAACATAATTATAAATAAAATCTAATTTCATAATAGTATCATAAACATATTTATTATTACTAATTTTATCCAAATAATTAATTGTTTTATATAAATCACTAATCATATATCTTCTTAAGCAAAAATTATAAAAATCAGTTTGATCAGAAATAATAGAATTAAAAGTATTAATAATACTTTTAAATAAAAAATGAGCATTTACAATTTTTTTATTTTGAAGAAAAGCATTACCACATTCATATTCATACCATAAACATTGGAAATAATCAACATTTTCTTCAATTAGAGGATCTTTAACAAATTCATTCATAATATTTAAACCTAAATCTACTTGTCCAATTCTAGTATAAATTTTAGCAAATTTAGCATTTAAATATCTATCCCCAAAATCTAAATTTCTTGCTTTATCATAAGCATTTAAACTTAAAGATAACATATATGAATGCTTTAATATTTTTGATTTTAGCATATAAAATTCTACGACACTTTTTGTTATTTCTATTGCTTTATCTATATAATTTAATGCCTTTTCATTTTCTCCTAAAAAAGAATAATGTGAACTTATATAAAAATAAACCCATGATATATTTGCACTATTATCTAATACTTCTGTTACTATATTTTTTGATTCTATATTATTTAAATATTTTGTAAATATTTCTTCTATTGTTTTTATTTTATATTTTTGTAATTGATATATAAATTTTACATTTTTGAAAAATGATGGTATTGTAATTTCAACTTGTTTTAAAAAGTATTCTTCAAATAATTTTTTAAATGTTTCTCCAGTTGAAAATGCAAGTTCTAATTTAAAAACAATTTTACTTTTAGGATACTTTGTTTTTAATTCATTTATTAATATATTATATAATTTATTAATAAATTCATTATCTTCATTTAAGCATAATAAATCATCATATTTCTCAGGTTTAAATTTTTCATCATTAATTTGAATAATAAAATACCAAATAAAATAATTAATATTTTCACAATTTAAACCAAAAGCTTTTTTACAATAATCAAGAGCAATTTTATAATTTTTACAAATCAAAGCATTTTTAACAATATTTTCATAAAGCATAACTTTATCAATAAAAACATCTTTAAAATGAATCAAATAATCCATAGCTTCAACATAATGTTTTTGTTTATTTTTTAAAAAAGCAATAAAAATTTTAATTTCATGTACTTCTTGTTTTTTCAAAGAACTAAAGGAAATTTTTTCAATAGATTCAAGAGCACTAATAGCACTATTATAATTACCAATTAAAGTATTAGCAAAAGCATAAGAAACCCAATTTAACATTAAACCAGGTCTACAATCAATTGCTTTTCTTGATGTTTCAACAAAAGAATTTAATTGTCTTAAATATAATTGAAGATATGATAAATCTCTTATAACATTATAATTTGTAGGATCATTTTTATTTGCTTGAATATAACATTTTAATGCTTGGGAATAATTCCCATCTTCCTTTAAAAATAATGCATAAAAATGCCAAGCTATTGCACTTTTCATATTTATTTTTAAAGCGGAGTTTATACATTTTTTTCCTTCTTCTTTTTGGCTTAAGTAATACATTGATAAACCTTTTAAAGCTAAGGCTTTTTCTTCTTTTTCATTTTTTTCTAATATTTTGTTACATGTTTCTTTACATTTTTCGTATTGTTTGTTGTCGAATAATTTTAATGCTTCTTGAAATTTGTCTTTTTGTTTAGACATATCAAATTGGAAAATATATTATTTTCTAATATTTTTTTTTATTTTTTTTTTTAATTATTTTTTATTAAGGTTTTTTGATTGAATTAATAAAAAATAATTTTTTAATAAAATTTTATAAAAATAAATAAAAATTTTTGAATGGGAAATGATTGTTGTAAAAGAACAATTGTATTAACTCCAAAAGGAGAAAAATATCATAATCTTTTAGTATTATGCTTTTTTATTGATCTTGTTTTTTTATTTATTAGAATATTTTGTGGAAGATATGATGGTATTTTTTCAACTGCAATAGAATTACTAATATTCATAATGACTTTCTTAACTTGTCATTATATTGTTGCTGGATTTTTAGTTTTTTTTACTCTTTTTGATATTTTTTTTACTCTTTTATTTCTTGGTCAAAGATTACAAAATAAAATTCAAAATGTAAATGATACTTTTTTAGAGAAAAAAATACATAAAATTGGAGTTTTTATTGAAATTTGTTTTTTAATTTTTTTAATAATATTAATATATGTTGCATTTAAATCATATAAAGAATTTAAAGCTATTGCTTTTGGTCAAATTGAAGAAGGATATGAACCTTTAAATAAAGAAGAAAATATATATAATGGAATTAATAATAGTAATAATATTACATCAAATACTAATGATAGAAAAAATAATAATGGAGAATTTGTTCCTTTTTCAGGTCAAGGTTATGTCGTTGGTGGAAATTAAATAATTTGTTATATTAATTTTATATTTTCACAAAAAAATATTTAAACATGTTATTAAAATATAAATTTAAATAAAAAATTAAAAAATCATTTATTATTTAAATATCAAAAAAAGAAAAAACTTTAAAAAAAATGGGAAATTGTAATGTATGTAAAAAACATCAAAACGAATATGAAATAGACACCACAAAATACAACCAACTAAGTAAAACAATTTAATCATTTAAAAAAAAATATAGCATCCAAAATAAAATCTTCACAAGAAGACTTATCAAAAATCTTAAAAATCCAATCAACTTACCGTACCCACCTAACAAAAAAAAAGTTAAAATCTTCATCATTCCTTCAAAAAAATCAAAACTTATTAAAACCAAATATTTCAAGACCCCAATTTCAATCCAAGTCGGACTCAAACCCAAAAATTCCAGAAGAAGATCTTCAAAATCTTTTAAAAAAATATCCTCCTTTAAACGACCAGATAAAAATCCATCTTCATCCTCCAATAAACTATAGTAATTCCTCAACATACTATGGTGAATTATCAATTAATAATAATGAACGTCATGGTCGTGGAATTCAAATATGGAATGATGGTTCAAAATATGAAGGATACTGGAAAAATGATAAAGCAAATGGAAAAGGAAAATTAACACATGCTGATGGTGATGTATATGAAGGTGAATGGGAAGATGATAAAGCAGATGGTTATGGTACTTATATTCATATTGATGGTGCTACTTATATTGGTTTTTGGAAAAAAGATAAACAAGATGGAAAAGGAAAAGAAATTTGGCCTGATGGTGCTTTATATGAAGGTGATTATAAAGAAGGAATGAAAAGTGGTAATGGAAAATTTAAATGGGCTGATGGTTCTTCTTATGAGGGACAATTTTATGAAAATAATATTAATGGTAATGGAATTTATACTTGGGCTGATGGGAGGAAATATATTGGAAGTTGGTTAAATAATAAAATGGATGGACAAGGAGTTTTTACTTGGCCTGATAATAGGAAATATCAAGGAGATTATAAAGAAGATAAAAAAGAAGGTTTTGGAGTTTTTGAATGGAGTGATGGAAGGAAATATAAAGGTTTTTGGAAAAATGGGAAACAAGATGGTGAAGGGGAGTTTTTTAATAATACTACTAATACTTGGAGGAAAGGTATTTGGAGTGAAGGGAAAAGGACTAGATGGCTTGATGAGGATGATACTAATATTAGTTAAAAATGTTTTTTTTATTTTATTATTATTTCTTTTTTCATTTTTTTTCTTTGTATTTGTTTATTTTGCAAATTTTTATTTTTAATTTTACTTTTTTAATTTTTTAATATTGATTAATTATTTATAATTAAATATAAAAAATTATTATATTATTAGGTTAAAATTTTTTTAATTTTATTTATATATTTTTTATTTTTTTGAAGCATAAATCAAGATATTACGTGTTGATATTATTTCATTAAAAATTTTTACCAATTTTACTTTTTCAATTCCATTTTCAATTAAATATATAATTCTATCCAAAGCAATAATATATTCAACTAATTTAGCAAATTTCATTCTAATCATATTTACACTCCATAATATTTTTTCCTTACCTTTATGATTAGATAAAAACTCCTTTAAAACAACATCAATATTTTTAATAATATAATCTTTTTTCTTATTAATACTTTCATTATTTTTATCAATATCCTTAAAAAACTTTAACAAATAATCTTTAAAAGATTCATTTTCCTCTAAATCAATTTTTCCAAAACCATATGTCCAAGAATATTCATTAATATAATCATCAAAAAAAACTTGAAGTAAAGTTCTATAATAAAACTTCTTATACATAATAGAATCAATTTGTTCAGTTTCAGTATTATTTTGCATAGCAGAATTTCTTGCTGTTCTAGTTAAAAATAAATCAGGATAAATTTTAATAATATGTTGACTTAAAGGATAACCAATTTCATCAAAATTATAATTAAAAATACAAGTTTTTTCTAAAAAATCTCCTTTAACAGTATAACCAATTGTATTATAATAATTTTGAAATAATATTGAATTTTTTGCTTCTGGTGTAATATATTCTGTTAATAAATTCATACAACAACCAACAATTGCTAAATTTGAAAAGCATTTATATTTAATAAATACTTTTAAAGTATCTGATGTTAAATTTCCACAACTATGTAAACCTAGTAAAAAAATATTATTTTCTGTTTTATTTTTTGATATTAAAATTTCTTTTATTTTTTCATCATAAAATTTTTGAAAATTATTTGCAGTTACTATACTATATAAAACAAAGAAATTTTCTTTATTATTATTAGAATTTGATTTCTTTATTAAATTTTCTTTCATATCTATTCCAATATATAAACAATTTTTATTATGTGATAATATTGTTTCTGTTAAGTATGATTTTCCACATCCCATTTCTAATAAAGTTTCTATTTTTTCTTTTGGAGATATTTTATCTATAAAATTTGATAATTGTTCTACTTCATGTTCTTTTTTAACTTTGAATATACTTTTTTTACTTTTTCCCATATTTAAAGGAATTTTAAATAAATCTACATCTTTATTTCTTTCTATTATTGAGTCATTTATTAATATATTTAATTCTTTTGATAAGGAAACATATAAATTATCTTCATTTTCATTTATTAGAATTTGAGTACTTAATAATTTATTAAAGTCATATTTATATTTTTCTAATATTTGAATAGTGTCTTTTATTAATTTATCTTTTGATAATTCCTCATAAATATTTTTTTTGAATACATTGTTTAAGTTGATTAAACATATATGTTGGATTTTTTTATATAAAATTATCATTTTATCTAGCAGAATATAATATTTTCTTAAATCATCATTTATATTTGAAGGAATTTTTTCACTTGTTTTTTCCATAAAAAATATTTATCTTATAAATTATTATTCAATGTATAAAAAATTAAAAAAAAAACCATTAATAAAATATATATACTTGATTTAAAAAAAATATATAACAATTTACAATATTAAAAATATATTTTATTCAAAATAAATATTAAAAAAACATTAATACATAGACATTTTCTTATCAATTTCATTTAAAATAAATTTCAATTCATCTTTATTCATATCTTTCAATAAAAAAGAAATACTATTCATAACTCCAACATTACTAATTTTTTGTGGAGTATTATATCTTTCTCTATATGAATTTTCTTCAAATTCTCTTTCACTTTCTCCAAAATAAAAATTCCTATTACCATATTGATTGGCTTTATTATAATTTTTATTATCATAATAATCAAAATTTCTTTCTTTATTTTTTTCCTTAGCAAAATCTCTTTTATAAGGATTATTCATGTTATTATAATTTCTAAAATTAGCATTATTCTCATTATTATAATAATTCCCTTTTAAAGAATAATTATCTAAATTATGAGCACCTTCTCTTTCATCATCACTTATAGCTTTATCATCTAAAATTTCTAAAAAAGGAAGATATCTTATTACAATTAAACGATATCCTGGTTTTGAACAAATTGGATTTTGACCTAACCATAATTTTTTTAAATTAGTACAATTTCTTAAATGAATTAATTCTGTAAAATCTGATATTAAATTATCTTGAAGTGATAATATTGTTAAATGTTTTAAATTATCAAATCCTTTTAATGATCTTATTTGATTTCTACTTAATGTTATTTGTTCTAAGTTTGACATTTCTTTTAGGATTTCTATATTGTCTATCATTTGATTGAAAAGTTGAAGTTGGGTTATTGATGCTAAATTATATACTTTTGCTTTCCTCATTATCATTTCTTTTGTTAGTGTTGCCATTGTTTTTTCTATTTTTAGGTTTTTTATTTAATTTTAATTTATTTTTTAAATTGTTTTTTTTTAGACTTTTTAAGGTATAATCAAAATTTTTCAATAACTTTTTTTAATATTTATTTTATAATTAATATAATATTAAAAATTTAATTTTTATTTTTTTGTTATATATTTTCCACTTATTTTAAATCAAAAATTAAAAATTTAAAAATGACTGAATTAAAACCAAAAAAAGAAATCCCAAAATTTAAAATAATATTCCTTGGTGATCAAGGAACAGGAAAATCATGTATCCTAAATAGATTTGTAGATGATAAATTTGATGAAAATTACCAAGCAACAGTAGGATTAGATTTTCAAAGTAAAAATGTAAAAATAGATAATCAAGATATTCATTTATTATTATATGATACAGCAGGGCAAGAAAAATTTAGATCTTTAATTCCAATGTATACTAGAGATGCAAATATTATAATGTTAGTTTATGATATAACAAGAAAAGAAAGTTTTACTAATATTCCAATTTGGATTAAAGATTTAACAAATGTTAAATTTGAAGAAGTTATTTTTGTTTTAATTGGTAATAAAATTGATTTAAATGATAAGAGAGAAGTTAATAAAGAAGAAGGTGAAAAATATTCTGAAGAAAATAATATGATTTTTGAAGAAGTTAGTGCCAAAACAGGAGAAAATTTCCCTGAATTGTTTTATAATAAAATTTTCCAACAAATTGCTCTTAAATTCAAACCTGGAGTTCAAGGAACAATAAATGATATTCAAGAAATGAAAATTAAAATAGGAGATGATGATAAAAATAATAATAAAAAGAAAAAATGTTGTAAATAATCTATTTAATAAATAAATATAAAAAATAAAACAAAAGAAAAATATATTAATTTTTAAAAAAAAAAATTAAAAAACTAATTAATCTAAACAAAAAAAAATTAATATTTTACCAAGATACAAAAATATGAGTGAATTAACAGAGAAAGAACAAGATATAAAAAACTTAATAATAGGTCAATGTC
>Ga0256407_10008157_pt1 | contig 15479 bp, 6 predicted proteins | sample RumenRJG_04DNA_FD_193489 | JGI IMG/M metagenome (GOLD analysis project Ga0256407, IMG submission 193489) | Bovine rumen microbial communities from Lethbridge, Alberta, Canada - RJG_04 | ecosystem: Host-associated > Mammals > Digestive system > Stomach > Rumen | place: Canada: Alberta | collected...
ATAGACATACGGCGTCCGCAGCTCGGTCGCGTTCGGATTGTCCGAACGATACCACAGCGCCACGGCGAGGTCGTCCGGCGTTGCCTTGACGGCACCGTCCTCCTGCTGCGACGTCAGCGCAATGCGCTTCGTGTCGGCGCCCAGTTGCAACAGCACGCGCTGCTCCTCCGCAACGGCCGTTGTCGATTCGCTTAGCGCGATGCCAAAATCGCTCAGCCCGACGCCGCTGACCTCCCAGGACTTGACCACAACGCCGCTGCGCACTCTCTGGATGATGCCGCGGCGAATGCCGTTGATCCTCGCCCCGCTGCCGCCGGAGAACACCATCGAGCTGATCCCGGACAGGCCATTGGCGCGCACGTTGGTGGCGTAAAACACCGGCTCGCCGTTGTAGAGGGCGAGGTTCATCACGCCCGTGGACGCCTGCTGGGGGTTGCCGTCCATATCGGAGTAGACGATCTTGGTCACGCCGCCGTAGGCGGACGCGTCCGTCGCCGCGTCGAGCCAGAGGAAGATATTGAGCGTGTCGTTTCGCGACGCAGGCTCACGCGAGACGATCGAGGTCCACTGCTTCGCCTCGGGGTTCACCTCGATCAAATTCTCCGTGAAGTTGACCGTGATGTCCGCCGCGTTCGGATTCGCGGGGTTGTTGTTGTACTTTTCGATGTGCTGCGAGTAGGCGTAGGGGATCGCCTCGCTGGTGCTGTAGGCGAGCCTCGTCAGCTCCTGCCCCGCGTCGTAGAACTGCTCGTACTCGCTGTTGGCGTTGAGCCGCAGCTTTCCCGGACCGTTCACGAGGTAGAGCGCGACGCCCGAGACGTGCCAGTTGAGGGACGAGGTGCCGCGCACATGGAACACCATGCGGTTGATCTGCTTCACGTCCCGCAGCTCAAAGAAGAACCGGTCCGTATGGTTCGCGCGGAACATCCAGTCGGGGTCGCTGACCGCCATGCCGCCGACCTGCTCGGAATAGTTCTTGCTGTGGCGCTGATACTCGTACATCGCCTCCACAATGTCGCCTGTGGATCCGGTCTCCGTGGACGTGGAATGATGGTCGTAATACACGTCCGCCGACAGTGCGCCCTTAAACTGCTCCGTCGGGGTATCATAGCTGTCCGTCTGGATCGCCGCCATCAGCTTGACGGAGTAGGTCATACCGTCCACCAGATAGGTCTGGGTCAGATCGTCCGCGCTGCGTCCCTTCTGGCCGCGGATGGACTCGCTTGCGCCCTCGTCGCGGTAATCAATACCGATCCAGCCGACCTGGCTGACGATCCACGTCGGCGAAAGCGAGGCGTTGACGGTCTGTGTGATCTCGATGGAGTCGATCTCCAGCTTGTCGAACTTGTCGCTGTCGCCCGAGATGTCGTCCGGCACGATCTGCACCGCCGTCACGTCGCCGTAATCGCGGTTGGTGGGGATCGTGAAGGTCTCCGCCTGATTGGCGCGGAAGCCGTCGCCGGAGAGCTGTTGGTTCGCGAGCACGTAGCCGCTGCTGCCGCCCTCAAAGATCAATCGGAAGTGGAACAGGTTCTTCGAGCCGCTGTCGCCGTTGCCGGAGATCGAGACGATGGTGTTGCCGACGTGGACGGTCACCTTGTACTTCACCGCCGAATCCACGAAGCCGAGATCCTGCGAGGCGTCGTCATACGTCATGTTGTAGCGCAGCTGCGCCCAGTTCAGTGTTTGCCGCGTCAGCACGTCGACGCCGCTCTGACCGTTGCCGGTCACCGTCGGGCCGACGGACTCCGGCTCCTGCCCCGGCTGGATCAGCACCGCACCCTGCGAGCCGTCCTTGTACGCATAGATCTTATCCGCGATGACATAGCGGTCGAACCGCCGGTCGCTGGTCATTCCATTGACGGAAACCGTCTCCCAGCTGACGCTGCGCTTGAGCGGGCCGTCCCGAATGACCGAGATCGCGCAGTTCGCCATTTGCCATTCATCGCCGGTGCCGGCCTTGCCGTCGATCCACGTCCGGACGTCCGTGATCTCCTTTGCCTTCGGCAGCGTGACGACAAAGCGCAGCGTCTGACCCTCCGCGACGCCGGTATAGTACCCGAAATCGCTTCGGCTGCCCGGCCAATAGCCGTAAAACTCCCGAACGCGCTCGCGCACCTGAATGGTGCCGGAGCGCTGCTGCTTTCCCTCAAGATCGGTAAAGGCAACGCTCATCAGGATGTCCGAGGAGGTTCCCGCCCCCGGAACGTCATCGGTGGTCAGTTCGATCAGGAACGTATCCGAGCGGGACGGCTCCCGCGTAAGGATGTCGCCGTCGCGGAAAGCGCGGAGCGTGATGCCGTTTGTTCCGACGACCTCCGCCTCGCCGTTGATGCTGCCCGCCGAAAGGAACGCGTAGGGCTTACTTTTGAACTCGTAGCGGATCGCTCCCGCGGACTCGTCCACCTTGGCGCTCACGACGGAGCTTTCCTCAGCACGGCCCTCCGCGGCGTCGAACAGGTACACCGCCGTCGTCAAAAGCGCGGCGTCGTCCTTCATGCTCTCGGCTTCGCGCGCTTCGCCGATCGCGGCGCTCGCCGTGAGCCTGCCCTTTTCGCGAATCGTTTTGCCGCCCAGCGTCAGGGTAATGGTGCTCGTCTCGCTGAACGTGCCGAAGTCCGGCAGAAATACGGAAACCACCATGCTCTCGCCCTGCTGGGCGAGGCCGGCAAGGGGTTTGTCGGTCTCCGCCCCCAGTTCGCGCGCGTATTCCGCCGAGTTGACCACGGCGGGGATCTCCGCCGTGCGCGTCGCGCCATAGCGGTCGATGTAGCGCAGGCTCAGGAGCATATCCTCCAACGGGTGCATAGTGTCCAGCGTGTTCCCGTCTTTGCTCAGCGAAAGGCACTCCAGCCCCGCGCCGTAGACGTCCGCAAAGTCAAAGCGGATCGCCATGGTGTGACCCTTATCATGCTGCATCGAATGCGTCTTGTAGGCGTCGTCGAAGCTGGTTTGCAGCTCCAGATCGCCCGGGGCGCGCTGGGCGCTGTCGGCGGCGCTCATGCGGATCAGCTTGTCGCCGGTCCATGAAATGCTCCTGCCGTCCTTGCAGCTCTCGGCGATCAGCTCGCCCTCAAAATCAATGTAGGTCTCGTTGCCGAGATCGTTCCAGCGGTACAATCCGCCGACGCTGTCCACGCGGAAAACGCGCACACCCTGCGTGGTCCACGTCCCGCGGGAGCCGACAAAGATCTGAATGTTGTCGATCCGGTCGATCGGCTCGTTCGTGGTGAACAGATACTGATCCACCTGATACGACTGGAACGGCGTCCGGTTGTCCAGCACGGAGGCGTCCGCGCGGTAGCCGTACCGTTCATAGAACAGGTTGTCTCTGTCCTTTTGCTCCGAGCTGACGGCGTTTGCCACCGCATAGGACTCTTTCAGTGAGTTGGCGTGTGGGAACAGCAACGTGCTGTTCAGCTCGACCGTGCTGCCCGCCGCGCCGTCATAGGTGATGATGAAGAACTCGACCTTCTTCTCATCTCCGGTGGATACGCCGGTCGTAACCTCCAGCATGTACTGATGGTCCGTCGCATGGGCGCTCGGCGCCAGATACAGCGCGCACAGCAGCAGAAGCGGCGCGAGGGCGAAAAGCCCGATCCGCCGACGGGTGGTCTTGCGTTCGTAATATGTTTTTTTCAGAACGGTATGTCTCATTCCATTTCCCCCGCACATCACGATGCCGAGATCGTCTCAAGGTACTGGTTCAGGTCATTCAGCGTCATCGGTGCGCTGGTCTTGCCCTCGCTGCGCATCCGGTCAAATACGGTCTCCTGCGGCTCCGTCGGATTCGCGGCGCCCGACAGGAACGCGAGGATGTCAAACTCGCCCTCCTCGTTGGCAGTCTCCTCGCTCTCGTCGGTCTCCTCATCCTCAGGAACGCTCACCGGCTCCGACGGCTCGCTGTCGGCAAAGAGCATGTCGAAGATCGACCCGATGCCGGAATCCTCCTCCGGCTCGTCATCGTCCGGCTCGTCCGACTCCGCGAAACGATCCTTCGGTTCATCATCGTGCTGTTCCTCCGGCTCGTCATAGATGGTCTGCCACGCGTCCTCCGTCTCAGCGGGTTCGTCTTCTTGCGCCGCGGCGTTTTCCAGCTGCTCCAAGCGCTTTTTCAGCCGCGCGATCTCCGCGTCCTTCGCGCGCAGCTCCGCGTCCCGATCTTCTTCCCACGGCTCGTCATCATCCATGGAAAACAGCGGCTCGTCGTCAACGTCGGACGCGTCTGCGCGTCCCATGCGTCGGAACGCTTCAGACATATTGCCGAACATACCCGTCAGCGCGCCCATCATGGCGGAGACCGAAGAATCGGTGGGCTGCTCCGCGGCGCCCTTCGGCACACTCCCGGTCGCAGGCGCCGCGACGGCATCCGCCTTCGGCGCAATCGGCGTTTCCTCCGGCTGCGCCGGCGCATAGTCCGCCCGATCGAACTCCCGGAATGCCACGCTTTGCTGCGATACGGCGGCGGCTTCTTCAAAGTCCTCCGCGCCTTTTCGCTCCGCGACGGCCTGTTCGTGCGCGTCGCGGCTCTCCGCGATGAAGTCCTCCCACTTTTCCCTGCCTTCCTCGCCGACAAAGTACCGGCTGACGAAGTCGCGATCCTCAAACATGGAGATCATGCTCGGCCCCGTCTCCACGCGGAAGGTGGAGCGGCTGGTGGGGCTCATGATCGTAAACGCCTGACCACGCGGCGCCTGCACGATTTGCTCCTGCTCCGTCTCATTGATGCCGCCCGCGTTCTCGTAGAGCTTCACAAGGTCTTGGATGTCATTCGGCGCGAGGGCGAAGATAAAGCTGTACTGACAGGCGTTGATGATCGCGGTGGACTTGCGGGCAATTTCTTCGCTGCCCACGAAGTCCTTGATGTTCTGTGTAATGACGATCTGCATACCGTTGTATTTTCGGATGCGTTTCGCCAGCTGGAACATGAAGTCCAGCGCGATGGGATATTTCGTGTCAATAAAAACGTGCGCCTCGTCGATCACCACCACGATCTTGCGGTGCAGGCCGTACTTGGTATTGTAATCGCGGTTTTTGATGATCTCGTTGTCGATGTATTTGAGCACCAGCAGCATCTGGGCGTTTGCAACCGTCTGGTTGCGGTTCGCCAGCATACTCTGGAAGTTGAACACCGTGAAGTTGGTGTCCGTCGTCACCGTCGAGGGGCCGTTCCAGATGTTGGCGTTGCGCCCGCCGGTGGAGAACTTCGCCACATAGTTCATCAGATTCCGGAGCATGGTGCGGATATACTCGTTGTCCGTGCTCTGGAACTCATGCAGGATCGAATCGTACAGGTCGTCGAAGATCGGATAGTCCTCCGGCGTGAGCAGGGACAGATCAGTCTCCGGCGTGATGCCGAAATCGCCGTACAGGCGATCCAGCAGGTTGTTGAGGTACTCCATGGAGTCCTTGTCGCAGTCCGGCAAAATCTGGCGAAAGAACTCCTCCAAAAATTGCAGATGCGTGGCATAGCTGCCGCTCGGCCCGTTCTCCCCCGCCTCGTCATCGTCGAGAGCGGTGATGATGTGGAACGGGTTCAAGCGCCCGTACTGGGCGTTGCCGACGTTGATGATCTTGCCATGAAGGTTGGTCGCCAGCTCCTGATATTCGTTTTCCGGGTCTAGGATGAAGATCTTCGCGTCGTCCGCCGCCAAATTGGAGAGGATGCTCTTGGTGGCGTAGGACTTGCCGGAGCCGGATTTGCCCACGATCACCATGTTGGAGTTCACGCGCTCCGCGTCGCGGCGGAAAAAGTCGATGAACACCGGGATGCCGTCGCTCGTACCCAGCTTCACGCCGCCCTCATCGGAGATATGCGCATAGATCCACGGATACTCGCCGCGATGGTGTTGCTCGGGATGCCGCGGCCCTGCCTCGCCATCGGGTCAAATCCGTTGACCTGCGAGCCGATGAAGGCCTCCATCTGGTCAAATTCCATGTTGGCAAGGCGGAAGCCGCTTTCCTGCCAGGCGCGGCGGACGGTTTTTTTCATATCCGCCACAGTCGGCAAAAGCGAGAGCGGCGGCTGCACGATCTTAGGATCGTTCCGCGTCGCCGTGATGTCATACGCGGTCACATAGACGTTGACCTCCAACAGCGACTCGCTGTCGCTTTGCAGCATCGAAAGCAGCTCCTGCAAGGTGGCAAGGTGCGTCTCGATCTCCATGCGCCGGGAATCGACGCCGGTAGCGCTCCACTGTCCGCGCAGCTCCATGAGGCTGCGGTCGATGCCGCGGATGGCCTTCTGGCGATCCATCGGCTTCGCCTTGACCACGACCTTGGTGCCGGGAATGGACATGACGCCCGCGAGCCATGCGTCGCCCACCAGCGCGGGGTAATTCACCACGCGGAAGTTGTGCGTAACGATGTGGTTGATCTCCACGCGCCGCGCCTTGATGTCCACCGTTTCCGGCTTGGCCCACCGCGCATAATCCTCGGGAGCGATCCGGTCGATCTCGTTCTCGTCAAAGTCCAGCGCGTTGGTGTACTTCAGGAATACCGCCAGCTCCTTATTGTCCAGACGGCGAACCGTCATCTCGCCCTGCGCAAGCAGCGCAAGCGCGTTGCCGACCTGAAGCTCCAGCTGCCGCCTGTCGCTTTCAAACAGCACCAGATAGTAGAAGCCCGTTACCACCTTGTTGTTGCTGCAAAGAGACAGCAGCTCGTTGATCCGGTCGTACTCGACCTCCACGCGGGCCTTGGTCTCCTCCTCGTCCAGCATACCGTTCTCATACGAGCGCTGCAACGCGTCCAGCTTGTCGTACTCCTTTTGCAGGTATCCCTCATAGCGGATGGGGCGCTCAAGCATGACGATGTTCGTGCTGTATTTCGCGTCGACCGCGCGCAGAATGCGTCCCAGTCCGTTTTCGATCGAGTTGCGGCGGCGATGTTCGCTGAAAAAGCGGAACTCCACCGGGTCGATCTCGATGACCGCGCCGTAATACTCCTTATCGCCGTATACGATGCAGCTCTCCTCAAACGCGGTGAAGGGGACGAGCCGATCCATATTCTGCCGACGCGCCGCGGCGTCCTTCGCGTCCGCCGCGAGCTGCTGCGCGTCCTCGCCCTCCTGCGCGGGACTGTCTAGCGTTTCTTTCTGAAACACCGCCTGAAAAGCCAGCTCGTCGCTGTTCTCGCTGTTGCGATCGAGCAGCATCTGATCGCTGTATCGCTTCGCGTAGCGGCGGTCATAGCTGAAATGGCTCAGGATGTGGAGAATAGCGACATAGTTGGCCTCTTCGTCGATGCGGATCAGAAGCAGCGCCGCGATCATGGCAACGGCGATACAGATGACAAGCTTATAGGGCAGAGAGGAAATCAGCACAAAGATGAGCATGGCCGCGCCAACGCCCGCGACAGCCAGATCCCCCAGCGTCACGCCGCGGAACAGTTCCACATCCACTTTGGTCTTGCCCGGTATCAGTCTTGTCATATTCTCACCCTAGAAAGCGTTATTGTTCCTTCTCGTCGGGACGGTTGTTTTCTTCCTTGTTCTTATCGGGACGGTTGATTTCTCCTGAAAACGACCTGTGCCGCGGTGGCGGGGACATCGAGGGTCTCTCCAGCGAGGAACGGTTCGACAGCGACGGCGCCGCCTGCGGCTGGGAGAACGCGTTGGAATTGCCCTGCGCGGGCGCGGGGCCTTTCGGCAGGGGCTGACCGTTTGCGTCCACGCCGAACAACCTCCGTGCCGCCTCGGACTTCGGCGCGTTTTTCCCGCCCGGTTGCGCGGACGCGGGGCCTTTCTGCGGAACCTTACCGCTTGCGTCCACGCCGAACAGCTTTTGCGATTGCTCGCTCATCGGGGCTTTTTTTGCGCCGCCCGCTCCGGGCACCTGTTGGCTCTGCCCGGACATCTGTTGACTTTGCTCAGACTCCGGCGCGGCATTCTTCTGCGGCAGTTTAGAAGTATCCGATTCGCTCTGCGATTCCGGGTTCGTCAGTTTTTCATAGGCCTGTTCGCTGGCAAGGCGTTCTCTGGCCGAAGCCATGGCTCTGTTGCCCGCAACGTCGCCTTTGCCCAGATTGCTCCACCAGCCGCCGACTCTGCCAAGCGTGGAATTCCAGCCTCTGGAAAGCAGGTTGCCTACGGGAGCCGCGGCAAATCCGCCCACTTTTCCCGCCACCGTCATGCCAAGTCCCAGAGCCTTGCCGGCTGCGCCCGTGACAAGCCCGGACGCGCCGCCGACGGCTTTCCCGACGGAGGAGGACATATCGCCCGCCGTGATGGACTGCCAGCCCGCGCTGTCCGCGAGAATACCGGTCAGCAGGGCCGTTGCCTTTTTCGCCACCTCGAAAACGCCGTACACCATGACCAGCTTCGCCATGATATTCAGCATTCCGTTTTCAAAAAAGACCAGATCGGCTCCCGCGATGATCGGCAGCACGATCAGCATCAGCTGCATTGCGATCACCGTGCCGAACACGCTCAAAGACTGCACAAGAAAGGCGGTCAGCCACTGTTTCGACTTGCCGCCGTTGTCAAACGGCCGTGAGGCAAAGATCGGCGGCGCGATCAGATAGAGGAACAGCATATTGAAAATGCGCGCGATGCAGTTGAGGATAATGACAGCAAGATCCCAAATGAGCGCGATGCAGGATACATAGACGATGATATAATCCGTGTCGAAGCCGATTCGGAAATCCTCATCCACATCGTCCAGATCGTAGATGTTCTTCTCACCGACGTAATACGGCCCGCGGATCGGATCGTCCATGGAGGGCCGCTCGTTGTATCTTGCGTTTTTTGCCGCTCTCATGGTTCCTGTCAGAAAGATAAAGCGATCCAGCGGAACGCTGGTTCCAGACGGCGTAACGCGTGTGAACTCCTTCAGCGGCCTGAGCGATGCGTCCCTGTTGAGCGCGTCCATCGCCTCCAAAAGCGAACGGGAAACGCCGTCGTCATACGCGTCGAGGGCTATGTCGTAGCGAAGATCCGACGCGTTTGCGATCGCCTGCAAAACCGACTGCCACGATCTGGTCGGCTTCCCGTTTTCATCCGTCTCCGGGTAATGATAGCGAAATACGCCCTGCTGCTGGAGATAGAGAAGATCCTGCCGGATCTCGTTGTAGCAGGTGTTGAGATTATAGCGGCTCGAATAGGAGGGAACGAGGGAATAGTTCCCGATGGTGTTGAGCGCGCGCCCCATCGCGGCGTACTGCTCGTCCGTATAGACAATGGTCTCCGGAATGTCCAGATTCTCCGCGTTGCTGAACATGAAATTGACCTGCTGCATCAGCACGTTGGTGGAATTGAGGACGACCACCATGATCGCGCTCAGGCCGAGGATCAGAAAAACGGTGCGCAAAAAGCTGGTGATCGTCTGCCCCAGCGACTCCTGCACCTTGCCGCTGGAATCAAACATCTTGCGGACAACCGCCGCGATGGTGAAGCCAAACGCCAGGGCAATGCCGATGAGCGCCATGCCCCAATAGACGTTGTTGATGGAGTGGTTGTAGAAAAAGACATTGATCAAATACTCTTTTTCACCGCGATAGGTCACCCTGTTGATCCCAGCAAACACTTCAAACATCTGGTTGAGGAGTCCCACGATCTTGCAGAGCGCGATCTCGATATAATAAAACAGCCGAAAGAGCGTCGCGTTCAGGATCGACTCGATCGCGCTGGATATGGTGTTGCCCAGCGCGCCCTTGATTGCGTTGAACGCATCTGCAAACATCAGTCATCGCCTGCCTTTCTCAGTCTCGCCGTGCATCACATGACCCTCAGCTTTTTTCGCTTGTACAGCATATAGCCCAGAACGCCGGCAAGTGAAGCGCAGACCAGCGTGAAAAAGATCAGGCTGTTCAGGTCAAAGTACACCATGATCGCAAACTGCTCCATCGCGGTGTTTCCGGCGCTGTCGGTGACCCAGAGCGTGTAGATCCCGCTCTCGTCCAGATGCCCATCCGACGGGAAAGCGGCCTGCGCGTCGTTGTAGGCCATGCTGACCGTGTCGCCCGGCTGCAGTCCGCGGACGTCCACCGCGCTGTGGAAGCGGCCCTCATCGTCCCGCCGCCCTTCCAGCGTGATCTGCGGGGGCGTGCGGTCGACCGTGGTTTCCAGCGTATAGCGAAGCTCGTTGGCAGGGCAGATGTACTCGATGTGATAGGCGCCCTCTTCCTGCATGGCGATGTAGGAGCGCTCATAGAACGTTTCCTCATCCCCGCACGTCGCGTCCAGGATGTAAAAGCCCATCGGCATACTATATCCGCCGGAAAGGTTGGTCTCCTGCCCGATGATGCGGAAGCTGAGCAGGTTTTCCGCGCGGTCGCCGTTTTTCACAGAGACCACGTAGTCCCCGCGCTCTTGAAGCTCGCTCAGGTCGGCGTTTTCCAGCGCCTCACCGTCTCGGTAAACGTTCAGGGGCACCGTGTCGTCGGCGGAAATGCTGACGCTTCCCGTCACGATCATGCCGTTGGCCACGCTTGCGTACACCTCATACAGGCCGTCGCCGGCCGGATAGACGTAGGTGCGGCGGTCGAAGTCATAGTACATCCCATCGGACACCCGCACCCGCGTCTCCGCCGACGATGCGGTGAGCGGCTGCCCGGTCATGCTGTCCAGCGGGCCGCTGTAATAGAAATCCGAATCGTCCGGCGCGGCATAGACCGCCGCGCTCAGCAGAATGCACAGCGCCGCGGCAAGCACCGGGCGTATGGCAAGCTTCATCTCTGTTTCCTCCTCATCGGCATCAGGCCGGTTCCCCGCGCTATGCCGCCTGGTTTCGGATCAATCGCCTTCCAGGACTATGCTGTTGCGCGCCTTGAGGTCGTAGTACACCTCGTCCGCCTTGAAAATGTTGCTGCGGATCTCCGTGAGATCCATGGGGCCGAATTTGTAGAACGGGCACTTATAGCTCGGCGTATACTTCGTGCGCAGCGGAAAGCTGTTGAAGGACACGATGATCGAGTTGCCCGTGGATTCCTGATTGTTGAGCCGCTGCAATTCCGACGGATAGATGAGCGGGCGCACCTGCGTCTGTGTCGACACGCTCACGTCGCCGGATCGGCTGCCCAGATTCGACGAGGTGGACGTGGTTTTGACCGTCATGTTGCCGCACATCTCGCTGAACATTTTGCAGGTGTCGGTATCATTGGAGCCGATGAACATCTTCACGCCGCAGTTGCCGATAACGATATCCGCGACCTCTTTTCCATACACGTTCGTAAGCTGCACGAACGACTGTACCACCATGTTGAACCATATTTTTCTCGAACGTCCGACCGTGATCATCTGGCCGAACTTGTCGATCTTCGGCATGTTGCCGAACTCGTCCATGATGAAATACACGTTGCGCGGCAGCGTCTGCCCCGGCAGCGGGGTCGCGATCTTGATGAGCGCCTTATAGGTGGAGAGCACGAACAGCGACGCCAGCGCGTGGCGCGTGTCTTTCTCATCGGGGATCTTCAGAAAGATTGCCGCTTTGCTGAACGCCAGCTTCTCCGCCTTCAGGTCGGTGGCGGAGGTCAGGCCGCAAAGACCGCGGTCGTTGAAGATCGTCAGCTTGTCCAGCGTCACGGACATATAGCTGGACAGGGTCTCCTCCGGCGCGGAGAGCACCTGCCGGGACAGCTGATACGCCTGCGAAAGTGATCCGCGGCCCTCAAAGTAGTCCTTGAGCGCCCGATAGTTGTCGCTGCTGTTGCTCAGCGCCTTGTTGATGTTGAAGAGGTTGAACTTCTCCTTCGTCATGCCCAGCTCCGGGTCTTCGCTGTCCTCGAGCATGGCGAGACAGACCGCGGTCACAAGGCTGCGCGCCCCGCGCTCCCACATCTGATCCTTTTCGTTCGTGATCGGAACCAGCCCGCCGACGAGATCCTGCAAGTCCTCATACAGCTCGTCGAAGGTCTTCTGTCTGGCGAGGTTGACGTCGTCCCGGCAATGCTCCAGATCGGCATAGGCAACGCCGTTCCATTCAACCCACGGCGCACCCGGCTCCGCGTCGCCGTCCAGACGGCGCAGATTGGGGTAATCGTCCATGCTGTCCACATGGCCGACCATGCCGTCGTCCGCGTGGACGCTCTCCTGATACGCGTCCCAGATCGGCTCGAGCGGGTTCCAGCGGGAAGAAGAATATGTATCGCGCAGATCGAGCACCATGACCTCGTAGCCGCGCTCCTTCAAAAAGCCGCTGTGCAGATCAAACAGCTCGCCCTTGGGGTCGGTGATGATCATGGAGCTGCCGCAGTTCGTCGCGGCAATGCACTGGATCATCGGATTGATGAAGGTGGTCGTTTTGCCGCTGCCGGTGGCGCCGATGACGAGCGCGTGGACGCCGGGCTTCCAGTTGCCCTCCAACTTGCCCCGTTTGTTCAGCACGGCGCGGGCGGGGACGCCGTCCACCTTGCTCTCCGCAAGCGTTTCATAGGTGAATGTCGGGAAATACTTGTCCCGCTCCTTGTCGGTGAGGAAGCGGCTGTTCTCCAAACTCCCCTCGATGCGGTCCTTTTCCCCCTCGCCCTTGCCGACGAGCAGGCCGTTTCGGAACGCCCCGCCGAAGCCGCCCGCGATCGCGTAGCACGCGGTCAGCACCAGGATAAACACAAGGCCGACGCCCCATGTCGGCGCCTCGATCAGCAGCCGGGGGCGAAACGTCCATCCCGCGCCGGAAAAGATCGCGTCCGTATTCTCGACCAGTGTGCGCACCAGTGTGCCGAGCAGCAGCGTACCCACGAGGAAGATGAGCAGATAGAGTGCCAGCGTACCCGCCTTTTTGGTGTTGATGCGATCGGTCAGGCTGGCGCGCAGCTTTTTCAGTTTGTCCGGCATACGCCGCCTCCTTCTAATCAGCCGATTTCCACCGTTGCGCCCAGATCAATGGGTCGCTTGTTTTTGATATAATATTTGTTTAATCTGGTAATTCCCAACTTATTCAGCGGTTCAAAAATTTCCGCGACGGTAAAATACTGATCCCACGGGATTGTCAGCGCCGTTACGCCGTAGACGCTAATGACGCCGTCATACACGGTCACCTTCTCGTTTAGATCGATGCCCTGCGCTTTGAAGTAGTTCTCCACGTATTGATCAAACGCCGCCCCGCTGTCGTCTTGGGATGTGCTTAAAGTCTTTGCATACTGCGTGCGAAGCTCATCGATCACTCCGTCGGCGTAGACAAGCTCGCGCCGCGTGACGGTCTGCGGCGTGGCGGAGCGCTGATACTTCACCGCGGCGGTCGGCGCGTACAGAACCCTGGTGCTGGAAGACCCGTTGTGGAGGAATACAGTCGCCATCGTTTGGTTTGGGCCCGAGCTGCCGCGGTTCTCGAAGCCTTTCGTATTGCCGTAGATCGCACCGTCGGCGACGTTGACCGTGACGCTGGGAAGAAATACCATGCCGTAATAAGACGCCTTGTTATAATCCGAGACATGGCTTGGACCGTTCCGATAGTACCACCTGTCTTTTAGGACATCCACCGTTTGGAAGGTAGTCCACATAGCAGCCAGGTAGCAATATCTGAGCAGATCCTCCTGATCGCCGCTGGAAAGCGTAGAGCCCGCAACCACAATGCCGGAATCCTGATTGTTGATCAGCAGTTTCTTGGTCGCTGTAAAGTTCTCGCTGGCCATCACGCCGAAGTTGTACACCACGCCGCCGGTGAGGTAGATGCCGTTCAGACCGCCGCCGAGGAGCTTGGCGTTCTGTTCCACCACGATAGTGCCGGCGCTGGAAATGCCGCCACAGCGCTCCTCATCTTCATGGTAGGGCATGACCAGTGAATTCTCGCGCAGCACCAACAGCCCACCCGGCTCCACAACGATCTTCCCGTCGTTGAGCAGGATGCCGCTGACCGTCAGCACGCCGCCGCTCGCCACGCGCAGCGTCACGCCCTTCGGGATATAGCTGACGGGACGGCCCATGGTCGTCGCCTGGTCTGCGAGGACGGTGAAATCGTGCGTCAGCGCGGAGGCGTTGACCACCTCACCGATGAATGCTGTGTTGATCAGATGCTTATCGCCGTCCGACAGAACAACCGTGCTGCCCTTGAACTTGATGTCTTCGTTGTCGCCGTCCTTGTCATAGTTCCAGAATCTGAACTTGCCGTCCTCACTGTTAAAGCGGAAGGGATGCGTTTTCTCCGCGCGCACCACGAAGCTGGTATCGTGGACCTTGTGGCCACCGTAGGTCTGTCCGCTGTAGGATTTGCCGGGGCCGAGGTACTCGCCGGGGCCGTCGTTGCCGTTGGAGACGTTGAACACCAATCCGTTCACCCGCGTCCAGGCATTCGTTTGGATCGGCTCGTATTGCGCCCAAAGGCTGTTGTAGGTGCTGGTGGTGGTAAATCTTTGCTGGGTTCTCCATGCGTCGCGCATACTGTCGAATTGTTTGCTGCTGACCTTCGGCATGTCATACAGGTTGTAATCGTCATTACCCCAGCGCCAGCTGCTCTTGGTGGCGCAAATGAAGTACTCCGTTCCGTCGCTCTTGTAGCTCAACAGGATCGGGTGCGCCTTGTCGACGCAGAGGTTGTTACAACTTGACATGCAGTCGTAGTTGGCCGGGACTTTCTCCCACATCACGAAGGTGACCGTGCCGTCCGCCGCGACCACGTCCGCCGCCTGCGCCTTCGGCGTCAGTGCGCCGCACTCCCACAGCAGCGTCAGCGCGAACAGCAGCGACAGCCCCCGCCGCGTGAGCCTTCCCATCCGCGTGTGTTTCATCGCTATGACCATACCTTTCCACTGCGCGGAAGGCACAAAAAGGCATGAAACCAGTGCCTCTAACGCAGCTGTCAATAATCTGTTAAAAGAGGAGGCTATCTTCATTTTACAAAGGCAAGGCTATCTCGTGACGCCCTGCGCCACGTAGATTATACTCCATCCGCTTGCCCTTGAATAGGCCCTTTTCAGGGGGACTTGGTTTTGTGCGCCCTTTTTGCCAGGGTGCTCAGATTGAACACCTTGCTATTCTGGATACTCTTGAAATCACAACAATCTCCAAGCCCTTACCTGCCATCGTCTCCGAAAGATGTAGAAGTTCCCCGGCTGACCGCTTCAATGCCGAACAGCGCTGTCATGTCCGCTTCGTCCATAATCCGACGGCTGGGCTTGTCCGCGTTCGCCAGCATCGCTTCGACGCGGTTTGCGATGGTCACGTCGATGAAGCGTTCCATTTCAATGCCGCGCAGCTCGAAAAAGAGCGAAGGCGTTTCATCCAGCCTTGCCCCTACGCCGTAGAGTACCGCCGCGACATGCTTGCACATAAGGGCCCAATCTGGGCAGCTGCATGAAAAAGAGATCTCCCGCGGCGTCGGGAACAGGCCGCCCTTTCCCGTGAACAGCTCTTGCAGCTCCTCCGGGAATCTGCCCGAGGTCAACTCCTCCAGATTTTGTATTCTTCTGCCGCATTTTTCGATGATCTCCTGGCACCTTTCCTCAGAGAGCGGGCTGATTCTTACCTCTACCTTATATGGTGTCCGGCGGGTTCCCTGCACCTTTGCGAGGATTTTCCCCTTTTCACGCTTTAAGTCGTCCACCGA
>Ga0256407_10008163_pt1 | contig 15473 bp, 11 predicted proteins | sample RumenRJG_04DNA_FD_193489 | JGI IMG/M metagenome (GOLD analysis project Ga0256407, IMG submission 193489) | Bovine rumen microbial communities from Lethbridge, Alberta, Canada - RJG_04 | ecosystem: Host-associated > Mammals > Digestive system > Stomach > Rumen | place: Canada: Alberta...
TTCCTTTGCTTTCTCGAAAAGTTCTTTGAATACTCGTGCACTGACCTGCATATAGCCATATCTCTCATCTTCGTTTTGTTTCAATTCGTCAAGTGCTTTTTGATATTCCTCCAAATCCCTTTGTAAAATTATTTTTTGTTTCTCATATTCGGTTATTTGATTTTGCAGTTCCGATATTTTTGCCTGCATGGAAGATATTTTTTCCTCTGATTGCTGAGATTGTTCTTCATTTTTCTTTTGCTGGTCTGCAAATTCTTCTTTCAAGTGATTCAATCTTATTCCATAATAAACTACGCTTGCAAGTTTGTCGGCAACCTCTGATTGAGCATCGGCTATTATTTTGTTGGCATTATTTATGATTTCATCGGCTTTTTCTACTCTTGCGGCTGTTGCCTTTAAATTCAGATAATCTTCGTATGTAATGCCTTTCAATGCTCCTGTGATACTTTTCTTGCCGTTGATACGGTTTACTTCTTCGGCTTTCAGGACTTTTCCTTTCAAGTCTTGAAGATGTTGTTCTGCTGCTCTCTGTTCCTGTTCGACTTCTTGTATTCTCTGGTTGGCTGATTGAATTACCTGTTCTGCCCGTTGGGTACGTTCTTTTGCTATTTTTTCTTTATAATCGGCTGTTTCAAGGTGTTTTCGGGGACGTTCCTTGTTTTCAATATCTGCTCTCTGACCTCGTTCAAGTCCGTATTTACTCGATACAGCACTGAAAAAATCATCTTGCAACTGCTGTAACTGCGGTCTGTTTCCAAATACTTCCTTTGCAGACAGTCTGCCGTCAGGGGTTAGGGGAACAAAATCAAGGTGTAAATGTGGTGTAGCCTCGTCAAGATGTACGGTTGCAGCAATGATATTTTCTCTGCCGTATCTCTGAGCCGCAAATTCAAAGCAGTCAAGGAAAAATTGTCGTTGTTCCTGTTCTGATATACGACTGAAAAACTCTCCGTCTGATGTAAAGAGCATTTCACACATTCGCACAGCGTCTTTTCTGATAGCTTTCTTGCCCTTGTATGCTTGTTTCAGACGTTCATCAATAAGTTTGTTGTAGTTCATTGTACGATTATCTGTCAAGCTGTAATTCAATGCGGAACGGCTGCGGTCTATATCGGGGTTAGAGTTGCTGTGTTCACGTTCTCTGCGGTTGTGTAACTGTAAGCCTACAACTCCGGAAGCTCCCTTTATCTTCTGCACTCGGCATATTCCAAAGCTCATGTAGTGTCATCTCCCTCGTCACGATAGTGGGTGCAGCGTAGCTGCACGAAAAAGACTTTGCCCCATTATAGCACAGCAGGCAAGGAAAATCAAGATGGCAAAGTCTAACACACTATACTTATTCCGCAAAACTACATAAGTAAGTGTGCCAGAGCTTTCCCCTCTGGACTTCCCTAGTAACCGCCAAATAACCCGCATAAAAGCACAAAGGAAAAAGAGGTCTGAAACAGACCTCTCAAAAATAATTTGGTTTTTCAATCTGGCATCACCGGATCCGAAGAACGAAATAGTCTGACAAGATATTCCTCCGCATATCCGGAATAATCTCCAAGAAAATTGACAGCATTATATCTGCTTCTGGTCTGGCAGTAATCATACAGCACGAGATACTTCCCACTGCACTCCTCCCAAGCTCATGTAAGACCTGAATCACCGTTTCATCGGCATAGCTGATCCAGCCAGACAACATCTCGGCTTTCATCAGAATACTGACTTTTCCAGATAATCGACTTTATGATGAAAATATTCATTTTCTGCACGAAAGGAGTTTTTTGTTCGGAGTTTATTTTAGCATGATTTCTTCAATTTGGCTTGCCGCAGGGGTATTAGACGGATACTATTAATCATAAGAACCTCCTCTGAATTCGGATTTATTCTGGTTCTCATTCTTTTTCGGCAAAAAGGTATTTATAGTACTTTTGAGTATCGATGCAAAACTTTTCGGGTGCTTTCAAGATTACAGTGCTGCCTGGCGATTCTGCTTTTATTGCTCGTAAAAAGCACATCCTACAAATAGGTTTTGCAAAGCACATTGAGCATCCTTCATATGGTTGATGCTTAAACTTTAATATTTTTCGCTTCATTTCCGAGTAACGATCTACAAAAGATGATCCGATAAGCGGATACCGATCTTTATCTCTACAGCATAATCCCAACTCGAAATTAGAATTGATATGATATGAGACATTTCCTGCACCACACGAGAAACAGGTCATATCTTTTTTGGAAGATTTATTGTTTGCCCTGATTCTGTCAAGCCTGACTTTCTCGCTCAGCTCAATTTGGTATTTGTTAGTATGCGATTCATCGAAAGCATCAGAAATATCGGTGTCAAATTTAAACGAGAATTCGTTGGTCGAACACCAAGCTCTTACCTCTTCAAAATACTGTAACGTAGTGGTAGTGACAGTGAACTTGACTAAAACGTTAATGTTGTTATTCTTCAGTTTTAATGCGTTTTCGTACGGTTTTGGTTGATTGTTGATTGAGTCATATATCGTCATTTCAACCCTGTTTGGCGGATATTCATCAAACAAAGCAAAGATGTTATTGTTAAGCAGTATTCCATTAGTATACACATCAACAAGTACACCATTCTCTTTTAGATAACGGTATATTCTCTCAAAGTCTTTGTTTAATGTGCATTCCCCACCGGTAAGGGTTGCCCTAATCAGCCCCGACGAAATCATTTCATCTAAGTAAGGTTTTGCCGTTTCAAATAACACATCGTTATAGTATACATGATTATGAATATAACAAAAAGGGCAATTGAGGTTGCAGCGATTAGTAATTTCCCATGTCAGTTCAAAAGGTACAACTTCAGAGTCTGCCTTTAAAAGTTTTTCTATATCATTCAAACTGTTTTTTTTGAGATTTATACCATACTTGTCTATATCCTCTTTATGAAAGAGAATTGATGATGGTTTGTTTATATCAACAGCGATCTCTTTTTCATTTATTTTGCGTACTACTATCATTTAGAAGCCCCTCAAATAATTGCTTTAATTGTTTCATTTTTAATGTTGTTCAAGGCGAGGCGAGATAATTGCCTTAGAGCTTATCCGTAAAATAAATTTGTCAACAAAAATAGATTTTTAACGGAAAAATATTTTGAAAAACAATGTAGAATTTCTCATTTTTAATTGCTTTCTGTGTATTAGTTCTACTATTTTAGAAATCATTTTTATTTGCGGATAAGCTCTTAGTTTAACTCGCCTCGCCTTGCGAAGCGGGATTTTTAGTTGTTCCAATCGCAACCAGATTCATTGTTGCAGTCCCAACTAGATACGACTTCTTCCAACTTGATTTCAACAAAATCCTTCATCTGAACACCTCCTTTCGATTATCGTTTTGTTGTGACTTGATCATAACAAATTCAGGATCAAAAAAGTGTGAAGTACTCACCGCCTATAGAGGAGGGAGCTTCCTTTAATCCGCCCAACCTTGCAAAGGATTTCATTTTACGGGCATCAGTTTCCGAGGCTATGGGTTTTTTATGAGGCAAACCCTTCCCGTACTCCCTACGGTACTGTTGTCTTACGAACAACTTTTGGAAACCTTATGTATGCATTTTAGCAAAATATCTTTATTAGGTTAAAAGATAATATGTTCAAAAATCCCACAAACATTTTAGCGGTCTATCGACATCATTAAATGTTGGATGATACTGTATTACTAAAAATGCTACTGCAAGTGCATACGGAGAGGCGTTTTGGTTCTGATAACCTGCTTTTGCATACAGAATAACATCGTGCCATCTGCTTTCATAGACAAAATTCTCTCCGGTTTCATAGATATGTACACATGAGAATGTCTTATCTCTTGGTTCAAGAATTCTTGCAACTAATAGACGTGGCATCATTTTTTGCAATGATATGAGTCGATTTTCATAATAGTCAGTTGAAAAACCTTGCTTTTTGTTTTCGTTGATCCCGTTCTCGCAAAAATCTTTTGAGATATTAATCGATTCATTTCTGTTAATGATACAACGGTATTCACCATTTGTTACCTCAACCTCACCGATTAATTGTTCATCAGACCCAGAAACACTGTAGACGCAATTATCTTTACTGCAACCAATTTGCGCCCAGGAGCCACCATTGAGGACCTCACTGAAGACATAAACATTGTTTCCGCTGACTCCGGCAATGAGTTTGTTTGTTGTGCCTGAATAAATAGGCGTCCAAGTATCACCCATTTAGGTTCTCTCCCTTTTGATTTTATGTATTTAAACCTAAATCCGTGAAACTCAAAAGAACAATAAGCCTAAAAGGTAAAGCACTGGCTAAAAGAATTGTCAGTCGTAAACGCATTCGTACTGTTATCCAGAATATTATTCATTTTGCTGGGCAGCTTACTAAACACGCACGCCAGTTATTTATCAGCAAAAGCAATGCCTGGGCTGATGCCTTTTGGGAGCTTGTCCATCGCTTTGTCGCTTGCTGAGTTTCATGGATTTAAGTATTATTTTAAATGTTTTTATATGTTTTGTCAATTTTTAATAATACAAATTTCACATAAAAATTTGTTATAATTAATTTGACAAATAATAAAAAAAGAGTTATAATCAAATATTAAACATAATTGAAAGGTTGTTTTTTATGCCTATTTCTATACCTAGTTTTATACCAGCAAGCTTTAATGAAGCGTTTTATGGCACATCAGCCATAAATCAAGAAGATAAAAAATCACTATTTCATCACTTATTTTTTGATAAAGATTCCACACAAATGGATTGTCTGCTCGCATCCATATTGCAAGGATCAACAGAATATGATTATGGCTTCCTTGCAAGCTCCTGTGTAGGAAACGGAAAAAATTATCATTACCGAAATAAAAGAATCGTATATTATCTTATTGATTACCTCACGCAAAACAATGCAGAGCAGTTCTTTATGTTTATTTACAGGGTAGATTCTTTGTGGAAAGATGAGAAAAATGCAAAGTGTACCGTTATGAAAGATAATTTAAAGAAATTGTTTGATGAAAATAGGGCAAGAAAATCAATATTTGACAAATGTATGGAATATTTTGTCAATCCGCATGATGAAATATATGATGTTTACATTTTTTTCAGTTGTATCGATATATTATATGGGGTGAAGCCTTCCTATGCATATGCCCTTATTGTTCTTTGGACAATATTAAATTCACAAGTTATATATTTACTTCCAGCCATAAAAAACATTATCATTTACAAAGATAATCCATCTGCTTATTATGAGCCGGATAAGCGATATATTATTAAATCTGCCCTGAATGAAAATCTTTTTTTGAGTGTGCAAAAAACAAATGAGCCACTTAGTGATGGCGAGGGATTTCATAATGAACGAGAAATACTTTTTTCTGTAAATTTTGGAAAATTTCATGTCCCTACTTCCATATTTCGCATTGTTAAATGTTCGATACTTGATCAGTATCAAGGAGAGTTGTTGAATAAAAATACTGAAGAAGAATCTTTAATAAATGAGGAAGAAGTCGCAAAATTGTTAAATAAATCTCAAAAATATTTAAAACCAAATGTTCCGGATTTAGTTTCGAGAATATTGCCACAAAAAACAGAGCCTTATTATATTCAAGTTGGGGAAAAATTTCTTACATATGGTTCTTGGTTCAGCCAAACAAGAGTTGTTTTAAAAGAGCAACGAGAAAATCGTTCAAAATGGAGTTTTACAAATTCTCCAAGTATTGTCAGTATATTTAATCGAGGACAAATCATTGATATGTTTGCACTGGATATACCAAATGGAACACAAACTATTCCAAGTGTAATGTGGTGTTTCTTTTCTTTTTCACAGGCGGCACAAAGATTTTCTATTCATGAAGTTATAAACTGGTGGGATATACATGAAAAAAAATATCAATAAGAAATCTATAATAAAAGGTACTTGTATGGCAGCAACTGTCTTTATATTCGGATTTTTTGCTATGTATATTATTTTTTTACTGTGGCTCTCAGAAAATCCTTTATCAAATTTGCCTGGACTTTTTTATTACAAAGCTGCCGCTTTGGGCGATCCGATATGTCTGCCACTCGTTACCGGAGCTTTATATTGTCATTATTCCTACAACCACAAAACTTTTTTTTCTTTCAAAAAAATAAGCATTACAATAGCTATCTTGGCATTTATGGTTGGAGTAGCTATACAAGCAGAATGGCTCATCAATGATAATACCAAGCTGAATTGGTCTATCCCAGAATTGCATTATTTTAATCTCGGCGGTTGGTATCATGCGGCTTTTTTTGTAATTGTCCTTTCATTAATCACATTATTACTTACTGAATACATTTGGTACTCAACTGTCCCACCAAATTATATAATTGATTTTTTTATTTATTTTTCTGCAATATTTTTCGGTTTGCTCCATCACATAGATGATTTTATAGATATAAACAATCAAGTCGTTTCTTTATTATTGGCAGATATAACTTTTACTGTAATTTGCGTGATGATAAAAATAATCCAGAATTTTAGATTAAAAAAATTTGACTGTATTAGTTACCTTATCATACTTTTTAGTGGAATTTTCGCTTACATAGTAAGCCTGACACAATTAAGCAGGTTATATACCCAATAAAAAATATTCATCAAATCCGTAGAACGCTGATTATATGCGTTCTACGGATTTTTCTATTGAACGAATAATCGTTCACTTTGAAATTTGCGATTTATGATTTTGGTGAGTGCAGCGATTTTGAAGATTTTGTCAGAGGACAAAATCAAAAGGGGAGTGGAGATATTTCACCACCAAGCGATTTGTACACCCATTAGGTGTACAAAATCTCTGCTTGCGACCTCCTACGAAGGTCAATTTTTTCTTTTCTGTAAGTTGGCAAATTGAGGAAATTTATCGATGATAGTTTTGGAATGGAACAAAAATTTTCTGTAAAAATATAAACAACTGAAAATTTTCAGTTCATATTATGACCAAAAAAGAAAGCAATAAACTTATTTTGCCTGTTTCTTTCGTGATTTTTTAAAATAAATTATCATCTAAAAGAAAATCTATCAGTCCAATATTCAGTATGCCGTCATCATTATACCAACGTTTGCGAATATCTTTTCGGACAATGATTTTCGGAAAATAGTCATTTGTGAGTGAAAACGGTTTTAACTCCTGTTCGGTCTTTGCTTCATCGGGAAGTGCAAACGCTGACTGTATATAAATTTTCTTATTTCCCTTTGTGGCAATAAAATCTATTTCTCTTGCGATTTTTGAATAACTGCCGTTATCGTTTTTTTCGTTTGAATAGACAACACCTATATCAACAGAAAATCCTCTGATAATCAATTCATTGAAAATGATATTTTCCATGATGTGTGTCATCTCCTGCTGACGAAAGCCTATTCGGGCATTCCTCAGTCCAATATCTTCACAGTAATACTTATACGGATATTCAAAATACTTCCTGCCTTTCACATCAAATCTTTTACTTTCTCTGAACAGAAAAGCATCCTGCAAATAATCAATGTATGACGAAATTGTATTTACGGAAATTTTTTCGCCTGTCTTGGAATTGAGTGTATCACAAATTTTCTTCGGATTGGTAAGAGAACCTACAGAAGAACATAACAAGTCAATCAACTGTCCTAAAATATCCTCTCTTGCAATTTTCTTTCTCTCAACAATGTCTTTGATATAGACTTCCGAGAAAAGCGAGGTCAGATAATTTGCTTTTGCCGTATCATTCGGGCGTGAAAGTATCAGAGGCATACTGCCATAAAAAGCATAATCTTCAAATACATCTTCCTTATCTCCGCCAACAGCAGAATAATATTCCGCAAAATTCAAAGGGTGAACCTGTATTTCATCACTACGTCCACGAAACTCCGTTAAAATATCCTTTGACAGCATTTTGGAATTGCTGCCCGTAACATATACATCAAGATTTGGCAGTGAACGTAAGTCATTTAATGCGTCATAGAATGTTATCGGCTTTCCATCAGGATTATGCGGATTTTTCACGCTGTCGGACATCTGTATCTCATCAACAAAAAGATAAAACTGCTCTGCCTGTCCGTCAACTTTATTTCTCACATATTCCGCCAATACCAACGGATTGCGGTATTTTATATCTTTTGTCAAGTCAAGTTCAACGGACAATATATTGTCCTGCGGCACTCCCTGTTCAAGAAGATATTTTCTGAATAAGGTATTCAGAAGAAATGATTTTCCACACCTGCGAATACCTGTAATAACTTTGATCTGTCCGTCCCACATATAATCTATCAACTGTTGTAAATATTTATCTCTCTTTATCTCCATATAAATCACTCTCATTGAAAAGTATTGCTATTTTTGATGTAAGTTTTCAATATTATATCATAAGAACCAAAAATCAGTCAAGAAGATTATTGTCCGTATTTGACAACCGATTTAGAATGCTCATATATGCCCGTATAACGCTGCTGTATGCCCCTCAAACGTGTCGGGAGTATAGTTATACCCCTAAGCCCTATCCCTCTCAAAATCACCGTATTTTTTTGCGTATAGGCACGTAAAAAATTTGAGTTTGACAGACAAATGTAATTATGTGAAAATTTATAGGGGACAAATCAACTTGTTTTGTTATCAAAATACCCCCTATAAAATTTTCGATTTCAAAAGGACAGGGAACTTTGATTATACCCGAAAAATCCGTTCCAAAGTTCAAGAAACTGCTCGTCAAATATTATGAGAGTGACAACTTGAATGAAATTTCCCTGTTTATGAAAAAAGAGTGTTGGAAAAACTTTGAGTAACAGGAAGCCATAGAACATTTACTTTTTTCTACAGCTTTTTGTATATATCAAAATAAAAGTCCGTCTAATCAAATACAAAACAAGCCGTCTGAAATATAAAAATTTCGGGCGGCTTTTAATACTACTTGGAATATATTTATTTTGATACTTTCATATATCCATTACGAAAAAGTGTAGCAAGACACAAAAATTCGTAATAAGAATGATTATACTATGATTATTTGGTATAATTACTTCTATTATGAAAATATGAATATTTGGTAGTGACATAGCCGCAGGACGCTTATATTTGCGTTCTACGGTCTTATTTTGTTTAGGGGTATAACTTTACCTTTTTGGCGTTTGAACACAGTACAGAGCATTGTAGGGGCTCTACAGACAATTTTAAAATACACCTCACAAAACACGTAATCTTGCCTATAGCTTCCCATACTTAAAAGAAACGCTTATATATTTTGCATATATAAAATCTATAATGAATATCCATTTATTTTTTGATTTCGCAAAATTTAAGATGGTTGATTATCAAGCAGGAGAAATGCGAGGGGTTGCTGAATCCCCTCGCAAAGACACAGCAGCCGGCAGAGCCGACTGCTATGCGATTTTTGAAAAGTTCATTTAAGGGGTCAACTTTTGAAGTATAGAGTCGATTCAAAGACTGTAACATAGAAAAAATACGATATTCAAGGCTTTTTTGTGGGTGTCGCCCACTATGGGTTGTGGAATTTTACAAGATAATCTTTTTGAGTTCAGCAATTTTCTTTTCATGTTCAGAAATGACATTTTCAATTCTTAATTTTGCATCTCCGACGGCATTGATTTGTGCTTTTTTTAGATGTTCCAATCTTGCCTGCGTTGCTGACAATTCAGCCTTTTGTGGTTCGTTCACATAACTGTAACCGTTATCAAGTGCAGTTCGGATAGCCTGCTCCGATACCTTATACAAATTCTTTTTGACTGTTCCGACAAATACACCGCCATCATTAACCAGATTGTCTATAACTTGCAGTGCCCGAATAAAAAGATCGTACAGACTTTCACCGCATTCAGCACCAATAATAATATCCGTCATTCCCCGACTTGCTCTCATGCGTCTATCTTGATACTCCCTTAAAATTTCTTCTGTCCTCTCAATCTCCAGATATTGTGATTTCAAACTATTCTGTATCTGTTGAAGTTGTTCGGAATGTTGCTTTCGGCTGTCAGATTGCTCTGTCGACATATCAAAAAGATCATCTATTTTTTTATTCCATTCAAACGACATTTTTCACTCTCCCACTACAATCACTCTACAATACCTCTCAGACGCACGCAGAACGCTCTCAGCGGCTCTCAAACGGCTTAGGAGTATAATTTTACCCCCTCGCCCTAAAAATGCAGCAGAGAGCCTCTGAGAGCGTTTTACGGCTATGGGTGCTTTTTTGTACTATTCAAACAACATTTCAATCACTAAAATCTATTTTCGCTGTCATCGCTATAACCCGAACTCTTTTTTCTCTTATTGGTTTTAGAACTACTGTTCTCTAACTGCTCTAAGTTACCGTTTTCCGAAAAATAGTTAAACATCGCATAATAGTCATATCCGATCTTATCTCCTGTTCTGCCATTACGATTTTTAAGTATAACTGCCTCAATTTGTCTCGGTTCCTGTCTCTTTGCTTGATTTACATCAAAATTCTCTGTTCCTACTCCTTGTAACTGTAAACCTATAAGAACATCTGTCGAATACTCAATCGCACCACTTTCTTTGAATGCCTGCATTGATACCCTGTTGCTGTAATTTTCACGATTGAATGAACTTATAACAACAACAGGTATTTTATAATCTCTTGACAGTCTTTTGAAAGTCAGGATAGCATAATCCGTATTGGATTTATCAGTTCCCCTGTCTTGATGAGGCATAAGAATTTGAAGATAGTCTATTATGACAACAGGCGGCTTATTGCCGTTATCTATATGTTCTTTAACTTGTTCCACTATGGTATCAGCTGTTACATCTCCCATTCCCTCTCGGATAAAAATTTTATCTGCTATGCTGTTATAGTCATTCATAGCACCTTTGATTAATTCTTTTTCCGTTGAGTTATAATAAGCGTACTTTTTGCCTGTCATTATACCTCTTGTGGTCTTTGCATTTCTTGCTTCTCCTCTTGTGGCAATTACTCTTTTTATTGTATTGCGACTCACAGATTTCGCCATCAATTCATTTCTTGACATTTCAAGAGAAAATATCAGCACCTCATGTCCCCGTTCAGCAATTTGATCTGCCATCTGCAAGACGAATGTGGTCTTACCAAGAGAAGATATTGCACCGATACTGTACAATCCCTCATACAGTCCACCGTCCAATACTTCATCAAGTGCTTTAAAGCCTGTTGGAACAACTTCGGTATTAACACTGTCAGCGATACCATCTATAAAATCCTCGAATAAAATCTTTGCGGAATATTTTCGGTTATAATCAAGATTTTTTTGCTGTTTATATTCATCTATCAACCTGTCAATGTTTTCTATGCCATACTTCACTGATTTTGAAAATTCTTCTCTGTTGTTCATCAGGCTTTCATTACTGTCCTTGTAGTTACCGCTCGGATTATACACACAATATTTTATGCAACGCTTATGAAGTCCCTCTATCAAGGCATTTTTGTATTTTTCTCCTACTTTGTCATTATCAAGTGATATGATAAATTTTTGCTGTTTTGCTCTGCCATTGCAGTCTATTGCCTTAAAAAAAGAATTGATATTGCTGACACTTCCCAATCCAACGGCATTTCCACCAACATCAATGATACTTAGTGTATCCAATTCTCCCTCAACTATGTACACAATATCGTTGACTTGAAGTGCTTTTTCGTTGAAGATATGTACACTCCCAACTTTTGACTTGGTATAATTTTTCTGATTTTCTGAGATTTCAGCAGTTTTTCTCGTATCTCTCGCAAGATATGAAGTCTTTGAAGTGGGTATAATCAGTCTTGGTGTCGGTTGTGATTGTGGTGCTTTCGGATGTTGCCATTGTGCAGCATAACCAACAAGAAAACGATTGAGCGTTTCAAGGGAAATTCCTCTATGGTAGTCCGTATCCTGCAAATGCTTGTTACACTCCCGATAAAAAGAGGTATAATCAATATTTTCTTCTTTTTTAGTTGTATTATCAATGTGTATCCCGTACTTTTTTGCAGCATACTGTATAACTTTATTCTTTGAAATTCTTTCTGTCTGCTGTATTAAATCGAATATATCGCCCGATTTCTGACAGGAAAAACAATAAAAACTTGTCGGATATATCGTCAATGCTCCTGTTCCATTTGTACCTGTACCACTTCCGCAAAAGATACACTCATATTGACCTTTGCTTTTGGATTTAATCAACATTTCCTCTGCATAGTCCTGAATATACCCTTTCAATTCATGAACTGCTCTTTTAAATTCCATCTTTGATAGTCCTTTCCGTTTATAAATCAAAATCATTTATATCACATTAAATTCAATACTGTGGTGTGTCAAACGCTTTCAGAGGATAAATTATATCCTTGAACAAAACCTCCGAAAGAGACGCTCTACGGCAATTTGGCAAATATGTTTTTAAGATTTAGTATTTATACCAATAAAGAGAGAATTTTTTATCTTCTTGGTACGATGTATTTCTTCTTTGTTGTTGAAACCTTAAAAGTGAGAATTGTTTTTTTGGGAGTTTCACTTTTTTGCTTTTTGGCGGGGGGATATGTTTGTCGGTTTCAAGTTTGCCCTACTTGACTTCAAATGTCAAGTAGGGCAAACTTGACGTTATAAGATTTATAGAATATACACTTTTTGGGAGGTCTAAAAAAAGCAGTGTTTATGCGGTGTTCGGGATTCAGCCGGTTGCAAAAAATCTAAAGTCGGTTGCAAAAAATCTAAAGTCGGTTGCAAAAAATCTAAAGTGGAAAAACAATCACAATTTTTGATTGCTACATTTTTTCTTTAAAAGTAGCAAAAATTCACTATATTTAGCTTGATTTTGCATGATTTTATTAAGAAATAAAAATACAGCGGTTGGGAGGATTTGACCGCTGTAAAACTTTCAGATTATAATTATTATATCTCTGTCGGTAACATTATATTCTTGTATAAACTTTTCTTTTGCAAAATGATCCAATATTCTTTTAAGTGTTCCGTTTTTTTTACTAAGAAGTCGGGATTTTCTGCTTTTATCGGTTATCCCACAATGTACAAGAAGTGTGTCAATCAGTATATTTTTGGGGGCTTTTTTGTCGCTTTTCATTCTCGAAATCCTTTGTATCAGGTAATCAAGTAGTGTTACATTGTCCTTGGTTTTGCTTACAGGTACTTCAAGAATGCTTGCTGGTAGGCAGGCAATTTGTTTTCTGTTTTCCGCAAAAGTGTATAGATTTGGTGTTTCAAGTATTTTTATGGCATTTTCTACAATCTGCCCTCTCGCAAATGCGGTGCAAGTTACTGTTGGCAGTAATTGAAATGTGGCTTTTACTCTCTCATATTTTGGATATAGATTATGTTCTTCTGTTGTATCAATACTTACTCTGGCTCGGCTGATTGTTTCAACAGTATCTAAAATTTCATCTTGTATTTTTGCACTGGGATTGCTTGAATTACCCATAGCTTTGTAAATTTGCTCTACTGTTATTATTTTATGTCCTTCTTGGACATATAAATTAACACAAGTATTCCATACCAATTTGTCGTATGCAGTTAATTTTCTGCTAATTTTTACGCCATTTAGTTCGTCAAAGTCAACCAATGCTATAATATCTGCCTTTTTGCCTTTATTATTGTCTTTGTCACTTTCTGCTTTCAATCGTCCTTCTTGCTTTATTGGGAATTTTCCGCTGAAAATGGTCGAAGTTACTTTATCTATCGGGAAATAGTATCTTGTCATATTTTTTAATTGCTTGATATGTGGTAATTCTTTTTTTTGTTGGCTGTCATCTTCAGGTATCTCATCCAATGGAATGTCCAAAGGTATTTCTGGTTCATACCATTCAGCAGCCTTGTATTGTGTGATTTCAAAAATTTCAAAAATTTCCAATCCATAGTAATCATAAGCATTAACTTGAGTTGATAATATTTCTAATAAAATTGCTCTACAACTACTCCAACCAGGCGTCCTTAATTCCTTTTCAAAATTTTTATCATTATTAGTTGATGTTTCGTTAGGTTTGATATTATCCATCAACCAACTTAAGTCACGATTTTTAATTTTTACTTCAACTTCTTCTTTAGTAAGGGCATTCAATATTTCTTCAATATCTGACATAATACCTTGTCTTATTATTTTTTTGTCGTTATCAGAAAGCTTTAATACTGGAGGATCTCCATCAATAATATTTTCATATTTAATTTTGATTTTTTCACCGAATGAATTTATATATCTTTGTTTTGCTCTGGTTTGTATTAATTCAACTTCTGCGGAGGATGTGGCAGACTTTAAATATTCTTTCTCTTCTTCTGTGAAGATTACTTTGTTAATTATCATGTTTTAACCTCCTTGTGTGACTATTTATCTCGATAATGAGAGCCGCATTGAACGATTTTGATTATATTTTGTTCAATCTTATATACAATGCGATTAGTTTGGTCAATTTTTCTGCTCCAATATCCCGATAAATCACCTACAAGCGGTTCAGGTTTACCGATACCATCATAACCGTTTCGATCGATATCCTTTATCAGCTGTAATATCCTTTTGAGAGTTTTCTTATCCTGTTTTGTCCAATATTCAAAATCTTCCCACGCTTCATCAGACCAACACTTAATCATCGTAATCTACCTCGTGTACTGTGCCGCCTGTTGTTTCCATCTGCTCGATTGACTTTTTAAGTCTTTTCATGTTAGCGGTGCTGTAGAATGGATCTCCTTCGGAAGTAATTTCAAAAGGAATTCTACGCTGTCTGACTACCGTTTTAGCAAAAATACAAAATGCTGTAGTCATGCTCATTCCCACATCATTACAAAAACTGTCAAACTGTCTTTTTAAATCTTCATCCATGCGGATATTAATATTTGTTTGTGCCATATAAAACAGCTCCTTTCTACTATCTATTATAATAAATATAATTTGCATTGTCAATAAAATTGTTGGCAAATTATATTTATTTGGTAAATATTCTTTTGAAAAAGCCTTTTTTTACATTTTCGGGGGAATTAGGATTTTCCTGTTGTTCTGTTACCCCTGCTTGAAGTAATAACTGTTTCTTGTCGGCAGCAGCAAGAGCTTGTTCGGCAGCTAATGTCTGTAACAATGCTGCCTGTTGTTCCTGTGCGTTTTGCAGCAGAGCTGTCAATCTTGCAATCTGAATATCTTTCTCTGCTATCTGTTTATCCTTTTCAGCAAGTTGTTTGTCTTTTTCTGTCAACTGAGCTGTAAACAGGTCTGTAAAGTTTGCTGTAAACTTGTTTACACCCTCATTTACACCTTTGTTTACAGTATCGTCAGAAAGTGCTGAATTTATTGGCATTTTTTCTTGTTTACAGGGTGTAAAGTCGTTTACAGGGGTGTAAACGGAATCTGTTGACAGCTTTACACCACTGTTTACAGCTTGCTTATCAGAAAATAGTGATTTTATCAGCTTTTCGCCGTCTGATGTGTAATATTTTGTACTGTCAACGGTAAATGTGTAAAGCTGTAAACGCTTTACAGCAGATTTGTTCGATTTTATTTTTTGATATACCGCTTGTCTGGTTACTCCGATTTCATCGGCTATCTGTCTG